>Ga0315270_10001082_pt1 | contig 14472 bp, 17 predicted proteins | sample C1_bottom_MG_FD_204932 | JGI IMG/M metagenome (GOLD analysis project Ga0315270, IMG submission 204932) | Sediment microbial communities from Yellowstone Lake, YNP, Wyoming, USA - C1_bottom | ecosystem: Environmental > Aquatic > Freshwater > Lake > Sediment | place: USA: Wyoming | collected... | reverse complement strand
ATCTGTTATGTTCATATTTTATAGTGTTTCATAATACAAATCATTTGCGGGTATACTAATGTACGACAAATCATTATCAGGTATTGTTATATAATACAAATCGTTTGATGGTATAACAATTCTACAATTAAGACAATCAGGGTTTAATAAATTGTAAGTGTTTTTTAATATTTTAAAATTATGTTTAATCTGAGCGGCGTTTAATGGTTCGGTATACATTCTAAACGCACTAATATCACCAATCATACTACCACCAAACAATTCTTCTAATCTAATTTGAGTAGTTAACCCTGAATAAATTGTATTGTCTAAATCATAAGTTGTTAAACATTCAGGGTCTTGTTGATATTGTAATCCACTTAAATCAACTGGACATCCACCTGAGAATGTTAAGTTATCGTGAAGACCTTGAGTACCACCACCAATTGAAATGTTATATCCAACACCAATTTGTTTTTCTTTTGGAGTATTCAATAATCTTGGAATGATTTCTTCAAAGTTTTCAACAACCATGAATAACTTTCCATTCACATAAAACTTAAGTGTTCCTAATCTATATTTTTGTTCTTCGGTCCACATATCTGTGAATGTCACAACTTCAGTTGAAGGTGGGTCATAAGGAGTTTCCCTCGTAATGGGAGGTTCAATTAAACTAACACTTCGACCTTCAATTGTTGCAAAATATACATCTTTAACAAGCAGACCTAATCCACCTTTATCATATAGGTCGCAAGTATCTAACCATTCATATCTTTGGAATACGGCATCAATTTGAACCCAATGTTCTACATTTGGATAAGTTGTACCAGAACAATCATCAAAGATACCTCTTGTTGAACACCATTCAGTTACCGAAGTACCTGTAACATAAGTTATACCTGTTAAACAAGTTCCAGTACTTTCACATCCGCCAGTTATTCTATATGTCTTAACACATAATCTTGGACTACCCGTATCACCACTTAATCTTAATGATAGAGCGTTTGAAACTTCATCATACAATGGGTCTTTTTCAGGGTATTGTGCCTTGGTTGTACAATCACACGCACATCCACAAGTACATGTTGTTATTGTTCCTCCTGATGGTTGGTAGATTTGAAGACATTCTGAAGATGTGTTGGCACTACTTGCACAACCACAAGTGTGCATACAAGTTAAACCTGATGTAACTCTTGTATAACCAGTATCTTGAATTGGACTACCATCCGCATAATGGTAAAATTTGTTTTCGGCTCTTGCCCCCATATAAAAGAATGTTCCTTTATTATTAGGGTACCTTGCATTTAGACCAACTGAAGTATCACCAGTCCATCTGTATTTTAACATGAATTCAGTTGTCCAACCTAAACTAACTCTTTCAGGGAAAACTTGATAATCATATCCTGCAATCTTATAAAATCCTTGGTAAAACCCACCTTGTAGGTTTGCAACATATCCAATATCGCCACCAACATTTGTGTATGACAAATCATAAGTGTATGAGTTATCATTCCATAATCTATTTTGAGTTGTAGTAAAACCTGTGATAGGGTGAAGCTTCATTCTCCTATCATACTTGTATCTACTAAACTTATCTGTAATATTTGTGTATAACCCTGTGGTTATTTCTATGGTTTCTCCCGACATGTTTTGAACAAGTCCGTTATCAATACCTGTCAGACCAACATCACATAAGTTAGTAACTATAGGACAAAAATTTGGGTCAGTATCAGTTGGGTTCCAATAATTTTCCGATACAATAGTATCCGCACTAAAAACACAAGGTGAAACTTGACATAATGTGGTACCACTACTATTAAAATCAAATTTAAATGGCATTCTATTTCCATCGTTTTCACCTATTAACAGTGGTGAAAAGATTACCTCTTGGTCATAATCCTTTTCATCTGAAGCCAAACATAAGTCAGTCACTTCATTTAAAGGTTTTAGACCAAATCTTCTAAAATTATATTGATTAATGTTTTGATATGCCATATTACAATGATAAATACCTTGTGAGCTAGTATTTATATTATAAAAATAAGAGATGATTACAACAGATACAGAATTTTATTCATCACCATACTATTTTCTTTTAAGAGATAAGGGTGATAAATACTCATTATATTTCTCTGTAGAGGGAAATTTGACAGAAGCTCGTGAAAAAGATGAGGTAATTCACTTTGAAAAAAGTAAGGGTACAAAAGTTAAAAACCATCTTAAGAAAGTTGCCAAAGAGAAAAAAATTAAAACAACTAAAGGTCTTAAGAAGGATTTGGAAGAATTAGTCAATTTAGATGGAGCATTATCCAACTCTAAAATTCCAATTCTTGACCCAAAACTTCACCCAAAGAAAACCATGGACCAAACTGTTGCGGCGGCAAGAATTACAAATGACCCTATTTCTCGTGGTTATAGAACATACTATGGTGAGTCAGTTGAAGAAGTAAGTGAGATTGATATGTCTGGAGCTTTTGGTTATGAAGAGACTGAAGATATGGACGGAGCTGAAACTTACAAATATTTAGTTAAAAAGATGGGAATGGAACCTGACGAGGCAAAAGAAAGAACAAAACAAAAAGGTCAAGACCCAACAGGCAATAAAGATAAAAAATCAAAATACTATAAAGATAAAAACTTTGTAACAAGAGCAACTCTATCTGAAATTCAAAAACAAAAGATGATTAAAGTTGTAGAAGATATTTTAATGAATAAAAAAAATTCAGATAATTCTGAAGTTGGTAAAAAAGAAATGGGTAAAAGCATTGATGAATTACCATTATTAATTAGAAAAAATTTAAAGTCTCTTTTAAATCATGTTGAAAAAAATGGTTATTCAAAAGAAGATTTAATTAAACTCATAAAAAAAGGTGAATAAAGGTTTATACGATAACGAAATAGAATTCCCGTCCGATAAAAGGGAACATATGAAAAAATGTTTTCATATGGTTAAAAATGCGGATGAGAATACTGAAGGTTATAATAGAAACAAAGAATTACAATCTCAAAAATTCATCACATATAAACAATTAAAAAGAATTAAAAACTTTTTTGATTCGTTTATAGGAAACCAAAAAGAACCGTCATTTATTTTAAATGGTGGTGTTGAAATTAAAAATTGGGTTAACGATGAATTAAGAAAAATGAGGGATTATGTTAAAAATACCAAAACAAATAAAATGAATGCGGGTATGATGAACCAATTTATTGACCCTCACGAAAAAAAAGATTTTACAAATGTAAGAACATCTCAAGAACATTCAAAAACAGTGGATAAGTATAATCCATCGGTTAATGAAAGTGTTAAGAGAATAAACGAACTAATATCAAAAATATAAAACTATGCCTACTCAAATTAATGTAGACTTATCTCAAAACGTACCAAACACACTTACTGCGGTTGCAGACCAAGAAAGAACTAAATTAATCCCAAAGAACGATTATAATAAAATCGGCAACGAATATTCCGTAGTTAATAAAGATGCCGTTGCGGATGGAGACTCTTTAGGTAGAGGAACTGGTTCATTCTTAGATGTCTATAACGCGGCTGCAGGAACAATTGAAGACGTTGTTGAAAGAAAAAGTGAAATAAAAATTAATAAATTTAACTCGTCAAAAGTATATCCTAATTTCTAATGAAACTTCAAGGAGCATTAAAAGGTTTAATTTGTGAAATCGCTTCTTTAGATAGTATTATTGATGCTATTAAAGGAAGAAAGGTTGTTATTATTTACTATGATGGTGATGAACCAGGTGGTAGAGGTATACGTCAAATTGAACCTGTGTGCTTAGGAGTTAGTAAGGCAGGTAATAAAGTTTTAAGGGCGTGGGATAGTGAAGGAGCGTCACATACAGGGTATAAAGGTGAACAACCATTACCTGGATGGAGACTTTTTAGATTAGATAAAATACTATCAAACAAACCTACAGGTGAGGTTTACAATGAACCTAAACCAGGTTATAATTTTAACGGTGATAAAAGTATGGTCAGTGTTATAATAAATGCTAAGTTTGATAATAACCCTCAAACACCACCAACTCAAACACCACCAACTCAACCTCAAACACCTGAAGAAGAAAATATAACATAATATGAGCAATTTAATGGAAAAATTAGCTTTATCAAAAGCAATTATGGATAAAGCGGACGGAATTAAAAATAGTAATTCTATGAATGGAGGATTACCTCCAACATCATTACAACAAATGAATTCTCCAGAATCATTTAATATGCCAACGGCAAAATACAATATTCCTGCAGAATTTTTACAGGAATCAGAACAAACACAACAACCTTACCTTTCAAATATACCAAGAGAAAACACCAAGCCAGTTGGAGTTCCAACGGTAGACGCTATTAAAAACTCTAAATTACCTGATGAGATTAAAAGATTGATGATGGAACACCCAATTGGACAACCTCAACAACAGCCAACCACAATATCTAACGATGTAATTGAAAGGGCAACAAGATTAATGAATGTAAATAAAGAAGGATACATTCCAGAATCTGCAAAACCAAAACAATCACCAGTTGCAACACCACAACAATCTAACGGTATTGACTATAAATTAATCAAAAAAATGATTAATGAGGCAGTTAACGATGCATTATATGAAAATGGTTTAATAACCGAAAGTTCTGAAAAATCAAACGAAGTTTTTAGTTTCAAAGTTGGCAAACACATCTTTGAGGGTAAAGTCACCAAAATTAAAAAATTATCCTAACCGCTTTATTTATTAGTCGTGAATTACTATATTTTTAAAAAATATATTAATTTATTATGTCAAAAATCAAAGTATTAGTAGTCCCCTCTGATAGAACTGGTGTGGGTAAATTTAGGTCTGTCGACCCTCACGTCTTTTTACAAAATCTTTACGGTGACGATTTCCACGTAGATATTATCTATGAACCATCATATGATGATATGAACTTTTGGAAAGAATATCAAATAGTTGCATTCCATAGAAGTATTGGTTCTGATTTTGAAAGAGCTCACGATTTAATCCAAAAATTAAATGAAATGGGTGTTATCACAATTTGTGATATTGACGATTATTGGATGCCAGGTAAAGAACACCCAATCCATGATATTATTAGAGTTAACAAGATTAACGAAAAAATTATGGCAAACCTTAAGGTTTCCAAATATGTTACAACTACAACAACAATATTTGCAGATGAAATTAAAAAGTTAAACAAAAATGTTATTGTATTTCCTAACGCAATTAATCCTAATGAACCACAATTTAAAGAACCAACACCTGAATCAGACCGATTAAGAGTTGGATGGTTAGGCGGTTCTTCTCACTTACATGACCTACAATTATTAGATTTTGGAAGATTGGGTCAACATAACGATAAATTACAGTTTGTACTATGTGGTTTTGACACAAGAGGTTCTGTTACCGAAATTAATCAACAAACAGGTGAGCATAAGAAAAGAAACATTCTACCACATGAAACTGTTTGGGCTCAATACGAAAAAATATTTACAAAAAACTTAACAACTGTTTCTGAAGATTATAAAAAATTCTTATTAAATTACACTCAAGAGTCATATCCAAATGAAATGAATGAACCTTATTTAAGAGTGTGGACAAAACCTGTTACATCTTATGCTAAGAATTATTCAAAATTTGATGTATCTTTGGCACCAATTAAAGACACTATGTTTAATAGAGTAAAATCTCAATTAAAAGTGATTGAAGCTGGTTTCTATAAAAAAGCTGTCATTGCATCAAACATTGGTCCTTACACTATTGATTTAAAACATTGTTTAAAAAATGGTGAGTTTGTTGATGGAAACGCCATGTTAGTAGAAGAAAGAAGAAATCACTCTGATTGGTCTAAATACATTGAAAAATTGGTTAAAAATCCAAACATGGCAAAAGATATGGGTGAAAGATTGTACGAAACCGTTAAAGACAAATATGATTTAAATAACGTAACAAAAGATAGAGCAGAATTTTATAAATCAATAATCAAATGATAAACATACCAATTACTAAATTATTATTCTTAGACATTGAAACTGTAGGTATTCAACCTGATTGGAAGTCTCTTGAGGAAAACAGACCTGAATTAGCATTCCAATTTCAAAACTACCATGATTGGTTTCAAAAAAGATTTCCTGAAGATGCAGACAAACCTGTTGGTGATATGTTTGTTAATAGAGCAGCGTTAGTTCCTGAATTCGCAAGAATTGTATGTGTTAGCGTTGCGTTTGTAACAGATAAAGGTGATATTAAGATGCAATCATTCAGTGACCCTGATGAAAAAAAACTATTACAAGAAGTTCAAAAACTTCTATATAGAGTTGGTGAACTTGGGTTTTATTTATGTGGTCACAACGTAAAAGGATTTGACATCCCAATGATGGCAAAAAGAATGATTATGAATGGTGTTATGCCACCTAAGATTTTACCAGGTCATGATACAAAACCATGGGAAATTAAAGCATTAGACACCAAAGAAGTGTGGCAATACGGTGGTTATGGTTCAATTGCTTCATTAGAACTTATGTGTGTTTGTTTAGGTGTTGAGTCATCTAAAACAATGGAGATTACAGGTAATAAAGTTCACGAAGCCTTTTGGATAAAAAAAGATATTGATGGTATTGTAAAATATTGTGAAAAAGACGTTGAAGTCTTAATTGATGTAATTAAAAAATTAAACGAATTAAAATAATGGATTTAAAACAACTTGGTCATTTTGACCCAAAAATTAGAGAAGAGATTGAAAAACAATTTAAAAAAATTCAATCTGAAATGGGTATTGAACCCGATGATGACTATCAAAAAGAAATAGAAGAAATGTTAGGACTTTCATTTCATGAAATGGAAACCGAAATTAACAATATCGCTAAATTAAGAACAATTAAAGTTGAGTTAACTCATGAAAATGCGGTTCTTCCAAAATACGCATATCCTTCTGATTCAGGATTTGATTTACATGCAACTGAAGAAGTTATTATTGGTCCATTTGGTAGAGCGTTAGTCCCAACAGGATTAAAAGTTTCTTTTGAAGAAGGATATGAAATACAAGTTAGACCTAAAAGTGGGTTGGCGATTAAACAAGGATTAACAGTTCTTAATACACCAGGGACTGTAGACCAAGGATATACAGGTGAAATACAAGTTATTGTATTTAACACCAACAACACAACAGTAACAATCCCAAAAGGGATGAAAGTAGGTCAAGGTGTTTTGTGTCCTGTAGTTCAAGGTAAATTTGTTATGATTGAAACTGTTGAAAAGGTTGAAGATAAGGATAGAGGAAATAACGGTTTTGGGAGTACAGGAATATAATGGAAAACAATATTAGTCCTAAATTATCCGATGGTGTCAAAAATTATTTAATTGACATAGATGGTACAATTACCGACGACATTCCAAACGAAGAACCTTGGAGAATGGAAACATCAGAACCATATGACGGTTCGGCTGAGATGATTAATACTTGGTATAATGATGGTCATATTGTGACTTTCTTTACATCAAGAACTGATGAACATGAAATAGTAACTAAACAATGGTTAGATGAACATGGATTTAAATACCATAATATCTTGTTTAACAAACCAAGAGGAGGTAATTACCATTGGATTGATAATCATATTGTAAGAGCAACTCGTTATGATGGTAGATGGAGTGAATTAATAAAAAAAGAACACAAAATAGAAGTTTTTAAATGATAACAATAGGATACTCAACAAGAGAACATAATCCAAAATTTATTGAATACTTGAAAAAAAGTTCAGGATTTAAAAAAATTGAGGTTATAGAAAAAATTAATAATGGGGAGAAATCCCTTTCTCAAGTTTATAATGAAATACTTGACGAGGCAAAAACTGACATAGTTGTATTGTGCCATGACGACATTTACTTTGATACGACAAGTTGGTATTACAAATTAAAGACTCACTTTGAAAGCAGTGATTATGGTATTTTAGGTGTTGCTGGAACCACACATATGTCTGAAACTGGTAGATGGTGGGAAACTAATCGTAAAAAAAATATGATTGGAATTGTTAATCACGAAAGTGGTGGAAAAAAATGGACATCAAAATATTCTGAAGATTTTGGTAAATCAATTAGACAATCAGTTATTGTTGATGGTCTTTTTATTGCGTTAAGCAAATCAAAAATTAAACAAACTTTTGATGAAGAATTTAAAGGATTTCACTTTTATGACATTGCATTTTGTTTTAGAAATCATTTAGAGGGTGTCAAAGTTGGTGTTATTACCAATATTAGAATAACTCATAAATCTATAGGTCAAACCAATGAACAATGGGAATCAAATAAAGAATTTTTTGTTCAAAAGTACGGTAAGAATTTACCAAACAAAGTTCCTTTTGACCCAAGTAGACGATTAAAAGTATTAATCTCATGTTTATTTTTTAGAGGATTTACTGGTTCTGAATTATATGTTTACGAACTTGCAAAAAGTTTAACAAAACTAAATTGTAGTGTGACAGTCCTATCACAAATTGGTGGTCCATTAACTGAAATGGCAAAAAAATTAGGAATTAAATGTGTTTCATTTGAAAATGCTCCAGGATTTAAACTTGGTGACGGTCAGTGGTCTTTCCAAACTCCAAACGGAGAACAAGTATCAACCCCTAACGCACTTTATAAAACATCAGAAGTTGATTACGATATTGTTCACATTCAACACAAACCTGTAGCAGAAAGAATATTAAACATGTATCCTGAATTAGATAAGATTTGTACTATTCATTCTGAAGTAATGTCTAAAGAATTGGAAAACCCAATCATGAACGACACAATTAAAAAATTTATAGCAATTAGACCTGAGATTGAAACTCATTTAATTGAAAATTTTGATATTCCTAAAAGTATGATTGAGGTTATATATAATCCAATTGATAATGAAAAATTTAAACCAAAAAATATACCTTCAGAAAATTACGTATTATTTGTTGGTACAATTGATTATCTAAGAAAAGATTCAATATTGGATTTAATTGAATATACCAGAGAAATTGGTAAAGAATTATGGTTAGTTGGAGAAAACAACGGAAATTATTTAGAAAATATTTTATTAGAATCTCATGTTAAACATTTCCCATCAACATGGAATATTGAAAGTTACATTACAAAATCTTTTGAAACTGCTGGAATTCAATTAGGTAGAACAACAATTGAAGGATGGATGTGTGGAAAACCAAGTTGGATTTATAAAGTAGATTCAAATGGTTTTATTTTATCTAAAGAAAAGTTTAATCCCCCATCAGATATTGAAAAATACCACACTTTAAAAGTGGCACAACAAATAAAAGACGAATATTTAAAATTATTATAATGAATAGAATACTTGACTACAAAAAATTATCAGAACAAATCCAAAATTGGATTGTAGACTATGTTAACAAAAACAATATTGAAACTTTAGTAATTGGTGTATCAGGCGGAATTGATTCTGCCGTTGTATCAACTTTATGTTCAAGAACAGGTATCCAAACTATTGCAGTAGGTATGCCATTAAATTCAAAACCTGTAAATACAAAATTATCACAATTACAATTAGATTTTTTATCAAATTTAAATGTTACAACAACTGAAATTGAATTGACAGAAACATTTAAATCATTTGAAACCCTAATATCTAATACTTTTGTATCTCAATTGGCAAATGCTAATAGTAAATCAAGATTAAGAATGATGACATTATACCACATAGCAACGGTAGTAAATGGTATTGTTGTTGGGACAGGTAACAAAGTTGAGGATTTTGGTGTTGGTTTTTTTACTAAGTATGGTGACGGTGGTGTTGATATTTCACCTATCGCTGATTTATATAAAACAGAAGTTAGAGAACTTGCTCGTTACTTAGGTATACCACAAGAAATTATTGATGCAACACCAACAGACGGTTTATGGGATGACGATAGAAATGACGAAGAACAAATTGGGGCAACTTATGAAGAATTAGAATGGGTTATGGAATATGGTATTCACAAAGAAGTTTACACTGAAAAAGAATTTAATATATTAGGAATATATGAAAGTTTTAATAAAAAAAACAAACATAAAATGGTACCAATACCAATTTTTGATTTAAAAGAAAACGAAATTATATGAAAATAGGAATTATTGGGGCGGGTAGATTAGGTCTAACCTTTGCTCTATTATGTGAAAAAAATGGATACGATGTTATTGTATCAGATGTTAGAGAAGATTATGTCTTTAACTTAAACCAAAAAATTTGTTTAACAAACGAACCATTGATTCAATCAATGTTGTTTGATGTTAAAAATTTTAGTGCAACAACAAGTAATATTGATATTATTGAAAATTCAGACATTATTTTTACATTTGTTGCAACACCATCAACAATAGATGGTAATTACGATACAACAAAAGTGTTTGATGTTGTTGGTGATTTTTACACCGCATCGTCATTAAACATTCCATTATATGACAAGAAATTTATTGTGGGTTGTACAACTAACCCTGGTGATGTAGAACAAATTCAAACAAGGTTAAACATGTTCAACATTCAAGTTGCGTATAACCCTGAATTTATTGCTCAAGGTGAAATTGTAAAAGGTATAGAACAGTCTGATATTGTTTTAATTGGTACCGAATATACTGAACTATCAAATGAATTGATTAAAATTTACAATAAAATTCAAACAACTCCAGTAAATGCTTATGTTATGTCTACAAAGGCTGCAGAAATAACAAAAATAGGCGTAAATTGTTTCTTAACCACAAAAATTAGTTATGCTAACATGATGGGGGAAATAATGATTAAAGCTGGTATTCAAGATGAAATTGATATGGTGTTAAGCGCTATTGGAGGAGACTCAAGAGTTGGTAAAAAATACTTAAAATATGGGTTTGGTTTTGGTGGTCCTTGTTTACCAAGAGACAACAGAGCCTTAGGTCATTTTGCGAACAATCTTGGAATGGAATTAAATTTACCATTGACCGTAGATAACTTCAATAAAGAACATGCGAATTTTATTAAGAACTACTATATTCAAAAGAACCCTGATAAAACGTTACCATTTGTAATGGACTATATTACATATAAAAAAGGTACTGATATTATTGAAGAGTCTCAACAATTTCAATTGTGTGTTGATTTACTAAATGAAGGTTATACTTTACATGTTATTGAAATTGACGCAATCGCAAATAAATTACAACAAATGAGTGAGTCATATAACGGAAGATTAAAATTCTTTAAAACAGGTACCAAACCACAAGGATACAAAATTGATTTATAATGATAATCTTAACTACATCATATAACTGTGAAAATTTTATTGAAAAATCTTTGATGACAATTATGACTCAAAGATTTAAAGATTTTACTTGTTACATTACAGATGATTTATCTACAGATAATACAGTTGAAATTATTAAAAAAATAATCAAAGGAGATGACCGTTTTATTTTAATTGAAAATAAAATAAAAATGTTCCAACCAGGAAACTATGACCAAGTTATTCGTGGTCTTAATATTCCTGATGATAAAATTTGTGTTGAGGTTGATGGGGATGATTGGTTACCGAATTCAAACGTATTGGGGTTAATTAACGACACGTACCAAGATGAAAATGTTTGGATGACAAGTGGTTCATTTAAATATAGTAACGGAGCTCAGGGATTCTCATCACCACCAGCAAATTTTGACGGTATTAGAAAACAAGGGTTTACATTATCACACTTAAGAACTTGGAAATCTTGGTTATGGAAAAAAATAAAAGAAGAAGATTTAAAAGACTCTGAAGGAAACTATTGGAGTGTTGCTGGCGATTTATCATTTATGTTTCCAATGTTTGAAATGTCAGGTGAAAAACATTATAGACATATTCCAACTATAACTTACATTTATAACGAAAATAATCCATTGAATGACCATAAGGTTAATATGCCAACGGTAAATTCAATTGTAAATATAATTAGAAATAAAACACCTTATGAAAGGATTAACTAGTTTAGAGATACTACACCACCAAAAAGGTAGGTTTGGAAATCAATTGTTTAGACTCGGTACCATAATTGGAGAGTCATTAAAAAGAAATGTTGAATATTTTATCCCGAATGAATGGGAACATTCAAAATTATTTCCAAATTTAAAAAACGTTATTTCATCAAACGAAATAAAAGAACAAATAAGTAAAACACATAGTGAACCAACGTTTGCATATCATAATATACCTGACACTTCTAATATCCTTGAAATAGTTGGTTATTTCCAATCATGGAAATTTTTTGATGGGTTTGAAAGTGAAGTTAGAAATGACTTAACATTTTCAGATGAGTCAATTGAAAAAGCGTCTTCAAGAATGTCTAAAGACACGGTTAAACTTTGTATTCACGTAAGATGGGGAGATGTCTACGATAGAAAGACAGGGGGAGGACATAAGGGTGTTGAAAATTATCATCCTGTAATGACATTAAAATATTATGAAAATGCTTTAGAGTATGTTCTTAGTCAAACAAAAATTGATGAGATTTTAGTTTTTACAGATAATACAGATACAAAAGAATTTATTACAGGTAAATTCAAAAAATTTGAAGTTAATGTTGTTTATTTTGACTATAGTGATGATTTTATTACAGATTTTATTGCTCAAAGTCTTTGTGACCATTTTATTATAGCTAATAGTACATTCTCATGGTGGTCATCATTTTTAAGTAAATCCAAAAATAAAATTGTTTGTTGTCCTAAAGAACAAGATTGGTTTGGACCATCTTATAGTCATATGGACAGAAGCACTCTATTACCTTTAGAGTGGGAAAGAATACCTCAAAATTAATATGGATAGAATTTTACTTAAAAACATTGATTTTAAATGTATTAGTTTACCAAAAAGAACTGATAGAAGAGAATGGGTGGACTCACATTTAAAAAAATTTAACATTTCTTTTGAATATTTTAATGCATTATCATGTGATGATAATGCAAATAACCTTAAATTTTTACAAGGTACAAAATTTGGTAACATTGGTTGCACACTATCCCACTATAATTTAATTAAAAATTATGATGGAGAAAAAATACTTGGTATTTTTGAAGATGACGTATTGTTATGCGAAGATTTTAATGAAAGATTTTCATATATTGAAGATAATTTTAATCTTGATTGGGACATATTTTTTCTATCTTCTTTTTATCATTTAAATGATGATAAAAATAGATGGAACCAATCAGGTGATTTTGAATTTACAGATATAAAACATATTCACAGAGTTTATGGTTCATTCTGTACTCACTCATATTTAGTAAACCCAAAATCTAAAGATAAAATTATTAAACTAATGGAAGAAAATTTTGGTAAGTCATATGCCATAGACCACTTATATATTTTAATTCAACCTAAACTTAATTGTTTTTCATTTACACCAGGATTAGCAAATCAAATTGTAAGTAATAGTGATATTGATGGTGGAATTAAAGACCAAAATTCTTTTGAAAAAACAGTTGGACCTCATTTTTTTACAAATAACTTAAAAGATTTTGATTATGACAAATACTTTAAATTAAAATAATATGAATAATATTTCAAAACAAATAAAAAAATACTTTTTAAAAGTAGAATCTACGAAATACATAATTAATAATTATGATTATTTCACATCACAATATAATATACCTAGTAATACTGAAATTAATCTTCCAGAGGACTATATAACTTTATTAAATTTAGCCAAAAAAGTATCTAAAGATAAGGCAATAATTGATGTTGGGGGTAATTGCGGATTATTTTGTATTCCAGTTGAAAAGGATGGATACAAAGTTTTTACATTTGAGCCAATTAATATGAATATAGAATTATTAGAATTAAATAAAATTGAAAATAATTGTAATAATCTCACAATAATACAAAAAGCATTATCAAATAATAACAGTAAAAAGAAAATTTTTATACCTTATTGTTCTGATAATACATCATTTAATTTGTCGGTTGCGATTAGTAATATGAAAATCAAAGATTATGTTGAGGAGGTTGTTAGTTGTCAAACTTTTGATAGTTGGATTAGTAAAAATAAAAAAATTAATGTTGGATTTATAAAAATTGATGTTCAAGGATTTGAAAAAGAAGTTTTAGAGGGAATGCAAAAATTTCTTAAAGAATGTAATGATGTTTATATTTTTATTGAATGGGATGAAAAACATACCACCCAAGCAGGCTCATCTTTAGGTGAATTAGAAACATTAATAACTTCAAATGGGTTTACAGCACTTGAACAAATTTATGGAGATAAATTATTTTATAAAAATTAAAACAATATGAAAAATAAATTAAATAATAACATATTAATTTCTTATCCAATACAAAAAATACCTAAAATTATTGAATTACCTCACCAAAAAAGATGGGAAGAAGATAATGGAGATTTTACTAAAATTTTAGATTACCCGATAGATAGTAATTCCCAAGTTATTGAGTTAGGTGGTTATATTGGAGAATGGACTGAAAAAATAATTAATAAATTTAACCCAAA
>Ga0315270_10001081_pt1 | contig 14472 bp, 17 predicted proteins | sample C1_bottom_MG_FD_204932 | JGI IMG/M metagenome (GOLD analysis project Ga0315270, IMG submission 204932) | Sediment microbial communities from Yellowstone Lake, YNP, Wyoming, USA - C1_bottom | ecosystem: Environmental > Aquatic > Freshwater > Lake > Sediment | place: USA: Wyoming | collected... | reverse complement strand
TTGAAATAAATTGTTTGCAAGGAATCGATATGAGTAAAGTCAAGGTTGTTATTGCCGGGTGCACCGGGCGTATGGGTAAATTCCTGCTAGAAGGTGTTTTGCAGGCGGATGATCTGGTATTGCATGCAGCGCTGGATCACGGGAACAGTAAGCAGTTGGGTATGGATGCCGGTGATCTGGTAGGAGCATCCTGTGGTGTAAAAATTACATCTGATGTCGCAGCTGCGCTTATTGGCGCAGATACTCTGATCGACTTTACCCGTCCGGAGGGCACACTAGAACACATAGAGTTATGCCAAAAACTCGGCGTGAATATTGTGATTGGAACAACCGGCTTTACCGCCCAGCAAAAGGCGAAAGTGGGCGCTGCGGGGCAGAAAATCGGTGTGGTGTTTGCACCCAATATGAGCGTGGGGGTAAATTTAACATTTAAGCTCTTGGAAATGGCATCAAGAGTATTATCGCATGGCTATGATATTGAGATCGTAGAAGCGCATCATCGACACAAAATTGACGCACCTTCCGGTACAGCACTGGGAATGGGCGAAGTAATTGCAAAAACCTTGGGCCGAGACCTGGCTAAGTGTGCTGTGTATGGTCGGGAAGGAGTGACCGGTGAGCGTGATCCCTCCACAATTGGGTTTGCTACGGTTCGCGGAGGCGATATTGTTGGAGATCATACGGTCATGTTTGCCGGTATTGGTGAACGCATCGAAATTACACACAAGGCTAGCAGTCGTGCTACTTTTGCATTGGGCGCCTTGCGTGCAGCCCGTTTTTTAAATTCAAACCAGGCTGGAATGTATGACATGCAGGATGTATTGGGTTTGAAGTAACAAAAATTAGTCCACTTTATTTTTTTGATTATTATTGGAATTTGAATATGAGCAATAGCATACGCGCCCATCAGGAATGGGATTGGGTTGGACGCTTTACAGGCGTGGTAGTGGTTTCACTGGTACTTGCTGCCGCGATCGGTGGCATGGATTTGTTTGAAAAAACATTTGTCATTACGGGTAAGCTCAGCGCTTCACAATTGGTGAGATTTTTGGGGTACAGCGCTGCGCTGGCTGCGTTGTGGATGATGGGTCGACGTGCAACTATTGCTTTGCAGCAAAGCGGGGGGCGCTGGTCTTTTTTACAACACCTGTTACTTCCTGTCATTACCCTGATCGTTGTTGCCTCTACAAATTCGGTAGCATTGTTGGTGTTGAAACCGCTGATGAACCCAGCGATGCATAATGTTTATAACTGGGTCTTTATTGTCGCAATTTTGTCTTGTGCTGCCTGGGTGTTGATGGCAGTGCTGGGTCAGTCATCGCCGCTGACAGAAGCTTTGACTTCGGCTGCAGAAAGTATCAATGCTTCAAGTAAAATTAGAGTGTGTGACAATTGTAGTACCAGTAATGAGAGTGTGGCAAAATTCTGCAAGGAATGCGCACAGAAATTAGCATAAGTTTAACGGCGCTCTTTTTTCATGGCTTGTTCAGTTTCGCGTTTGGCTTCTCGTTCTTTCTCGGTTGCTCTTTTGTCATGCTCTTTTTTGCCCTTTGCAAGCCCGATATTCAGTTTGATCAGGCTACCCTTGAAATGCATATCCAGCGGCATGATGGTGTAACCGGCGCGTTGAACTTTGGCAGTTAGTTTCTCAATCTCTCGGGCATTCAGCAGCAGGGGACGAGTGCGAGTAGGATCGGGATGGATGTGAGTGGACGCGTTTAATAATGGGCTGATGTGTGAACCAAACAGCTGCAATGTACCATCGCGAATGGTGACGTAAGCTTCTTTGAGTTGTACACGACCGGCACGTATGGCTTTAACTTCCCAGCCCTCCAGCATGAGTCCGGCCTCATAACGTTCTTCAATGAAGTACTCGTGAAATGCTTTTTTGTTTTGGACGATGCTCATATCTCGTATATTCTACCAGTTTTGCTCGTTTAATCATTTTAGTTGTCCCAAGTACTTATTTATATAATTCATAAATTACTTTCAATATGGCTTTAGTTGAGAAATCAGTCATTCTGCCGTTTAGTGCCGAACAGATGTTCGGATTGGTGGATAATGTAGCGGAATATCCGAAGTTTTTGCCTTGGTGCGGCGGCACCAGCGTTACCGTTGTTGACGACAGTAAAATCAGGGCAACGGTGCATATTAATTATCACCATGTTAAACAAAGTTTCACCACCGAGAATGTCCGGTTGGCTCCCCATTGTATTGATATAACCTTGCTTGATGGTCCTTTTAAAAATTTGGACGGGACTTGGCAATTTATCTCTTTAACCCCTACTGCCTGTAAAATAGAGTTTCGGTTAAAGTATGAATTTTCAAATAAATTATTAGAGAAAGTAGTGGGTCCGGTATTCCATTACATAGCGTCTACTTTTGTGGAGGCCTTTATCAAACGTGCAGAAGTGGTTTATGGGGTCAAATAATTCTGGATATATAGAAAATATCATCAGTATAAATAAAAAATGAACGATCATAAATTAATTAAAATCGAGGTTCTATATGCACTTCCATTTCAACAAACATTGTTAACTGTTGATGTTCCTGCAGGCACTACAGTAGAAGATGCGATAACAATTTCCGGTATTCTTGAAAAATATCCCGCAATAGATTTAAGCGTCAACAAGGTCGGTATATTCAGTAAATTAAGCAAATTGGACGTTGTGCTGCGTGACAGAGACAGAGTAGAAATTTACCGGTCCTTGATTGCCGATCCCAAAGAGGTCAGGCGTAAACGCGCCGAAGAGGGTAAAGTCATGAAAAAAGGAGGAGGCGACGCTTAATGTTGGACTACGATTTGCACTGCCATTCAACGGTTTCAGATGGCCTGCTAGCGCCTGCAACCCTTGTTGAAAGGGCAGCAGAACGTGGCGTCAAATTTATGGCCCTGACCGACCATGATGACACTGGCGGTTTGCATGAAGCTGCCCAGGCAGCTTTGCTTCACCAAATGGAATTTATTAATGGTGTGGAAATATCGGTAAGTTGGCGAACTCACACACTTCATATTGTTGGCTTGAATATCAATCCCGACCATTCAGGATTACAAGATGGGCTTCAAAGCATACGTGATGGACGTGGTGCTCGTGCAGTGCTAATGGCGGATTCTTTGGCGCGTTCGGGCATAAGTGGATCGTTGGAGGGTGCCTATCGTTATGCGGCCAATCCTGGCATTATTGGCCGCACCCACTTTGCCCGTTTTTTAGTTGAACAAGGCCACGCAAAAGATGTTCGTAGTGTTTTTAAAAATTTTTTGGTCAAGGGAAAGCCCGGATTTGTAACGCATAAGTGGGCACTTTTGTCCGACGCCATCCAATGGATCGTGGGAAGCGGCGGAGTGGCAGTGCTTGCCCATCCTGGACGTTATACGTCCGGACGTAAGCCGATGGGACGTAAAACTATTCGTGAACTGCTGACTGACTTTGTTGCGTTGGGTGGTCGTGGTATTGAAGTTGTAACAGGAAGTCATACACCAGAGCAGTTTGCCGAGTTTGCACACTATGCTACAGAGTTTGGCTTGCTTTCTTCTTGTGGTTCAGATTTCCACGGGCCAGGCGAAAGCTACCGCGATATGGGACGTTTGCCTGATTTTCCATTAGAGTGTCGCCCTATCTGGCAAGCTTGGGAATCTTCAAGATAATTTATGCAGGCTGCTTTCTCCGAACACCATAGACACTCACTATTTCACTAATTCCGTTATGTCGCAATTTTTTAATATTCATTCTTTTAATCCTCAATCACGACTGATCAAACAGGCGGCAGAGCTGGTAAAAAAAGGTTCGGTAATAGTTTATCCAACAGACTCAGGTTATGCGCTGGGATGTCATTTGGGTGACAAAGAGGCGGTAAACCGAATTTTTAAAATACGGGGGCTGGATGAGAAGCACCTTATGACACTGGTATGTCGTGATCTCTCCGAGATCGCACATTATGCGCGTGTTGATAATAAACAATTCAGGCTTCTGAAAAGTAACACGCCGGGAAGCTACACTTTCATACTGGATGCAACCCGTGAAGTTCCTAAACGGTTACAACACCCCAAAAGATATACCGTAGGTTTGCGTATTCCCGATCATCCGGTTGCACTGGCATTGTTGGCAGAATTGGGCGAGCCCCTGTTAAGTTCCAGCTTGATTATGCCAGGTGAAACAATGGCGATGCATGATGCCAAAGAAATTTATGAATTACTCGCACGACAGGTTGATCTGGTAATTGACGGCGGCCCCGTGGGGTTAGATCCTACCACCGTAATCGACCTTACCGGCACTGAAGCAATTTTGATTCGACGAGGCCGGGGCAGTATCAAGTCATTTTCAATTGAGGAATAGTTAATACGTTATGGATATAGATCAATTTATACAAACCATCTCACTCGCAGCCATACCCATATTGTTTGCCATCACGTTACATGAGGCTGCGCATGGTTATGTGGCGCGTCATTTTGGCGATATGACGGCATATCAGCAAGGACGTATAAGTCTTAACCCGATGCGACATATTGATTTGGTAGGCACCATTCTGTTGCCATTATTGACGCTAAAAATGGGCGGTATCTTGTTTGGCTGGGCTAAACCAGTTCCGGTTAATTTTGCTGCTTTACGACACCCCAAGAAAGATATGCTTTGGGTCGCGCTTGCCGGTCCTGCTTCGAATCTTTTTATGGCGTTTGGCTGGGCATTGATTGCAAAATTCGTATTGTTTTTCCCGGAAAATTATTTTGCGGTCCCGTTAATAGAAATGGCCAAATATGGAATTGATATAAATATCGTTCTGATCGTGTTAAATTTATTACCCTTGCCGCCTTTGGATGGAGGCCGCATCGCCATCAGTATGTTGCCGCATCGGCAGGCGTTTCAACTGGCTCAGCTTGAACCTTATGGTATGTTTATCCTGATTTTTATGGCACTTATGCCCATTGGGGGTACCTCGGTATTGTCGTGGATACTAGAGCCTTTTAGGGGTATTCTGTACTACGTAATTCGACTAATTTTTGGACTATAGAGTAATTTATGTTTGCTGATCGAGTGTTATCTGGAATGCGTCCCACTGGCAGTTTGCATCTTGGGCATTATCACGGTGTCTTAAAAAATTGGGTGGATATGCAGCATGAATATGAGTGCCTGTTTTTTGCTGCCGACTGGCACGCCCTCACTACCCATTATGACAATCCACAATCAATAACACAGAGTACCTGGGATATGGTCATTGACTGGCTGGCAGCTGGAATTGATCCTGCACGTGCAACATTGTTCATCCAGTCCAAGGTTCCCGAACACGCCGAACTCCATTTGTTGCTTTCGATGATCACACCTCTGGGCTGGCTGGAACGTGTACCTACCTATAAAGATCAGCAGGAAAAGCTCAGCGAAAAAGATTTAAGCACTTACGGTTTTTTAGGATACCCACTACTTCAAAGTGCCGATATTCTAATTTATCGAGCAACCCATGTTCCTGTTGGTGCTGATCAAGTTCCCCACATTGAGTTTACACGTGAGATCGCACGGCGTTTTAATCATCTCTATGGGCGAGAAGCAGGGTTTGAAGAAAAGGCTGACGCTGCCGTAATAAAATTAGGCAGTAAAAAAGCCAAGTTATATAAAGAATTGCGCACACGATATCAAGAGCAGGGTGATGACGAGGCACTTCTTTCCGCACAGTCATTACTCGACGAACAACAAAGCTTGAGCCTGGGAGACCGAGAGCGGTTGTTTGGCTATCTTGAAGGAGGTGGCAAAATGATCTTGTCTGAACCGCAGGCCATGCTCACCGCTGCCTCCAAAATGCCGGGTCTGGATGGGCAGAAAATGTCCAAGTCATACAACAATACCATTGCTTTGCGGGAAGATGCCGCGAGTGTGACAAAAAAAATTCGCACCATGCCAACTGACCCTGCAAGGGTTAGACGCACAGATATTGGAGATCCGGAAAAATGTCCGGTGTGGCAACTTCATGAGGTGTACTCAAGCGACGATACTCGTCAGTGGGTGCAGCAAGGTTGCAGAAGTGCCACTATCGGATGCATAGAGTGCAAGCAGCCCGTGATAGATGGTGTACTGCTTGAGCAAAACCCAATGCGTGAACGAGCACAACAATATCTCGATGACCCTACACTGGTAAGAAACATAATTGCTGACGGATGTGAGAAAGCCAGGAAATTGGCCAACGATACAATGCGGGATGTGAGAGAGGTTATGGGGCTCAATTACAATTAACAGTATTGACTTAGCTTAAGCCGAATATGTTCTATTTCATGATTAAAGTTTTACTGTCTGCCTTGATAATTGCAGCTATCAGTGAAATTTCCAAACGTAGTACCATCCTGGGCGCATTGTTGGCTTCGCTGCCACTGACGTCTGTCCTGGCATTTGTATGGCTCTATATTGATACTGGGGATTCGGCAAGGGTGGCCGATTTGTCAATGGAAATATTCTGGCTGGTACTGCCATCCCTTCCTTTATTCCTGGTGATGCCGATGCTGGTAAAATCAGGCTGGGGATTTTGGTTGAGTTTATGCGTAGCTGGAATTGTTACCGCAGCGTGTTATGGAATCATGCTGTTGTTATTTAAACAATACTCTATCCAGTCATGAACGAAGAAGCGATACAGCCTGTACCAAGAGCGCATGTCCACGGCGAACCAATGCTGGAGATGCCCAAGGATTTATACATTCCTCCGGATGCACTGGAGTTGGTTTTGGAAACCTTTCAAGGCCCGCTTGATTTGTTGCTGTATTTGATTCGAAAGCACAACCTGGATGTATTGGACATTCCGATGTCTCAACTTACCCGGCAATACATGGATTATATCGAACTGATGCGTCAGGGGCGTCTTGAATTGGCAGCTGAATATCTGCTGATGGCTGCGGTACTGATTGAAATAAAATCGCGTATGCTGTTGCCTCGCCTGGCCAAGGCAACTGATGAGGAGGGCGAAGATCCTCGTGTTGAGTTGATGCGTAGATTGTTGGAATATGAACAAATGAAACTGGCTGCTCAAAAGCTAAATGAGTTGCCACAAGCTGGGCGTGATTTTGAGCTGGTACAAGTGCTGATCGAGCAGACAGTTATCGAGCGCTTGCCCAATATATGTGTGGAAGATTTAAGGTTGGCTTGGCTAGCTTTGTTAACACGTGCAAAATTGCACACTCACCACAAAGTAAGGCGTGATGGTGTTTCGGTGCGCGAGCAAATGACTCGTTTGATCAGACTATTGCGTCATGGTGAGTTTGAGTCTTTTGAAAATCTATTTGATGTTAGCGGCGGTATTCCACAACTAGTGGTAACATTTATCGCTATTTTAGAGTTGGCTAAGGAAACTTTGGTCGAAATCACCCAAACTGAAACACTGGGGAAAATCTATGTCAGAACAAGTAACAGAATCGATGCAGAGTGATGGTGAGCCCACCGATCCGGGTTTTAATAAAGTTGAGCTGTTGACAGCTCAACAGACGGATCTGTTGGAGGAAGGTGTACCAATCGAGCCTAACCTTCTGAAAAATATTCTGGAGTCAGCTCTGTTCACATCAACAGAACCCCTGTCTGTGTCAGATTTAAAAAAATTACTCGAGGTAGCGCCTTCGACTAGCATGGTTGAAGAGGTGTTGAAGCAATTGGTACTTGATTATAGCCCGCGTGGCATTGAGCTTACCCTGGTTGCGAGTGGCTGGCGTTTTCGTTCGCGCCCTGAAATGCAAGGTTATTTGGGCCGGTTGAATCCACAGAAGCAACCCCGCTATTCACGTGCGGTTATGGAAACGCTGGCGATTATTGCCTACCGCCAGCCGGTAACGCGTGGTGATATTGAAGACATTCGAGGTGTGACTGTTGCTTCACCTATCCTTAAAACACTCGAAGCACGAAACTGGATAGAAGTTATTGGCACGCGTGACGTGCCTGGCAAGCCGGAGTTGTTTGCTACAACGCAGCAGTTATTGGACGATCTTAACTTGCAATCCCTGCATGAACTCCCTGACCTGGAAGAGATGGGTAATCTTCTTGAACAGGGAACATCCAATGAGGCCTGACGCCATCTTTGGTTCTATCGTTTTTTTGCCTGATTGAGGGCAAGGGAAGCAATGAAGCATATTTCCTCACAGGATAATTTGTTTTTTAAAGCGTTGGTGAAGTTAAGCAATTCTTCGAGACAACGAAGCAAGACGGGCCAGACGCTTCTTGATGGCACGCATTTATTATCAGCTTACATTGCAACTAAAAAGACGCCATTACATATCGTCGTTACTGCTGAAGCGTACGCTGATTCAGAAATAAAATTATATCTGAGTGAACTGCCGGATGTTCCAATCACTCAACTTGATGCCGCATTATTTTCTAAACTTTCAGATCTTAAAACGATAAGCGGCATACTCACCATGATATCGATTCCTGAGTATCATATTGAACCCCAGTTTGGTCGTTTTTGCCTGTTACTTGAGAATATACAAGATCCGGGTAATCTCGGTTCGATATTGCGATCAGCCGCCGCGGCAGGTTGTGATGCCGTCTATATGTCAAAGGGGTGTGTCGATGCCTGGTCACCCAAGGTTCTTCGTGCGGCGATGGGTGGGCATTTCATGCTGAGTATACAAGAGGGCGCAGATCTTCTTGAGGTAGTCCGTTTGTTTCCAGGAAAAACTTTTGCCACCGTGTTGCACGGAAATACCAATCTATACGATAGTCAATTAATGGATAACATTGCATTTATTATTGGCAATGAAGGGGCAGGACTATCTGATGGCTTGCTTAGTGTTGCTCAGCCCGTCACTATTCCGATGCCAGGTAAGATTGAGTCTTTAAATGCAGCAGCGGCTGCTACAATTTGTTTGTTCGAAGCTGTTAGACAACGAAGTCAATGAAGCTTTTGGGAGGGATATATGAGCAATCCATTTACGGTACATCTGATCTCTTGGCACGATGGTGAACCATTGCTCCGGGCAATTCGTGACAAAGTATTTATAAGAGAGCAGAAAGTGCCTGTTGAACTCGAATGGGACAATAAAGATAATACATGCCACCACGCGTTAGCACTCAGTGAAAATGGTGATGCTATTGGTTGTGGTCGCATTACACCGGAAGGTCATATTGGTAGGGTGGCCGTTTTGGCAGAATGGCGCAAAAAGCGTATAGGAACGGCAATACTTGAAATGCTGGTTGATTACGCTCGCTCACAAAATTATGCCTTGGTCGAACTTAATGCTCAGGTGCAAGTGATCGAACTGTATAAAAAATTTGGTTTTGAAGCTGAAGGCGATGTGTTTATGGATGCCAATATTCCGCATCGCAGGATGGTATTGCAACTAAAGGACAGGGGAATTGGTTGTGGGTAGTGCAACATCAATTTGTAGGAAAGCTATAGGGAAGCTGTAAAAAATTAAGCTTTGCTCCCATTATTGAGTCCAGATGTACTTGTTGTGTTTCATAGCTGCTCAACTGCATGACTGCCAGTAAGTCATAGCCTCCACCAGGTGAAACGCATGCATTCATTATCATTCCGCAAGGTTGCCCCGGCATGTCTTCACTGAATATCTCATTTCCTGGTTCGGGTGCATGATCGGAGTCGATATGTGCCAAGAACATTCTTCTTTTTTGTTTTCCCAAATAATGAGTACGCGCAACAATTTCCTGACCCGGATAACATCCTTTGTTAAAGCTGACACCGCCGAGTAAATCCAGGTTGGTCATCTGCAGTACAAATTGTTCTTGCGTTGCTGGGGTAATTACGGGAATACCGGCACGAATAGTTAACCAGTCCCAGTAACTTGAACCTGAAAAGGTGACGTTCCCGGATAGTTTCCCCCAGAAATAAATTGCCTGCGACACGTTTGTATTGAGCTGATATCGATTGTCTGGAAAACGAATGATACAAGTATTTTGATGTTGCATGACTGCCCAGTCATTTTCAGGTACGTCCATGTTGTTTTGTTTAATCAGATGATCAGCATTCCGACCCGCAAGACCGAGGGAAACAATTTCATCGCTTGCATCGCTAATTGTTACCTTGGAGCGCATTACATACATAGATAATTTTTTTTGTATTGCAGGGGTCAAGCTTCGAGGCAGTTGCAAAAAATAATCAGCGCCCTGACGCCAAATAAGGAAGGTCGCAATCATGCGCCCTTTTGGGCTGTTGAAGCTGCTCAGTTGTGCCGTTTTATCATTAACAGCATTAATATCACTGCTCAATAAATTCTGCAAAAATTTTTGTGCTTCATCACCCGTTACCTTGATCGTTCCGAACTGGCTTAAATCGCTTACGCAAGTACTGTCATGTAAATTGTGTAATTCTGTATTTGAATTGTCAAAGCACTGTGCAACGCCATCGGTGAATTGTGCGCCCTGTTGTACTAAAAAATTATGCCATTCTTGACTCATGGTTGCTTATCCGTTTTTACAATACTGCAATCTTACCGTGAAGTAATTAATCTTTTATCAAAATTTTTTTCTGGTTTACGCTAAAATCACCAATATGAAATTGTTGATGCTGATTCCCTTGTTTTTATTGGCTGCCTGCGATGGCGGTTTGTGGAATAACCCCTATTCTTTCAGTGAAAAGGGGCAATCAGTTTTTTATACCGTCTTTACCGAACGCCCCAAGCATCTCGACCCTGCTCAGGCATACAGCGAAAACGAATATATTTTTTTATCGCAAATTTACCAGCCACCCCTTCAATATCATTATTTAAAGCGTCCCTATACCCTAGTACCCCAGGCAGCTAGCGAGATGCCTAAAGTAACTTTTCTGGATAAAAACAATCGTGCACTTCCTGCCAGTGCTCCTGCCAAGCAAGTGGCCTACAGTCTTTATGAAATTCATCTGCGGCCAGACTTGAAATATCAACCTCATCCCGCTTTTGCTAATGATCAACAGGGAAAGCCGGAATATATAGGACTGGGTAGGGCGGAATTAAGCAAACACTATACGCTGAGCGACTTTACGCACACAGGCACGAGAGCTGTGACAGCAGAGGATTATGTCTACCAAATCAAACGGCTCGTTCATCCCGCCATCCACACCCCGATCAGTGGCTTGATGAGTGAATATATTGTGGGCCTGAAAGATTACTCGGCTACTTTGGGCAAGGCAAATCAGGCAGACCCCGGACATTTTATTGATTTGACCCAATACCCGCTGGAAGGTGTGCAGGTTGTAAACGATCATACTTATCGTATTAAAGTGTATGGAAAATACCCGCAGTTTGTTTATTGGCTGGCAATGCCGTTTTTTTCACCAATGCCCGCTGAGGCAGATCGTTTTTATTCACAAGCAGGCATGCAACAGAATAATTTAACACTTGATTGGTGGCCAGTAGGTAGCGGGCCCTATTACATGTCCGAGAACAATCCAAATCAACGTGTGGTACTGACGCGAAATCCCAACTATACAGGTGAACCCTATCCGATTGATGGAGAACCTGGTGATCGGGAAGCGGGTTTGTTGGCTGATGAGGGCAAACCATTGCCTCTGATTGATAAAATTGTGTTCAGCCTTGAGAAAGAAACGATTCCCTACTGGAATAAATTTTTACAGGGTTATTACGATGTAGCCGGAATTTCTTCGGACAGTTTTGATCAAGCTGTTTCTGTAAGTATTTCAGGAGAAGCAAGTGTCACCGATGAAATGCAGGCTCAAGGTATTAGTCTTTCCACTTCAGTGGCTACGTCAACCTTTTATATGGGTTTCAATTTTTTGGATACAACGGTGGGTGGATATTCTGAGCGGGCAAGCAAGTTACGACGTGCTCTTGGAATTGCAATTGATTACGAGGAATTTATTTCAATTTTTGCCAACGGTCGAGGCGTCAGTGCGCAGTCTCCGATACCGCCCGGCATTTTTGGTTACCGTGATGGTGAAGCGGGTTTGAATCACTATGTATACGATTGGGTAAATGGAGCACCCAAACGCAAACCCATCGAGGAAGCAAAAAAACTACTGGCAGAGGCCGGCTATCCTGATGGTCTTGACGAAAAGACCGGCCAACCGCTGGTCATCTATCTGGACACAACAGCTACAGGAGTGGGTAGTAAGTCACGACTCGACTGGTTACGAAAACAACTCGAAAAAATTAATGTACAGCTGGTGCCCCGTGCAACCGACTATAACCGCTTCCAGGATAAGATACGCCGTGGTGACACTCAGATGTTCTATCTCGGTTGGAACGCGGATTATCCAGACCCGGAAAATTTCCTGTTTCTGTTGCATGGCGCGCAGGGTAAAGTGGCCAAGGGCGGTGAAAATGCATCCAACTATCAAAATCCGGAATTTGATCGCCTGTTTGAGCAAATGAAAAATATGTCGAATAGTCCTGAACGTCAAACAATACTTGATCGTATGCTTGAAGTACTTCGCCGAGATTCACCCTGGTTGTGGGGATATCACCCCAAGGATTATGTGTTGCGCCACGCCTGGCTATATAACAGCAAGCCAAACAAACTGGCAATCAATAGTTTGAAATACCTGCGTATCGATGCCGTGCAGCGTGAAGTACTTCGCAAACAATGGAATCAGCCGCTTCTATGGCCATTATGGTTGGGCGGACTTGTTTTGTTATTTTTTGGAGGGTGGTTATGGCGAGTCTTACGGCAACGCGAGGAAGCCATATGATCACATATCTAATTCGCCGCATTTTGTACGCCATTCCTATTTTGGTCGGAGTGAATTTGTTGACCTTCGCATTGTTCTTTGTGATCAACACGCCAGACGATATGGCGCGTATGCAGCTGGGTATGAAACGGGTGACAGAAGAGTCGATAGTGAAATGGAAACAGCAACGCGGTTATGACAAGCCGCTGATGTTTAATAGTCAGGCAATTGGAACAGGATTAGTGACTGACACGATTTTTTTTCAGAAATCCGCCAGCATGTTTGTTTTCGATTTCGGTTATTCGGATGATGGCCGAAATATTAGCCGTGAAATCGTCACTCGTATGTGGCCGAGCCTTGCTATTGCTTTGCCGACTTTCGTAATGGGAATATTGCTGTACGTGACTTTTGCATTATTAATGACGCTTTTTCGAGGTTCCTTGCTGGATATGGCAGGCGTGACGCTGTGTGTATTGCTGATGTCAATTTCCTCATTGTTTTACATCATCAGCGGCCAATTTATGGTGAGCAAATTATGGCATTTGGTACCTATTTCCGGATATACAGGCGGACTGGATAGTCTTCGTTTTATTGTTCTTCCAGTGATGATTGGTGTTGTATCGGGAATAGGTTCAAGCAGCCGCTGGTACCGCACAATTTTCCTGGAAGAGGTGGGGCGTGACTATGTGCGCACAGCAAGATCAAAAGGATTATCCGAATTACACGTGATGTTCAAACATGTATTGAAAAATGCAATGATCCCGATTCTAACGGGTGTTGTGGCTGTGATTCCACTATTGTTTATGGGAAGTTTGTTGACTGAGTCATTCTTTGGTATTCCAGGATTGGGTAGCTACACCATCGATGCAATTCAGGCACAAGATTTCGGAGTCGTGCGCGCAATGGTTTTTCTCGGCTCGGCGCTCTATATCGCAGGGCTGATACTGACTGACATATCCTATACCGTTGTTGACCCCAGGGTGAGGTTGCAATGAATTTCAAACCGGTTATGTTGTGGACGGACGCGATGATTTTCATGCTAGTGGCGGTGGCTATTACAGGAATTTTATGGATCAGGGAGCGTCCACATCTGCTATTGCCGTGGCAGCGGCTATTCAGGAGCAAGGTTGGCATGGTGAGCATGTTAGTACTGTCCTTGTTCATTATTATCGGTTTTCTTGATTCACTTCACTACCGGACAATGTTGCCAGCGAATGGAAATGGACAGCGTGTTTACGCCGCAGAGGTATTGAGTGTGTTTGATAATTTTGTAGGAAATTTGCGGAGCCAGACAGAAAAAACCTATTCTGCTCCACTGGCAGTATATCTGTACACCAAGGAGAGTATTGAAACCGTGGATGGAAAAATATTTCGCGATTTCCCAAGGTTGAAATATGGTGGAGTTCATCTGACCGATCCTTTGAAGGATCATGTTGGCGATATCATCACACGCTGCCTATATGGTCTTGTTTCCGGTTTGCTGGGTGGAATATTTCTGATTTTTTTGATTGTTTATACTGGAGTTGTACACAATCGGACTACTGCGGTCGAATGGTGGAATGCCAGAATAAAATCTCCATTGAAAATCGTACTGATTGCTATTGTTATAGTTGCAATGCTTGCAGGCTTGATTATCAATCTGGCAAATGCATATCATGTGCTGGGAACCGACAAGGTTGGTCAGGATGTATTATATTTGTCATTGAAGAGTATACGAACCGGGTTGGTAATTGGAACTGTTACCACGCTGGTAATGTTGCCATTCGCTCTGTTTCTCGGTATAGCCGCAGGTTATTTCCGCGGCTGGGTGGATGATGTGATTCAGTATGTCTACACAGTGTTGAGTTCAATACCGGGGGTGTTGCTGATAGCTGCTGCGGTGCTGATGAT
>Ga0315270_10001080_pt1 | contig 14475 bp, 13 predicted proteins | sample C1_bottom_MG_FD_204932 | JGI IMG/M metagenome (GOLD analysis project Ga0315270, IMG submission 204932) | Sediment microbial communities from Yellowstone Lake, YNP, Wyoming, USA - C1_bottom | ecosystem: Environmental > Aquatic > Freshwater > Lake > Sediment | place: USA: Wyoming | collected... | reverse complement strand
TCTTCAAGTAAAAAAGTGGGCGGAGGATTGTAAAAAAGAAGCCACGGTAGAGCTTGAAATGCTCCTTTCCTCAGGACGTTTATCAATAGGACAGTTGTTTGACACATTCTACATCCCGATTCCCAATACGGATCCGCAAAAATATCATACACAGTATGACAAATACTCCGATCAATTACTCCAGATTATTCTCGATAAATACCTGGAAAAGGATAAAAACATTTTATTTGTCGTGATCGTTGATGTGAACGGTTACCTTCCGACGCACAACCTGAAATATTCCAAGAGTTTAACCGGCGATCAAAAGGTGGATCTCCTCAATAACCGTACAAAGAGGATGTTTAATGACAAGACCGGACTTGCGGCCGCTCGAAATACCAATCCATATCTTATGCAAAAGTACAGCAGGGATACGGGAGAAACGATGGTAGACCTGTCCGTGCCGATTTTCATCAGGGAAAAACACTGGGGCGCCATACGGTTCGGATATATTGCAAAATGATCCAGGAACACAGACCCATGCTGAATTCATAATTCCTGAGGCATTCAAAATTTGGATTTGGTGAACAGAGCACTTTTTTAAAGAAAGGAAACGGTCATGTTTAATGTGGTTAAGAAACACGTAAGCGTAAAAGTGGCATTGATTACCAACACAGTGTTATTATTGGTCATGATGATTGGCACCGTGATCCTGGTCCTTGAACAAAGCAAGAGCCTTGAAATGCAATTGCTTGATAGAGGGAAAATGCTATCCATCATCGGAGCAAAAATTACAAGTAAAGTTCTTGAGGAGGCCATCGACAACGGCGTTATTACTGTTGCTGATGCTTTTGACACCAATTATGAACTCATCCATGGTTTCGATCCGCCCAAATATCACTCCAAGTATGATTTTTATTTGGATAAGGTTTTGCTTGCATTGGAGGATGAGTTCCTGGTTGATCAAAGCATCGTTTTTGCCGTAGCCGTTGACGTTAATGGATACCTTCCAACACATAATTCGCGTTACCAACAGCCGATTACCGGAGATGTACAAAAAGACAAGGTCGGGAATCGCACCAAAAGAATGTTTAATGATCCGGTCGGCATAACGGCCGCAAAGAATCAGGTAAAAGGCTTCCTCCAGATCTATCTTCGGGATACGGGAGAAACCATGTGGGATCTTTCCTGTCCTGTTTTCGTCAAAGGCAAACAATGGGGCGCGTTTAGAATAGGCTTTTCACTTAAGGAAGTCGAATCGGCAAAAACGAGATTGATGATTATGCTCATATCCATCATGTCCGGTATCCTCGCTCTATCGATAGTACTCATATTTTATACGGTTAACAGAATGTTAAAGCCCTTAAATGAATTGACAAAGATTACGGAGCAGTTATCCGCCGGAAAAGCCGGAAACATCGATGAAAAGATTGCAATTTCCAGCGATGACGAGATAGGCCATCTCAGCATGGCCATAGAAAAATTAAGGGTGAGCGTTGTTTTGGCTATGCAAAGACTTAAAAAAGAGCGTGATAGTCGCAAGGAATAGCATGGGGACTTGGAATTTACCAGGATACCGTTAGTAATGTCTCTACGCACCGGACTCATTGAGGGAAAAGGGATGGTGCTGTGCACCATCCCGACCCTGTGGGCGGTGAAGGATTGGGTAATGCCCGACTGTCGGGGCCGGTGACAGCGATAACCGGGAGCCCCTTGCCAAAAGCAGGGGAATACGCCGTGATTTTTTCAGCCGTCATCGTTACCCGTCACTTGCCATCCGCCGCCGAGCGATTTGCGATACACCTCGATGCTGGAAAGCAGCAGGGCTTTGTCTGCATCCAGAGCATGCAGTGTGATAAAATTGGCTGCGACTTCAGCCTGCAGGGATAGCATGATGGATTCAACATCGTCCGCGCTGGCTTCGACTTGCGCTGTGGCCGCTTCTACCGAGTGCTTTACCCGCCCCCAGAGATCGATCTCGTAGCTGAAATCAAACGGTACGGTAAGGGTATCATAGGTCTGATCGGGTTTGCCGCCGCCCGGTCGGTGTTTGGAATCCTGTTGGTCCACCAGCAGGACGGCGCCCCCCAGACGGGGAAAAAGCGCGGATTCTGCCACATTGGCAGCGGCCCTGGCTTGTGCGAAACGGGAGACGGCCACCTTCAATCCTGATTGGCTGCCATGGCGTCGGATTCCAGTTGGTTGAGTTCCGGGTCGCCGAAAATTTCCCACCAGTTGCCACGGGGTACATGCGCCCGGGGGAGTGCCGGGATGAACAATGCTGTTCAATCAGCAGAGTTTCAAAAATATCCTGGTTTTTTACTGATCTTCTACAGATATTTCCTGTTGATCGATTACCCCCGATTAGATTTTCAGTAAAAATGACACTTACAAAACAAGTACCGAAACCGCCGTTCCCGCAAACACCACCCACAGGATATCCAGTTTGAGAATCAGAGCGGCAAAAGCCGCTCCCGCAAGCGCCATGTGGGGGAAATCCCAGTGAACGTTCAAGGCAAAGCGGATGGTGACCGTAAGAAGAAGCCCCACAAAAGAACAGAGAATACCGCCGATAGCCCTGGCAAACCATGGGGAGGCGCGAAGCCTGTCAAAATAGGGAGCGATGCCGACCAGAATCAGGAAAGAAGGCAGAAATATGGCTGCGGTTGCAACGATCGCCCCGGTAAGGCCATGCACCAGGTAGCCGACAAAGGTTGCCGTGATCACAATGGGGCCGGGAGTGAATTGCCCCAGGACGATGCCGTTCAGAAAGGTCGGTCCGTCCATCCAGGAGCGGACCTCGACGATTTCATGGAACATGAGGGGAACCGAGGCAAACCCCCCGCCAAAGGCAATGAGGTCGATCTTGGACATGAGCACGGCAAGCTGGAAAAGATCTTTTCGGAAGAAATAGAGCAGGGCAAAGCCTGCAGCGGTTCCAAGCAAAAAAAGCAACAGTGGGCGCGTTGTGGCTGACATTTTGATCTCATGTCCGGTCCGAAGGGTGGCCTGCTGTCTGCTGTTCAGCAGCATTCCCAATAAAGCCGCCAGAAGAATGATGAGCATCGGATTTACCATGAGCCAGAACAGTCCCGCGGCTATGCAGGCAACCAACACATTCTTCCGGCTCTTGAGGGATGTCTTTCCAAAAGATACGGCGGCATTGGCCACAACGGCTACAATGACGGCCTGAAGACCATTGAAGACCGAAACCACGGCGGGCAGCGCGTGCGTGACCGAGTAGAGAACCGAAAGCGCCATCATCAGGAAGAACGCCGGAAGGCCAAATCCGATATAGCTTACCATTGCCCCGGACACTCCCCTGGTCTTCAGCCCGATGTAGGCCGCCATCTGCATGACGGTGGCTCCGGGAATAACCTGGCAGAGAGCCACGCCATCCTGGAAAGACTCACCATCGAGCCATCGCTTTTGCGTAACGGCCCTCTTTCGGATATAGGCGATCATGGCCGGGCCCCCGAATGCGGTGATGCCCAGTCTCAGGAAGGAACCAAACAACATGGTCAAAGAGGGGCCATAACATGCTTTCTGGGGTTGATCATTATTCATGCAATAAATCGCTCCTCAAGTGTTGCATTCCTTACAAAGATTGTTTTCCTTGTCAATCATCAGCTTCAAAGTCCTTACTGAAGGTAGTTCTCGGGACACCGGAATTATTCAGCCCGGAGCGCTTCGATCGGTTCCAGGCCGGCGGCGCGGGACGCGGGATATATTCCGAAAAAGATCCCGAGAACCGCGGAAAAGAGAAATGCCGCAGCAGTCGCGGGCCACGAGATCAGGGTCTCCCAGTATCCAAGAGCAGACAGGGCATAGGCGCAGCCGACGCCGATGATCACGCCGATGGCCCCGCCGGTCCCGGCGAGCAGGATCGATTCGATGAGAAACTGCATGCGAATATCCGGACGTCTTGCCCCCAGCGCACGCCTGAGGCCGATCTCGCCGCGGCGTTCACGAATCGAGATGAGCATCACCGCAAGGATTCCGACACCGCCCACCAGCAGCGAGATGCCGGCAACACTCCCGATGAGAAAAGTCATGGACTGCGATGTTTCCCGTTCAGTAGCAAGCAGGGTCTCCTGGTTCTGGATGGTGAAGTCGTCAGGTTTTCCGCGAAGGCGATGACGCACACGCAGCAGCTCCTGGATTTCCGACTCCGCTTTCGCCATCGACCGGGTATCCTTTGCCTGAACGTAGATGGACTGGATGTAGGTTACGTTCAGCAAACGGCGCATGGCGGTACCGATGGGCACAATGATCAGATCGTCCTGATCGGCGCCGTTCTGGTCAATCCCCTTGGGGAAAGTCACCCCGATGACCTCAAATGGGACGCGCGCCAGTCGGATGGTGAGTCCAACAGGGTTGGATTCGCCAAAAAGGTTTCTTGCCACGGTGGGTCCGATGACTGCCATCCCGTCTTAACATTCCTCGGTTCGGCTTGGCCGGCAGTCAGGACATAAAGAATCGTCTTGCCCCGCTCTCTTTTGACCGCTAAGGCATCCATCTGAAGGCGTTTGAGGTCGACAATGGTCACGAAAACCGGCGCGTTGAGCCCTGCTGCCACGGTTTCGCCTTCCTGAGTCGCAACCGATGCGATCACTCCTGAGATAGATGCCGTTAGGGTTGCATAACCGAGTGTGGCTTCAGATTCCTTAATCGCGGCCAGGGCCGAGTCTACCTGACGTCGGGCAAGGTTGAGTCCGGCCTGGTTGACCGTCAGTTCCTTTTCGGTGCTATCCACGGCGTCCTGGCTCGTGGAGTCATCCACGATGAGTTTTTTTTGCCGCTGGTGTTGTGTCTCGGCAAGTTTCAGGCGGGCCTGGACATCGGCGATCCGCCCTTCCGCAACTGCAAGGTCGGCCTTGTTTCGCTCGACTTTGGCCATGAGATCATCTTTCTCCAATTCGGCGATGATCTGACCCTTTTTAACAGCATCACCGATGTTGGCGTAAAGCCGCACCACCTTGCCCGAAACCCGCGCCCCCACCTTGACTTCAGATCCCACCTGGGATTTGACCGCTCCCGTTGCCAAAACCGTGGATGAAAAATCCCTGTGGAACACCTTGGCTGTCGCAGGACCCGTGGGTTGGGTCTCCTTTTTTCCGGATGTTGACAGCCACCATCCTGCTCCGGCGGCGGCAAGAAGCAGGGCGATCAGAAAGAGGCTCCAGCGCCGGGTTGTTTTCTTCATTTATGACTCCTTTTACTTTCGGCTATCAGCCAGCGCACTACGGCTTCTATCCGATTCGAAGCCACATGAATATAGAATTTCCCGTCTTTCCCCGCAGGAATCAGGAGTCATTGGCGCTGCTTTCAGGGATCTGCCATCCGCCGCCGAGCGATTTGATAAGCGCCGTAACCGATACCAGTTGCTGACCCCGAAGGCGGACACTGGTACGTTCAATTCCCAGAGCCGCATTCTGCGCGGTCGCCATCTCAAGATAGGTCGCAAGGCCGAATCGGTATCGGTTGTCGGCTATTTCCATTTGCCGGCGCACGGATTGCAAGGCGTCCAGTACCTTCCCATATTCATCGGTCAGAAGATGCTCGCCAGTAAGATAGTTTTCCACTTCCGCAAAAGCTGTGAGTACCGTCTGGCGGTATTTGGCGACGGTTTCCTCATAAGCGGCCTTTGTCCGGCGAAGGTCGGCATCCAGTTGCCCACCCTGGAACAGCGGCAGCGTCAGGGCCGGGCCGACGGCCCAGAAATTGCTGGGCCAGTCAAAGAGCATATCCAAACACCCGCTTTGAAAACCGGCAATTCCGATCAATTTGACGGATGGGAAAAATGCCGCGGTTGCAACGCCGATATTGGCGTTTGAAGCGGCCATGCGGCGCTCGGCTGCGGCGATATCCGGCCGGCGTTCGAGCAGCACCGACGGCAGTCCGGCAGGGATGACCAGAGGCGGCATATCGAGCGGCCGTTCCGGGAGTTGAAACAGGGACGCGGTTTTTCCGGTCAGCACCGCCAGGGCATTCTGGTATTTGGCCCGCTGGATGGCGATATCCGGCGCCTGGGCTTCCGCAGTTTTCAAAACAGTCTCGGCCTGCGCCACATCCAGGTCGGAAACCATGCCCCCGGCCCGGCGGTTTCGCACCAGTTCCAGCGATTTGCGATACGCTTCGATGCTGGAGAGCAAGAGGGCCTTGTCGGCATCCAGGGTACGCAAGGTGATAAAATCGGCCGCCACTTCGGCCTGAATGGAAAGTTTGATGGATTCGACATCGTCCGCGCTCGCCTCGGCCTGGGCCGTGGCCGCTTCAACCGAACGCTTGACCCGACCCCAGAGATCAATCTCGTAGCTGAAATCAAACGGCACGGTAAGGGTATCATAGGTCTGATCGGGCTTGCCGCCGACCGGACGGTGCTTGGAATCCCGCTGATCCACCTGCAAGGCGGAAATCCCCAGGCGCGGAAAAAGCGCGGATTCCGCGACATTGGCGCTGGCCCTGGCCTGCGCGAAACGGGAGACGGCCGCCTTCAAGTCCTGATTGGCCGCCATGGCGTCGGCTTCCAATTGGTTGAGTTCCGCATCACCGAAGATTTCCCACCAGTTGTCCCGAGGTAAATGCGCCTGGGGATCAGCGATTTTCCAGTCATTCCCGGGACCGACATAAGCATCCGGAATGAGGGTGGCTTCGGGTCGCTGATAATCGGGCCCGACCGCGCAGCCTGAAAACAGCATCAGCGCCAGAGCCGGAACAAGGCCCCTTGCTATGTTCCAAAAATGATCAAAATAACGGGATTGGATCATGGTTTTTTCTCCGTCTGGGGCGCTTCGGAGACGGCGACCGTCATCCCGTTTACCAGTGAATCGGAGGGATTGACGATGACGCGATCCTGCGGGCTGACGCCGGTGATGATCTCAATGGTCTGTCCAAAATCACGTCCGATGGAAACGCTTCGCAAACTGACCTTGCCGTCGGAATCCACGACGCCGACCTGCGGACCTTCGGGCCGGAACAGTACCGTGTTTGCCGGAAGCGTCAGGGAAGCCTTCATTTTTACATCAATGAAGCGCATCTTGGCATAGCTGCCCGCCAGAATATCCCCTTTCGGGTTGTCCGCCTCCAGTTCCACCGGCAGCGTTCTGGAGTCCGCAGTGATGACCCCCGCGGTGCGGATCACTTTTGCCGTAAATTTGTGGCCGGGTAGCCCCGGCAGCGTCATCTCCGCGGACTGGCCGATGTCAATACTTCGGGCCATTTCCTGTGGAACCTGCACAAAGACGCGAAGCTTTTTGATTTGCGCCAGATGAAAGAGTTCCCGGTTGCCGGCGGCGACGATCAGATCTCCGGAATCAATATTGCGGACTGTGATGATGCCGGAAAATGGGGCAATCACCCTGGAAAACGCCTGGATCTTTTCCAGCCGGCGCACCTCGGATCGGGCCGAATTGGCAATCGCGGTCTTCAGCTTGAGGTCGGCCTGTTTTTCAGCGGCGTCCTGTTCGCTGACACTGGCGGTTGTTAACAGTTCCGCCCAGCGGGCTGCCGTGATTTTGGAGATTCCCAGAGAGGCTTCCGCCTGATCGAGCTGACCGCGAGCCCGTTCCAGTTCCTGAAGCTGCTCGGGGGTATCGATCGTGGCAAGCAACTGACCGGCCTCCACGGAGTCGCCGATGTCCACATACCGCTGCTTGAGATAACCGCTGATGCGGGCATAAATCGGCGCCTCCATCCAGGGTTTGATTTCCGCCGGCAGGGCCGACTGGATCATGCTCTGGCCGGGTTTTGGCGAGATCACCGTGACCGCGGGAATGGAATTCTCACGAGTTTCGGCGTTCAACTCGGTTTGCTGACGCCATCGGGGAATCAGTCCCGTGATCACGCCAGTGCCGATCAACACGACCGCAATGAAGGATATCACTAGAAATTTTACGGGGGATCGCTCAAACTTTGCCACGGATTTCGAATTTTCCTTGAAAATGTCTAATTGTTTTGAAGTCATAACCATACCTTATCAATTTTTGGTTTCGATCAAACGGTGATCGGGATGCATAATCTTGGGCGTATTCCTGTGGAGCAGGCTGAATACCGCTGGCACGAAAAAAAGCGTTGCAAAAGTTGCCAGGATCAGGCCCCCGATGACAGCGCGGCCCAGCGGGGCATTCTGCTCGCCGCCTTCACCCAGAGACAGGGCCATGGGCAGCATGCCGATGATCATGGCAAGCGCCGTCATAAGCACCGGACGCAGACGGCCCACGCCCGCTTCCCATGCCGATGAAAACGGGTCATTTCCCTGCGCCAGATGGGTCCGGGCAAAAGAGATTACCAGCACGGAATTTGCCGTTGCCACCCCCAGGCTCATGATGGCGCCCATCAGGGCTGGAACACTCAAGGTGGTCAGCGTCAGATAGAGGCCCCAGATGACCCCCGCCAGGGCGCCTGGCAATGCCGTGATAATGATGAAGGGATCCAGCCAGCTCTGAAAATTGACGACCAGCAGCAGATAAATGAACACTACCGCCAGTCCCAGCCCAACGCCAAGCCCCGTGAAGCTGGATTGCATGGTATCCGCCTGTCCCCGCAGGACGATAGCAGAGCCCTTTGGTAATTCCTTTTCTGCCGCTGCAATCAGTGGCCGTATGTCTTGGAGCACCCCGCCCAGATCACGACCGCTCACGCTGGCAAAGACATCGATCACCGGCATCACGTTGTAGTGGGAATAAATGGGGGAGCCGATTTTCCGCTCCAATGAAGCCACATTGGCCAGAATCTGGGGGCTGGTGCTGCCGGGTTTACCGGCGTTCAGCGGAATCGCGTTCAGCGCTGAGAGAGAATCCATGGCGTGTTCCGGAACCCGGATATTGACCAAGTATTGAATGCCGTTTTTCGAATTCAGCCAGTAATTGGGCTGGGTCTGGCTGCTTCCGGAAAGATTCAGCAATACCGAGCCGGCTACATCACGCTCGGTAAGTCCGATCTGCGATGCCTTGGTGCGGTCGATGGTAAAGTGCAGTTCGGGCTGGTTGGCCGGCTGCTGGATCCTGACATCCACGGCGCCCGGGACCTTGCGGATATTATCGGCCAGTTTTCCCGCGATCTCCCGTGCTTTTTCACGCTCCCGGCCCATGATCTGAATATCGATCGGGGCCGGCAACCCGAAATTGATGGTTTGATTCACGATATCTGCGGGCAGAAAATAAAACGTCGATCCGGCAAATTCTCGCCCCAGGCGGGTGCGCAACTGGCGGACATAATCGTCGGTGGGCCGGTGTTCCCGGCTGAGTGAAACCAGAATGTCCGCATCGCCGGTTCCGGTTACACCATTATCGAGATAGGTCAGCGGAACGCCGCCGCTGGGGATACCGATGTTATCCAGAACTCCGGCAAGCTCCCGGGCGGGGATCACCTCCCGGATCACGGCTTCGACGCAGTCCACGAGCCGGGTGGTTTCTTCGATGCGGGTCCCTCCGGGTGCGCGGACATGCAACCGGAACTGGCCCGCGTCCACGGTCGGGAAAAAATTCTGCCCCAATTGCGGGATCAGCAATCCTGTGCCCGCGCAAAAGGCCAGAAAGAGCATTGCAAAGAGGATGCGATGGGAGAGCACCGCTCCCAGCAGGTTCCGGTAACCTTCCCGGAACCTGTCGAAACTGCGCTCAAACACCCGCTGCAGCCCGGCAAACGGGCGCAGCCACAGGGCCATTTTTCGGGTGCCGACCGGATGCCCCCCTTCGCTGTTGCGGTAAAACCACATTACCAGGGTCGGGATGAGTGTCCGGGAAAGCACATAACTTGCCAGCATGGCAAAGACGACCGCTTCAGCCAGAGGCACGAAAAGATAACGCGCCACACCGGTCAGAAAGAACATCGGCACAAAAACAATACAGATGCAGATCGTCGAGACGAACGCCGGCAAGGCGATTTCCTGCGCCCCGTCCAGAATCGCCTGAATATTGGGTTTTCCGTGTGCCATCTGGACGTGAATATTTTCGATCGTCACTGTGGCGTCGTCCACGAGGATGCCGACGGCCAGCGCCAGCCCTCCGAGCGTCATGAGGTTGATGGTCTCGCCAAGCATGCTGAGCAGGGCCAGGGAGGCAAGCGCAGAAAGGGGAATGGAGAGGGCAATGATAAAGGTGCTTCGCCACGAACCCAGAAAAAGCAGAATCATCAATGCCGTGAGCATGGCCGCGATCACGCCTTCCTTGACCACGTCATTTACGGCAGCGCGGACAAAAAGCGACTGGTCGGCGAATTCCCTGGATTCCAGCTCCGGGGGAAGACCGCTTAAAATTTTCGGCATGGCCTTTTTCACGCCGTCCACGACACTGAGGGTCGAGGCTGCGCCGCTTTTTAAAATGGTGAGCAGCACGCCGCGCATGCCGTTTAACCGGACAACGTTTTGCTGCGGCTGATAGCCGTCGTGCACCTGCGCCACATCGCCGATCCGGATCACGGCATTGCCAACGGTTTTGACAGGCAGATCGTTCAATGCCGCGATCATTTCCGGATTGGTGTTCAACGCGATACTGTATTCGGTTTCCCCGATTTTGGCCGTACCACTGGGAAGCATGAAATTCTGCGCATTGAAGGCATTGACGATATCCTGGGGGGCCAGGTTCTTGGATTCAAGGGCCGGCAGATCAATATCGACGGCGACAACCCGCGTCTTGCCGCCGGCAGGATACGGCACGGATGCGCCCCTTACGGTCGCAAGCCCCACCTTGACGCGGTTCAAGGTTATGTCCTGCAGCTCCTGCTCGGAAATTTTCGGGCTGGCCAGACTGTATTGCAGAATCGGGACGCTGGAGGCATTGTAGCGGATGATGAAAGGCGGGTTAATCCCCGGTGGAAGAAAACGCAGCACCGTCTGCCCGCTGGCCGTGATCTGTGCCACGCCCTCGGTTACGGAAGCGCCGGGCTGGAGAAATACCTTGATCACACCCGCGCCATTGTAAGCGGTGGACTCGATGTGCTCAATATCGTTCACCAGGGTGCTGATCATGCGCTCGTGGTTATAGATGATGCGCTCCTCCACTTCCCTGGCGTTCAGGCCGTTATAGGTCCAGACCACGCTGATGACCGGGATATTGATCTCCGGAAAAATATCCGTTGGGGTGCGCTGCAGCACAAACGGTGTCAGCAACAGCAGCACCAGCGCCGCCACCACAAAGGTGTAAGGCCGGCGTAATGCGAGTTGAACAATCCACATAGTTTAAGTTCCTTCTGAAAGCATGTCTAAAATACAAGTGCCGAAATAGCCGTTCTCGCAAGAACCACCCACAGAATATCCAGTTTGAAAATCAGGGCCGCAAAAGCCGCACCCGGAAGCGCCATATGGGGAAAATCCCGGTGAGCGTTCAAGGCGAAGCGGATGGTAACTGTTTGGCTTCTTTTATATGGCAGGAGTGGGGACATCTTTCCATGCGGTAGCTCTTTCGACCCTTTTCATATCCACGATCTCACCGGTCGAGACGTTTATATCGATGAAGCAAACCGGGACCCTTGCCGTATCGAAAGCAAACAGTCTTTCCTTGGAAAGACGGTCTTGACCATCATGATCTATCTCAAGGAAGACGACACGCCTGAAGGGGCAGGTTTCGCACCGGAGAGCAGGATCGTTTATGCCAAGAGTGCAATGGTGCCTCCTTGCCATGGCGGGATCGGCGTTATGCATCTTCGCCATTTGCGCTGCCGGCGAACGCCTCAGATGCTCAAAAGGATTGAGCACCCAGTCGGTTATCAGGGCGAACGTGTGCTGCTGTTTATGCAAATGGAAATCATCGCCGGTATTGGCGATCATTCCCTGCATCACGTAGTCTGCAGGCATGACGTAGCCGAGGTAGTCCTTCCCGTCCTCCAGGAAGGAAACCCTGGTGTGTGAATCGGCTTGAGAGATTTCATCAAGCACCTTTTGGCTTGCTCCCGCATCTTCCGGAAGGATGGAGACCAGGGTTATATTATGGCTTGCCTCAAATGGGAGTGAATGCAGCGTGATCTCCCGCAGTAAAAAACCGGATCCGACGACCAGGACGGGAATACCGAGTATCACCGCAGCGTATTTCAATGCATCATTCTGGATGGAAAGCCGGTCTTCAAGAAAACGCGGCAAAAACATGCCTGTACGCGCCATGTAGCGGAGGTACCCTTCCCTGAACTGGCTTCGCATGCGCCTTTCTTCATCTTTGGCCAGGAAGTAGTAGAGGATGAGCATCAAAGCCAATACGGCAAGGACAATGAACCTTGGCCACAGTATGGCCATTCCGAAACTCCAGATCCAGAGGGCGAGATACTGCGGATGACGGATATGGTTGTACAATCCTTTATCGGCAATGCCCCATTTGAATATCTTTCCGAGGTAGACCTGAGAAGCGCAGACCGTGAAGGTCAATAGCCCCATGATAAAGAGGAACGATCCCAGAATACGAATGGTCTTGAGCAGGGGAGTCGGCGGCAAAATCATGTGGGTCAGGAAAAAGGTGGTGAGCCAACTGGTGGCCGGGTAGCTCATCAGCCAGTGAAGCACCGGGTTGAAGACTGAGTAGAAGAAGAAGGCAAAAGGGCTGATCATGATCATCACTTCAAAAGCCATGATGAAGAAAAGAATGATGATGCTTCCTGCAGCAATGTTTTTTAGTCGTTTAACAAGGCCGTTGTTTTTCATTAGTTCTCCTGATGGTCCTTTTCCAGAGGTTTTGTCCAGGGAGGGCATGAAGATGTGCTCACTTCAATTCTCTCCCTGATGAGGTTGAAGAAACGTGTGCGTTGCTCTGGATTGAGAAGGTTGCTTGCCTGCAGGAGGTGTAAGATCACCCGGTCCTGTGCCAATGTCTGCAATTCCTGTATTTCTTTCTGCTTTCTTTCGAGAGCCTGCGAATCGGGGGTATTTATGGATAGAATTTCAATGAGTTCGATCTGCTTTCTCTTAATTTCCCGCTCCAGCGCCTGCAATTGGGGATGAAATTTATCCCGCTCTGATTTGAATTTTGTCAGTTGTTGAGCACTGAGGTCGAGTTCGAGGTAAAGGGGCTTCTTCAAATTGCCATCTTTTCTTTCACCGGGGATGATCTGAAACTTATAGCCGGCATAAGTCCCCACAAAAACAACGTTCATAATGATCGAAAAGAGAAAGGTCAGTATTTTGAGATTTTCTTTCATCGCGCTATGCCTCCCACATCAAAAGATGAAGCAAGAATCATGTATGTGTGTTCAAGCGATTCGGGGGGCGACGGGCTGAACCATTCAAATCCCTCCATGTCTGCCTCCCTGGATGCTGTTGTCTGATAATTTCCGGAAAGAGAAATTTCCCGGCTCATGGTTATCCCAAGGAAAAAGGCCAGAAGTACCGTGGTGCAAGCGGCCAGGCGCACGGGCATCGACAGTTCCGAAAACCATTGAAGCGAAAACCCGTCCCATGCAAAGAAAGGTTTTTTTTCGGCGTCGGGCAAAGCCCTTTTCCGCGCTTCGGTCATGACGCGATCTGCAAACTCCTGCGGCATGGGAGGAACATCCAGGGAACTCAGAAAACCTTCCACATGTTGAATTTGCTCGAACGCTATCTGACACGTCCTGCAGCAGTGCAGATGATTCTCTATTTCGCGGCTCAGACTGCTGGATAATTCATGATCCGCATAGGCGTTCAAATGGGAAAGAACTTTTTTGCATCTCATCGGCATCTCCTTTTATAAACATTAAACGAATGAGATTGAAAAAACCCTCGATTTATTTTTCACAGTTCAGATTTATTTTATATGGGTAAGTTTTGATTGAAGATTTTCTCTTGCACGGCGAATGAACATTTCAACTGATTTCTTCGAGGTATCCATCACCTGAGCTATTTCAGCGTAGTTCAGCCCTTCGTCGTGTTTAAGAATAATCGCAGTTCGCTGGTTGAGCGGAAGGCTCTCCAGCGCATGCCGGATCTCTTCCCCGCGCTCTCTGGAAACAAGATATTCCACTGCGGATGGTGAGCTGGATGGCCGGTCGGGCATCGTGTCCATCAGGGATGGCCGGCTTTTTTTGCGGGTGTCCAGGCAAAGCCTGTAGACGATGGTATAAAGGTAGGTGCGAAAGCTCGCCGTGGGTCGGTAGCGCGGGACAGCTTTTAAAATTTTAAGAAAGGATTCCTGAGCGACATCTTCGGCCTCCATCGCATCTCCAAGAAGCCGGTAAGCTGTCCTCCATGCTTGTTTCTGGTAGCGCAGAACGATTTTGTTGAAGGCATCGAGATCGCCCCTGGCAACGGCTTGCATGAGTTGTTCATCTGAAGCACGGGTCACATTTATTCCTTGCCCACGACGATTTCGGACATTGCCGTGGCAATCCGCAGTTAGATGGATTTAATCCAACCCTTCACTGGCGCTTTCCATGGCCGGCAGCTTAAACAGTTCCAGCGCATCCTGAATGGCCCGAACAAACCGACTCAGGTCTTCGGTGGGAAAGCTTCTTCCCTGCGGCGTCAGGTCTTTAAACAGTTGCGTGCGCAATCCCCTGCTGATCTCCAGTTGAATTCCCATCCCGCGACCGCAGAGA
>Ga0315270_10001079_pt1 | contig 14476 bp, 11 predicted proteins | sample C1_bottom_MG_FD_204932 | JGI IMG/M metagenome (GOLD analysis project Ga0315270, IMG submission 204932) | Sediment microbial communities from Yellowstone Lake, YNP, Wyoming, USA - C1_bottom | ecosystem: Environmental > Aquatic > Freshwater > Lake > Sediment | place: USA: Wyoming | collected... | reverse complement strand
ATCGCCCGCCTGCGCGAGGCGATGCAGAATGCCCCGACACATGATGCCGGCGACGATCGGGTGCGCCAGGAAATCGCGCTGTTTGCTTCCAAGATAGACGTCGATGAGGAGCTGTCGCGGCTTGCCAATCACCTTTCTGAAATGCGCCGTGTCCTTGCCCTGGGTGGCACGGTGGGAAAGCGACTGGATTTTTTGATGCAGGAGCTCAATCGTGAAGCCAACACGCTCGGTTCCAAATCGGTCGATGCGGAAGTTTCGCGCAGCGCGATGGAGATGAAGATACTCATCGAACAGATGCGCGAGCAAATTCAAAATCTCGAGTAAAGGTTCGTTTCGGCATATTTCCGAGCAAACCCGAGGTTCCGTTTGCCTGCGGACGCATTGCCGCATTTCATATTGCTTGTGTAGAATGTCAGCGCTGCACAACCCGCTCCTTTCACGGCATCCCGCTGTCATATGGCGCGAACATGAAACACACTAACAACGGGCTCTAATATGTCGGGAAACCTATTTGTCGTCAGTGCACCATCGGGGGCAGGCAAAACCAGTCTGGTTCAGGCCCTGCTCAACATCAATCCTCATATCGATTTGTCGGTCTCCTACACCACGCGCAATCCCCGCCCCGGCGAACGTGACGGTCATGACTACCATTTTGTCAGCCGCGAGACTTTTCTCGCGATGGCGGAACGCGGCGAGTTTCTGGAAAGCGCGGAGGTCTATGGCAATTTATATGGCAGTTCACAAACCTGGATCAGCCACGAAATACAGCGTGGGCGCGATATCCTTCTCGAGATAGACTGGCAGGGAGCGTCGCAGATTCGCGGGATCTTTCCGGACTGCATCAGTATTTTCATCCTACCACCCTCGCTGGAAGCCTTGGAACAGCGCCTGAGAGGGCGCGGCAAGGACGATGACAAGGTGATCGCCAAGCGTCTGGCGGCGGTAAGTGAAGATGTCGCGCATGTCGCCGAGTTCGATTATGTTATTATCAACGACAACCTGAATGAAGCGTTGCGCGAACTGAATGCGGTGATCCTTTCCGCCAAATTGGGATGCACAAAGCAACTGATCCGCCACCAGGCCTTAATCAATCAACTACAAAATCCGGAGTAAATCATGGCACGTATCACCGTCGAAGAATGTCTGTCACTCATCCCGAACCGCTTTGAACTGACTTTGGTTGCCGCTTATCGCGCGCGTCAGCTGGCCAATGGCGCAGCGCATCTGGTGGAGAACAGCAAGGATAAACCCACTGTCGTAGCCCTGCGCGAGATCAGCGAGGGCAAGGTGGGCAAGGAAATCCTGAACCGCGGTCAAGCGTAAGTGACGTGACCCAGCTTTCAAATTACAAGCATGGCCGACGCGGATCTACTGCTCGAGGAACTAGCCACCTACCTTAAACCGAAGGATGTCGACCACGTCCGCGAGGCGATCGAATTCAGTCGTGCGGCGCATCATGGCCAGATGCGCCATTCCGGCGACCCCTACATCTCCCATCCGCTCGCCGTTGCGCGCATCCTGACCCCGCTGCACATCGATGTACAAGCGATCATCGCCGCGTTATTGCACGACGTGGTGGAAGACACCAAGATCACCAACGATCAGGTCGCCGAGAAATTCGGCAAACCCGTTGCAGAATTGGTCGAGGGCTTGAGCAAACTCGATCGCATCCAGTTCGAGACCCGCGAAGATGCGCAAGCTGAAAATTTCCGCAAGATGCTGCTGGCGATGGCACGCGACGTGCGCGTCATTCTCATCAAGTTGGCCGATCGGCTGCACAACATGCGTACGCTTGACTCCATGGCACCAGACAAGCGCGAACGCATCGCGCGCGAAACCATGGAGATCTACGCGCCGATCGCCAATCGCCTCGGCCTGAACGACCTACACCACGAACTTCAGGACCTGAGTTTTAAATACCTGCACCCCAATCGCTACTCGGTGCTGGCAAAGGCACTCCAGGTCGCGCGCGGCAATCGGCGCGAGGTGGTCGGCAAGATACTCGAGGCGATACGGCAACGGCTAGCCGAATTCCATATCGAGGCCGATGTGACTGGCCGTGAAAAGGACATCTACAGCATCTACCGGAAGATGCAGAGCAAATCGCTGGCATTTGCCGAGGTGCTGGATATCTACGGATTTCGTGTGCTGGTGAATGATTTTGCTGCTTGCTATGTCGCATTGGGCGCGCTGCATGGTCTGTACAAACCGATCCCAGGCAAGTTCAAGGATTACATCGCCATTCCCAAGGTCAATGGCTATCAGTCATTACACACCACGCTGTTCGGCCCGTTCGGAACACCCATCGAGATTCAGATACGCACCCACGAGATGCACAAGATCGCCGAGGCCGGCGTTGCCTCGCATTGGCTGTACAAGAGCGGCCATGATTCGATCAATGACCTGCACAAGAAGACCCACCAATGGTTGCAGGAACTGCTGGAAAGCCTAAGCCAGAGCAGCGATTCGTCCGAATTCCTTGAGCATCTCAAGGTTGACCTGTTCCCCGATGAAGTTTATGTGTTCACGCCCAAAGGCAAGATACTTTCGTTGCCGCGCGGCGCAACCGCGGTAGACTTCGCTTACAGCGTGCACACCGACATCGGCAACCGTTGTATCTCAGCCAAGGTCAACCATGAGCTGGTGCCATTGCGCACCGAGCTGAGGAATGGCGACCGTGTAGAGGTGATCACTGCGCCCAACGCCCACCCCAACCCGGCCTGGCTGGGTTATGTGACCACGAGTAAGGCGCGCAGTCACATCCGCCACTTTCTCAAGGCCATGCAATCCGGCGAATCTGCGCAACTCGGCGAGCGTCTGCTCAACCAGGCGCTTAATACGCTGGGCGTCAAACCACAGGACATGAACGATACGCACTGGAACAAGTTACTCAAGGATACCGGCGTGAAAACTCGCCAGGAGATTCTCGCCGACATCGGCTTGGGTCGCCGCCTCAACATGGTGGTGGCTCGGCAACTGGCACTCATTGGCGATACTGCGGCAGGAGAAGCTGCCAGCCACGCCGTGGTGACGATACATGGTACGGAAGGCATGGCGGTGCAGTTCGCCCAGTGCTGCCGACCGATCCCGGGGGATCCGATCATCGGTGTCATCAAGAGTGGGCAGGGGTTGATCGTGCATACTCACGACTGCCCGACCTTGCGCCGCGGGCGGGGCGGCGCAGACCAGTGGCTGGATGTGGCTTGGGATAAGAATATCAACCGTCCCTTCGATGTAAGCATCAAACTGATGGTAACCAACCAGCGTGGCGTGCTGGCAAAGATCGCCGCCGCAATTGCCGAAGCGGAAGCCAACATCGAAAATATCAATTTCAGCAACGAGGGCGAATACACCGGCTTGCATTTCACGCTTGAGGTGAACAATCGCCTGCACCTCGCCAACATCATGCGCAGCTTGCGCAGAATTCCAGAAGTGGTGAGGATCATCCGGGTGAAGAGCTCTTCGTGAAATTATGTAAGGAGGGTCATGCCATCAAAAAGCTGGCCCGCTTTCCAGCCATCCGTAACGCGCGTACCGCGTTATGGCGGCTTACGAAAAACCCTCCTGCGGGTGCGCGGCCATAAATTTTTCGGAATCACCCCCATACTGTCGTAATAATTCTAGCATCGCAGATGCCTTATCCAACGTTTCCTGATACTCCGCGTATACATTGGAATCGGCGACGATACCGCCGCCCGCCCAACAGCGCACCTCGTTTTCAGCATATACCAGTGTGCGAATAACGATGTTGCTGTCCATGTTGCCATCGAAGCCGACATAACCTATCGAACCGCAGTAAATGCCGCGCCGATGCGGCTCCAGTTGCTCAATGATCTGCATGGCGCGCTGTTTAGGTGCACCGGTGACAGAACCACCGGGGAAGCAGTCTTGCAACAGGTGTAGCGCATCGCGGCCCTTTTCCAGCCTGCCCCCGACCGTACTGACCAGGTGATGCACATTGGCAAAGCTTTCCACTTCAAATAATTCAGGCACGTGCACCGAGCCCGGTGCGCAGCTTTTACCAAGATCATTGCGCAGCAAGTCCACGATCATCAGATTTTCCGCGCGGTCCTTGGGGTGGTTGCGTAATTCTTCGGCAAGTTGCTGATCCTTTCGCACGTCGCTACTTCGCGGGCGCGTGCCCTTGATAGGTTTGGTTTCCACTTCACCTTTTTGCACGCGCAGGAAGCGCTCCGGTGAGGCGCATATGATCTGGGCGTGAGGCAGGTTGAGAAATGCCGAATACGGTGCGGGACTCTGCCTGCGCAGCGCCAAATAGGCTCCTAGTGCATCGCCCGTTGCGGCAACACTGAAACATTGCGCGAGGTTGATCTGATAACAGTCTCCCGCCTTCAAATAATCTTGTACCGTAGCGAATGCGCCTGCATAGCTTTCAAACGTGAAATTGGAGGTGATCTTTCCCTGCACCCGGAATGTATCAACCAGCGGCTGCGGATCGCCTTGCAGGCGGAGCAATATCTGAGGCAACAATTCCGCTGTTTCGGTAAATCGCTGATGCGAAACCAAACGAGCAGTGTGTCTTTGATGATCCAGCACCAGCGCCCAGTCATAGATACCGAGCGCCATGACTGGCAACTGCCCACCCTTCTTCGTGACCCACGGTAAGTCTATCACCCGCTTCGCAAGATCATAGCTCCAATAGCCCAGCACGCCGCCGGCGAACGGTACGTTTTCCACAGAAGCGGTTTGCTCACCCAGCTCGCTACGCAACAGTCCAAACGGGTCTGTTAACGCGACATCATCATTCAGCACCAGCGAGCGCTGCGGCGCTGCTGTCAAGATGTCATAGCGCGCCATGCCGCCGCTATCCAACCACACCGACCAGGGCAGGTCAGCCAGCGTTGCGTAATAATGCGCAGCATCGGCGCGATAAGGCAGTTCAACAGAATAAAAGCTCATTGCTTGATCGGGAATATTGTTTGCACTTCAAAACAGATTGGGCCGCAACCATCGCCGCCATTGTGCGAAATGGTATCGCAGTTATCATATCGAAGCATGAATATGCTCAAACGATGCCAACTTTTCAGGTTCCAAAGTCATTAAAGATTGACGGCTGTAAATATGCTGCGTCACACCGATCAGCATCATGGTTCCGCTGATGACACCGCATGGCATTGCACTGACCGGCTGTTACGCTGCACAACGTTGCGTTGCACTAAAAATCGCGCTTATACCTTTGCAGCTGCTTGATTCGTCAAGCCAGATATACGCGTGTGTTTGCAAAATCAGCTGGTTAGGTAAACACCCAGAATTACAAATATTTTGAGGGCACAAAACCCATCGCAAATCTTCTCTGTTTGCAATGAGGACAAAAATCCACACCAACCTGGCGTTGGCAAAATAAAAAGGCGCACGCACCTATAAGTGCGCCCAAAAAATCAAGCTAAACTGTGGTTGGCCCCTTACTACCACAACACCTGATACCGTCAAGGCATCAAGGGGCCGCCACCACAGCAACACTCCCGATTAGTTCGGCTTGCCGATTCCCGGTGTAGGAAAAGGCCATGTTGCAGCCGGACGTACAGGTGCTGGAGCCGAAGGAGCCGGTGCTGCTGGACGAGCTGCCGCGGCAGGAGCTGCCGGTTTAGCAGCTGGCTTTGCAGCGGCTTTCTTTGCTGCCGGCTTTTTAGCTGCTGGCTTCTTTGCTGCTGGCTTTTTAGCTGCTGCTTTTTTAGCTGCTGGCTTTTTAGCTGCTGCTTTTTTAGCTGCTGGCTTTTTAGCTGCTGGCTTTTTAGCTGCTGGCTTTTTAGCTGCTGCTTTTTTAGCTGCTGGCTTTTTAGCTGCTGCTTTTTTAGCTGCTGGCTTTTTAGCTGCTGCTTTTTTAGCTGCTGGCTTTTTAGCTGCTGCTTTTTTAGCTGCTGGCTTTTTAGCAGCGACTTTCTTTGCTGCTGGCTTCTTCGCCGCTACTTTTTTAGCAGCCGGTTTCTTGGCTGCTGCTTTTTTTGCTGCTGGTTTTGCTTTCTTCTTTGCTACCATGTTGTTTCTCCTTCAGTAATGAAAGTTAAAAAATACAACACCTGCATTTACTACACCTACACCTCCAGCCCATGCTCAGTTTCGAGCATGGGCCAAAGTCCTTACCTTAAGTCCCTGCTAATCCCAGGACAACGCACCACCGGTTTGATACTCGGTTACACGGGTTTCAAAAAAGTTTTTCTCTTTCTTAAGATCGATCATTTCCGCCATCCAGGGGAACGGATTCGTCGCTCCCTGATACAACACATCGACGCCGATCTGCTGACAGCGGCGGTTGGCGATAAAGCGGAGATATTCCTTGAACATACCTGAGTTCAGACCAAGCACGCCGCGTGGCATGGTGTCCTCCGCATAAGCGTATTCAAGTTCGACACCTTTTTGCATCAAGCCGCGAATTTCCTCGCGGAATTCGGTTGTCCACAGGTGCGGATTTTCCATCTTGATCTGGTTGATAACATCCACGCCAAAATTCAGGTGCATGGATTCATCACGCAGGATGTATTGATACTGCTCTGCCGCACCGGTCATTTTGTTCTGGCGGCCCAAGGCCAGGATTTGCACGAAACCGACATAGAAGAACAGTCCTTCCATGATGCACGCGAACACGATCAGGCTGCGCAGCAGCTGACGATCAGTCTCCGGTGTGCCGGTCTTGAATTCAGGATTGGTCAGCGTATCGATGAACGGCAACAGGAATTCGTCCTTGGCACGTATGCTGGGCACTTCGTGATACATATTGAATATCTCGCCTTCGTCCAGGCCCAGACTTTCCACGATGTATTGGTATGCGTGAGTATGGATCGCCTCTTCGAATGCCTGGCGCAGCAGGTATTGGCGGCACTCCGGATTACTGATGTGGCGATAGGTGCCGAGCACTATATTATTCGCTGCCAGACTATCCGCAGTGGTGAAAAATCCGAGGTTGCGCTTGACCAGAAGGCGCTCGTCATCGCTCAACTTATTGCTTTTCCACAACGCGATATCTGCTGTCATGTTCACTTCTTGCGGCATCCAGTGATTGGCGCAGGCAGCCAGGTATTTTTCCCATGCCCACTTGTACTTGAACGGCACCAGCTGATTGACGTCCGCCTTGCAATTGATGATGCGCTTGTCTTCCACACGGATACGCCCGGCCGGAGCCTGTCCTGAACCAGGCTGAAGAGCCACATTCTGCACGATGGGATCCACCCGTCTCGACTCCCCCATTTGAGTAGTCGCACCCTGCATAAGGGGAGCTTCATCATCAAACACGGCATTTCGCAACAGGCCCATTGGAAATGGAATCACTGCGGTCTTAACATCCTCTTCAAAGGTCAGCATCTTGATTTTTCTCCTTTGCTCTAACTTGTTTTCATTACCGACATGCGAGGCATGTTGGGATTGTTATTCTGGGCAGTCCGGCGAATGAATTTGCCTACTGGCAAGCTTCACACTCCGGGTTATCAATCGAACAAAACTTGGCTTCTTCCACTACACCACCGTTGGTTGGCACTGCATTCAGCGCCCCGGCACGGCCAGTGGATTTTTCCGCCGATGTCGCCCCCATGGTACGCAGGTAATAAGTGGTCTTCAGTCCTCGAAGCCATGCCAACTTGTAGGTCTCATCGAGCTTGCGACCCGACACACCAGCCATGTATATGTTCAGCGACTGCGCCTGGTCTATCCACTTCTGGCGACGCGATGCGGCCTCGATCAGCCAGCTTGGCTCCACTTCAAACGCGGTCGCGTACAAGCTGCGCAGTGCTGCGGGGATGCGATCGATCTTCGCCAAGGTGCCATCAAAATACTTTAGGTCAGCAATCATCACTTCATCCCACAAGCCGAGTTGCTTCAGGTCAGCAACGAGATGTTCGTTGATGACGGTAAACTCACCGGACAGATTCGATTTCACGAAAATATTCTGGTAGGTGGGTTCGATGCACGCCGACACGCCGATTATGTTGGAGATGGTCGCTGTCGGCGCTATCGCAATGCAATTCGAATTGCGCATGCCATGTTGCTTGATGCGGGCACGCAACGCGTCCCAATCCATGCTCACAGATGTATCCACCTCGACATAGCCGCCGCGCTCCTGACGCAACATTTCGAGCGTGTCCTGCGGCAGGATGCCACGGTCCCACAAGCTGCCGCGATAGGTCGCATAACGACCGCGCTCTTCAGCCAATTCAGTGGAAGCCAAATATGCGTAGTAGCACACCGCCTCCATCGAACGATCGGCAAACTCGACCGCAGCCTCTGACGAGTACGCGATGCGCAAATCGTGCAGACAATCCTGGAAGCCCATGATCCCCAAGCCTACCGGTCGGTGTTTCAGGTTGGAGTTGCGCGCCTTGCCCACCGCGTAATAGTTGATGTCGATCACGTTATCCAGCATGCGCATCGCAGTGCTGACCGTGCGACGCAATTTGTCGTGGTCGATCTGCCCGGCCTTTTCGTGCCCTTTGGGATATAGGTGCGCAGCCAGATTGACCGAACCCAGGTTGCATACCGCAATCTCTTCATCGCTGGTGTTCAAGGTGATCTCGGTACACAGGTTGGAGCTATGCACCACGCCCACATGCTGTTGCGGAGAGCGGATGTTGCACGGATCCTTGAAAGTGATCCATGGATGCCCGGTCTCGAACAACATGGTCAGCATCTTGCGCCACAAGCCGGCCGCCGGAATTGTCTTGAACAACTTGAGCTCGCCAGTGAGCGTTTTTGCTTCGTAAGCGGTATAGGCGCGCTCGAAATCAGCACCGAACTTATCATGCAAGTCAGGCACATTGGACGGCGAGAACAACGTCCAGTTACCGCCCTCCATGACGCGCTTCATGAACAGATCGGGTATCCAGTTCGCGGTATTCATATCGTGAGTACGGCGGCGGTCATCGCCAGTGTTCTTGCGCAGATCCAGAAACTCCTCGATATCCAGATGCCAGGTTTCCAGATAGGCGCACACCGCGCCCTTGCGCTTGCCGCCCTGATTCACCGCCACAGCGGTATCGTTCACCACCTTGAGGAACGGCACCACGCCCTGCGACTGGCCATTGGTTCCCTTGATGTGTGCACCGAGTGCGCGCACCGGCGTCCAGTCGTTGCCCAGACCACCCGCATATTTCGCGAGCAGCGCATTTTCTTTGATCGCCTCGTAGATACCGTCCAGGTCATCCGCCACTGTGGTCAGGTAGCAGGAAGACAACTGCGAACGCTGCGTGCCGGAATTAAACAGGGTCGGCGTCGAGCTCATAAAATCGAAGCTGGACAACAAGCGATAGAATTCGATCGCGCGCGCATCGCGGTCTATCTCGTTCAGCGCCAATCCCATTGCGACGCGCATGAAAAATGCCTGCGGCAACTCGATGCGATGGTTTTCGATATGCAGGAAATAACGGTCATACAAGGTTTGCAGGCCGAGATAACCGAACTGCAGATCGCGCTGCGCATCCAGCTCATTGGCCAGACGCTTCAAATCAAACTGAGCCAGACGCGCATCCAGCAGCTCCGCCGTGATGCCCTGCTTGATGAACTTTGGAAAATAAGTAGCGTAGCGCGTAGCCATGTCCCCTGGGGCGATCTCTTCACCCAAGGTCTCGCTGCAAATCGTATTCAGCAACAGTCGCGCGGTGACAAAATTATAGGCCGGCTCTTTTTCGATCAGTGAACGCGCGGAAAGAACCAGACATTTGCGCACCTCATGCAGACCCACGCCATCGTACAGATCCTTGAGGGTCAACTTGATGACCGCATCTGCAGAAACCGCATCGCCCAAACCAGCGCAGGCATCCTGCACCAGCGCGGAAAATCGATCCAGATCGAGCGGACGCGCAACCCCATCTTCGCCGGTAACATTGATGACGTGAACCGGCGCCTTGATTTTTGACTTGGCGCGGGAGCGCGATCGCTCTTCGCGATACAGCACATAGGTGCGCGCTACATCGTGCTCTCCGGAACGCATCAATCCGAGCTCGACTTGATCCTGTATATCTTCGATGTGCATCGTCCCGCCATGCGGCTGGCGACGCATCAAAGCCGAGACGATACCACCGGTCAATTGTTCCACCATCTCACGCACGCGCGCCGATGCCGCGCCCTGACCACCGTTCACCGCAATGAACGCCTTGGTCAATGCGATCGTAATCTTGGACGGCTCGAAGACAACCACCGACCCATTGCGACGGATTACTTTGTATTGATCAAACTGATTGGATAAAACAGGAGAGGATGAAACTGTGTCAGGAACATTATTGCCAAGCATCGGAGAGGTTGGAACGCTATCGGTAGCGGCATGCAGCATAAACTTTCTCCCTTGAAAACCTTGTTAACCTCAAAAACCCAAAACCACTATATCTAGTACTTTTTCTTAGTGGCGGAGCTAATTGTAGTAGCTAACGAAAATATTGCAAGCGAAAAAATAGCTTTATGAATTCCGGCAGGATCCACGCGTCAGGGCAAGGTGCGCCGCTCCCTACTTGGCGCAATCAGTCAGATAACGACACCAATCAAAGCAGGGGCCGGGATCGGTTTTGCGCTGCGGCGAGATATCGCTGTGTCCGGCGATGCCGCGAATCGGATAGGCTGCGCGCAATGCCTTGGTCAGGCGACCAAGCGCAGTATATTGCGCGTCAGAGAAGGGCACGAAATCACTGCCCTCCAGCTCAATGCCGATGGAAAAATCATTGCAGCGCGAAGTCCCCTGCCAACAGGATTCTCCGGCATGCCAGGCCCGCTTCAAACAGGGAACGAACTGGATGACTTGGCCATCTCGGCGCACAAAGAAGTGCGCCGACACCTCCAATCCGGCAATGGTTGCGTAATAAGGATGCGCTGCGGCATCCAGTGTGTTTGTGAACAGCCGCTGCACGCCATCGCCGCCAAACTCGTCAGGTGGCAAGCTGATGTTGTGTATCACCAGCAAATCGATCGCCCCCGTGGGGCGCTCATCACAGTTCGGCGAAAGTACGTACTCGCAACCGCTCAACAGCCCTTCGTCATCCACACGCATGGGCGCATCAATGCTCATCATCGCCTGTCGGCTGCCCGGACATAAGTTTTTCGTCGCCATGCGGATCCCTGATACCCAGTCTTTCCATCCGGTAGCGCATGGTTCTGAACGTCAGCCCCAGCAACTTGGCTGCTGACGTACGGTTGAATCCGGTCTGCTCCAAAGCTTCCAGCAAAGCCTGCCTCTCGACACGATCCAGATAATCTGGCAGCGGAGATTTGCTGTCCATGGCTGCATTTTCCGATTGACCATGCTCTACAGGCACCAGCAATAGATCCTGCTCCTCGATCACCCCTCCAGGGGATAGCGCCAACGCCCTTTCGATAATATTTTCCAGTTCGCGCACATTGCCGGGAAAGCTGTAGCCTTGCAGCGCGAGCACCGCGCCCCCTGAAAGATGAACGTCCTCATCGCCGCGCAATCGAGCCAATATCTGTTGCGCGATTTCCGGTACATCCTCGCGCATCTCGCGCAGCGTGGGCATCTGGATCGGGATCACGTTCAACCGGTAATAAAGGTCCTGGCGAAACCTGCCTTCCCGCACAAACTCGGCCAGATCATGGTGCGTCGCACTGATGATGCGCACATCGACAGCCTCTTCGCCGGTGGCGCCGATCTTGCGCACACGCTTCTCCTGAATTGCGCGCAATAATTTCACCTGCATGGCCAGCGGAAGATCCGCGACCTCATCCAGAAACAATGTCCCTCCGTGAGCTGCCTGAAAAAAACCGTCCCTGTCCTTGTCAGCTCCGGTGAAGGCGCCTTTTTTGTGCCCGAAGAATTCACTTTCCATCAGGTTGCCCGGGATGGCCCCGCAGTTCACCGCAATGAAAGGCTGGTCGTGCCGAGCGCCGCTTTGCACGATCAGCCGGGCAGCCAACTCCTTGCCGCTGCCTGATTCGCCGCTGATATGCACCGGCGCCTGGCTGCGCGCCACACGCTTGATGAGATCGCGCACCTTCTGCATCGCGGGTGAATTACCGAGCAACATCTTGTCGCCAGACGGTCCCGCCTGCGGCAGGCTCAACGCAGACTTCACCAAGGCCCGCAACTGGTCAAGCGAGACCGGTTTGCTCAAATAATCGAACGCGCCCACCTTGAGCGCGGTCACGGCATTTTCCAGATTGCCATGCGCGGTGATCACTGCCACCGGCACATCCAGATTGCGCTGCGCAATATGCTGCACCACCTGCAAGCCATCGCCATCCGGCAACCGCATATCGGTCAGGCACAAGTCATAGCGGTGCGCCGCCAGCTTCGCCAGCGCCTCGCGCACATTGGCAGCCTTGTCCACCTTCAGCCCCATCTTGCTCAACGCCAGTTCCAGCAACTCCAGAATGTCCGGCTCATCGTCCACCAGCAGCACTGTGTGACCTTTTGCCAGATCGCTAACCGCCATGCTCTTCTCCCCCGCCATCCTTGTAGACCTCCCCAAAGGTTATCCGAAAACTGGCTCCCGTCCGTCCTTCATCCGCATGATATTCCAGCCGCGCGCCATTCGCCTCACATAACTCCTTGGCGATATACAAACCCAGGCCGGTACCCTCGGCCGCAGTGGTAAAGAAGGGCTCGAACAATTTGCCTCGATGTTCGGCAGAAATCCCCGGGCCGTCATCTTGCACCTCCAACATCACCGGCCCATCCTCCGTGCTCATCATCAAAACTATGCTGCCGGGAAACTTGCTTCCATAGCGCAACGCATTGCGGCACAGATTCCACAGCACCTGCCGCAAGTGGCCGCGATCAAATGAAACCATGACATCCGGTAACCCCGCCAGCCTCAGTACACCTGGCTTGACCCGTTCCGCCAGCACAAACTCATCGGTAAAAATACCCAGCATCCCGTCCAACTCGAACACTTCGGGTTGCGCGCGATCGCGCCGGTTCAACTGCATCACATCCTGCACGATCTGATTGATGCGCTGCGTGTTGTCGAGCACGATCTGCAATAAGCGCTGCTGTTTGGGGTCTGCCTGCTCCTCCTGCAGCAACTCCGCCGCATAACTGATCGCCGACAACGGATTACGCACCTCATGCGCGATATTCACCGTCAAGCGCCCCAATGCGGCCAATTTGATCTGTTGCGCCTCGGCCCGCACACGCTGCATGTCTTCCAGAAAGATTACCGCACCATGCGCGGCATCGCGCTCGATCGCTACAAAGCGCAACCGGGCCTGCAACCCCACGTCCAACTGGAGGATATCGCGGCTCGCACTACCGGTTCGCTTCCACACCGCATATTGCCCATACAGGATCGGAAAGGTTTCCGATAAGGAACTCACCTCGTCGATGGCTTTGTGCAACAAGTTCTCGGCACGATGATTCATCTGCATGATCATGCCCTCAACATCTACCACCAACACACCATCCTGCATATCGCGCATCACCAGGCGATTCGCCTCGGACAAGCTGACCAGGTCGCGGCCACGGCGCTGCGCCAACTGTTGACTATCCACGGCATATTTCGCCAACGTGTGCGCCAGCCAGGCCACTGCAAAATAGGAAATGCACAACAATCCGACCTGCACATACAGCGCTACATCGGCATCGGCATACAGCACTTCATATGAGTGTTCCATCAGCGTGGCGATACTGGCCAACGCAGCGAAGAACAGAGTGATCCTGCCGCGACTGATCAATCCAGCCGCAGCCAGAGAAACCAGCAGCAACAAGCCGATGCTGCTTTTTATCCCGCCGCTGGCGTAAGCAAGCACCATAAATACGGCAATATCGACGCCAACCTGGCCTGCCAATTGCCATGCAAAGCGCGGCCAGCGCATCCTGAGCGGCACAAAAGAAAGCCCCGACGCGATGGCATAGATCACGCTGGTGATGAAAAATACCCTCCAGTTGTATTGGGTCAGCGATAGCGAAGTACCGATCACACCGGAAAGAAAAACGAATATGCTGGCCAGCGTCAGCCGGTACAGATTGAAATAACGCAGGGAACGCCAGAAATCGGCGGGTGGAAATTCTGCAATGGGCTTTTCGGTCATCACATTCAACGCGAATCAGGCTTCACTCACATGCAACGGATGTGCTTGCGCACGGTTCACTTGCGCACGGTTCACTTGCGCGCGGTCTCTTGCGCACTGGTCACTTGCGATAGGCATCACGGTGTCCCGCGGAGCAAAAATATTTCGCATCCGCCTGCACGCTCTCACCCTTGGGCAAATGCACACCGCAATGCGCGCAACGCACCATATCCTCGGCAACCGCCTCATCCACCCCAGACCCATTTTTACCTGTCGCATTTTTGCGATACGACTTGACCAGCAGATAGACCACCACCGCGATAGCCAGAAAAAAAATCAAGCGACTCATTCGAATTTACCTCACAGCACAACATGACCAGTGACAACTATACCCGACTCAATCGCCGGCAACGATAGCAAATTTGCTCGCCAAGCATCGATTGCTTGACGCTGACCCGCTCCTCACATGTCTCTTTTTAATGTGAACCTGATTCCCCGCACACACTGCAAACCGGATCCT
>Ga0315270_10001078_pt1 | contig 14494 bp, 11 predicted proteins | sample C1_bottom_MG_FD_204932 | JGI IMG/M metagenome (GOLD analysis project Ga0315270, IMG submission 204932) | Sediment microbial communities from Yellowstone Lake, YNP, Wyoming, USA - C1_bottom | ecosystem: Environmental > Aquatic > Freshwater > Lake > Sediment | place: USA: Wyoming | collected... | reverse complement strand
AGCCGTATTTTTTCTCCGACCTGTTCGAGTTCGGCTACGAGGCCACCGGCGAGGTCGATGCGCGGCTGGAGACCTTTGCCGATTGGCAGAAGGAATACGATACCGGCGTTATCTACTACCTGCGCGATGGCAGAGTCCGGGGCGTGATGATGTGCAACATGTGGGACAGGCTCGAGGCGGCACGCGAACTGATACGCAACGGGGAGGTAATGACGCTGCAAAAATTGCGCGGCCTCATCCGCTAGTTATTGGTTTGGTACGAAATGAAATTGCATTTCGTTCACACTGCCACTTCCATTCTGCCCATGACTAATTGAAGGTAGTCTTGGTCGCGAGCAGAGAAAAGAATAATATGCGCCACGCACGATAGATATCGGCCTGTTTATGTGTGCGGAGAATGTGGTCGATCTTTACCCGCCCGCCTTGAAAATTCTGGAGTCCCCGTCCCATGCCATCCAGTTATTCGAACTGGTGATCGATTAGATATTGCCAAGTATTAACCTGCGCATCTTATGAGGTTACGGTAGGCGTGTATCAACATGGTTCCTGCTGAAGGCTATACCAGCCAGTTGCGGAATGGGAACAAACGTAACTTACCGTGACCGCAACTCGAATACCGCTTCCATCAAGCGAAGATACCCCAAACCCGGTATTACCCCTTTTCCCCTCCGCCCCTAACATTCGTCACACGGTCGGCATCACTTTTCGCGGGCAACCCGTACATGCCAAGTGATTATACGAACTGCCAAAGGGGAAGATCATGGACAACAGGATAGCTTACGCGGTATTGCTGGCTTTGCTGCTCAGTTCGAGCATCGCCATTCAAGCTGGCGGCAGGGTAACAGTCAATTCACCGGTAGACGGTGCTGTGGTAAAGGCAGGGCAGGTATTTCGCCTGGCTTACGAGGCCAGCTCCGTCATGGATGGTGATTACCTCCGCCTCAATGTGGATGGCGCGCATGTAAATATCATCCACCCACTCAAGGGCACCGTAGAAATCGACCCGCTTCCGTCTGGTAAGCATAAGGTGTGTCTGGTTATTAGTACCCAACCCCGTGCCCAGACCGGGGCAGGAGAATGCATTAATATTATCTCAAAATGATAATGCTTGAAAATCAAACGGTGTTATTTAACGTAACTTAGTACAGGAGATCACTGCCATGAGGACTCTGACAATACCGGATTTGTATACCACGGTGCATAACTTGTATACAAACGATATGAAAACCGAATTGCTTTGCATCGCAGTCAGCGAGATCGTTCCGGCGATTTCAGCAGTGACAGATATGGGTGAGCAGGAGGTCATTGAGATTCTCGCAAGCGATGCCGTCTCCACTGTTAGAGAGCTGGAGAAAGCCATCAGGCTGCATGGAAATTCTGGGCCTGTGAGTAGCATCGGGGCGGCAAGGATTGCAGATGTAATCAAGCGATGCATCGTGTCCGTCGCGCGTATGGCGGAAGTCGATCCGGATGAACTTGCCGGAATTCTTAGCAGGAATGCCGGTATCACCACCGAGGATATCGTCAAGTGGTTGCGAGCTGGAAACCGATACAGTGAAACGTAACGAATCGTCATGGGATGAACTAACTGCAGGACATGATCTGAGTGGAGAAGTTGCCGCCGAGTTGCACCGAACCGAAAAGGAGTATGGCCATGAGTCAGATGCTAAGTGAAACACTGCAACGTCCGGTCGGCGGGGATCCGGTCTACTTTTCTCCGAAAGGTTATTTTGTGGGCATCGCCAAAGATGTGGTGGCGTCGCAAAGCAATATGCGCATTGAACTGCCAGGCAATGGAACCGTCGTCATGCTTCCGGGGCGCCACGAATATTATGCCAGCGTGCCGAACATGGTCGAATTCTGCCAGACATCCGCTAAGGATTTTAAAAAAACCCCGCTAAAAAATGATACTGCGGATGATTTTGGCCGTGCAAGGCACATTGGAGAATTGCTATGGCAGGCTGCGTTTCATGCTTCTCAGGGACGCTTGATTGAAAGCGCATCAAATGGTGAGGCCGTGCATATTTATGATGTGATCAGGTTCACTAGCTGGCCGAATTTGACCCGCCTGCCGAAGACGGCAAACACCATGCGGATTTGCGCCCTGCTTACACGCCACCCCAGTTCCATAATGCTCGTCAGCCGTAAACTGGGCATTGAATCTGAAGAGGTGTTTCAGGTGTACAGCGCTGCTTGCAGCTCTGGAATCGTCAATGTGATCAGCAATCATATGGGGCGGGCGGATACCCAGGCAGGCGTCGAAGATGTGGAGATTGAGCACGGGCAAGAACACGGCCTGTTGCATTCCCTGTTCGCCAAAATTTCCGGGCTTTAAAAATGGAGAGCAAAAAAAAATGGAAAACAGAATCGTCTTCACAGGGCCGACAGGAGCCGGCAAAACCACAGCCATCAGCGCAGTCAGCGACATTATGGTGGTCGCAACAGAAGCCAAAGCATCGGACGAAGTCGCGCAACGCAAGAACACCACCACGGTAGCCATGGATTACGGCGTGCTCAATCTCGGAGACGGCATGAAAGTCCATCTTTACGGCACGCCGGGCCAGGGCAGATTCGATTTTATGTGGGAAATCTTGAGCGAGGGTGCGATGGGATTCGTCATCCTGATTGACAGCCTCCGCCCCGATCCCCTGGCTGACCTCGATACTTATCTTAAGGCATTCGGGGAATCCATATCCAAGGGGGGCGATGCGGTAGTGATCGGCATCACCCGCACCGAGGACAATCCGAAGATTGATCTGGTGGATCGCATCCAAAAGCGTCTCGCATCATTAAAATTGAACGTTCCGGTGTTCGAGGTGGATGGGCGGCAGCGCGAACATGTCAAGCAACTGCTGCTGGCGCTGCTTGCCTTGCTCAATCCGGTAATCGGCTCGGCCAGGGCCGCATGAACATGAACGCACTCATGGCAGCTACTTTATCCAATAAGCAGGCGGGGGGCGTAGAAAACCGCCACCACCGGCGCTTGACGCCTATCTCTGTTCCCGCTTCTCCCGGCGCGTTGCTTGAATTGCACGGCTTCGGCGTTGCTTTCGGAAAGAAAGTTGTGCTGTGCGAAATTTCTTTCACGGTGCCGTGGCAGGGTGTCACGGTGCTCCTTGGCCCATCTGGCACCGGCAAATCCACCTTGCTGCGGACACTTGCCGGGCTTAGTGCAGCCAACCCTTCATTCCGTACTTGGGGTAAAGTTTTCTACCTCGGTTCGTTGCTGGGTAACAGCGAGCAGCCGGAATTGGTGGCGCAAAGCGCACAACTTATGATGGCCTCCATCCTCGAGAATGTCGTCGTCAACCTGCCGGAGCGGCACCAACTAACCCGGGCCGCCCAGCGCGATCTCGCGCAGCGTTTGCTGGAGCGCGCCGGGCTGCCAGAGCTATGCAATAAACTTGATGCACCCGTTATCAGCCTGCCGCTCGTACAGCAACGCCACCTTGCCATCCTGCGCCTTGCCGCTGCCGGTCCGCGCCTGCTGTGCATTGATGAACCAACGACGGGGTTGGCCGGGGAGGAATGCATACGTCTGCTGCACTATATGCGCGATGAAGCGACGCGTCGCGCCTTGCTGGTTGTGCTGCACAATCAGCAGCACGCCAGAATTCTGGGGGGCGAAGCCATACTGCTGGCTGGCGGCTATGTCCAGGAACGGCAATCCGTTCCGCAAATTTTTGACACGCCCATCTCGGCGGCGGCGCGTGAGTTTGCCAGAAATGGCACTTGCACCGTGGCCAGCCCGGGGGCGCGCCTGGAAGACCTCAGTGAGTCAGTCCCCCATCCCAAACCCCTGCCCAAGGCAGCGCGGCATAATGCAGCCAGTTCATCCGCGCCGCGCGGTTTTCTCTGGTTAATAAGAGGCATGCTTGCAGGAACACCGGCACCAGGCGTTTATTTCGACATGGAGTATGACCTGAAAGCTTTGCAGAGTGTTGGCGTGACGACGCTCGTCACGCTCACGGAGGCTCCACTGGAGGAAACAAGGCTGGCGCCATTCGGCTTGAAAAGCATTTGGGAACCCATCCCGGATATGGATGCCCCCACGATCGAACAAGGAGTGCGGCTGTGCCAGACCATTGAACAACTACTGGCGCAGCAGGAAGTAGTCGCAGTCCACTGCCGTGCCGGACTCGGACGCACAGGCACCGTACTCGCCGCCCATCTGATTTGGGGGGGGCAAAGTGCGCTGGATGCGCTGGAAACCGTGCGCAGCATTGAGCCGCGCTGGGTGCAGTCTCAGACACAGGTCTGTTTTCTCGAAGATTTCGCGCTCGCTGCGGAGAAGAATATTGCCTTGCCCACTTTGGGCAAGGCAATGATGTTGTAAGGCAAGCCAGGCCAAGCTGTTGCAGCAAGGCTTATTTGAATCAACCAACTAAAAAGGAAATTAACATGTCCGACAAAATGACAAACGCTTTACAAACCGCAATTACCGCCATTCCGGAATGCTTGGCCGCAGGCTACATCGATCTCGCCAGCGGCATGCTGCTGGGAATCAGGACGGTAGATTCACAACCGAACGAGGTAGTCGATCTGTTGTCTGCCGCTACGGCTGACCTCTTCCAGGGTCCGAACGTCAAAATGATCGAAAGCATTTTCAAGAAGGCGCGCGGGCTGAAGGATGACGGTCACCACTATTTCCAGGAAATCATTGTCCACAGCGATAACCTGATCCACGTATTCTTGCGCGGCAAGAATGAGCAACAGGTTGCCTGTTTCGTTTGCCGGATTGCGGCAAACCTGGGCATGGCGCTCACCAAGGCACGCAGTGTAATGCCTGCACTGGAAGCATCAATTTAGGTAAGGTCGCATGGCCCGGCAGTGTCAGCGCTGCCGGGTATTAGCCTAAGCACAACACTGACTCAAACTTTTTCTTGCGTAGGGGGCGTGTATGGCTGCCGTTTATGAGTGTGTGGAAGATGAGGGCATCGGGAAAAGCATCGGCCCCGACATCTCAAATTTATTGAGTGAACAAGAAGAGGTTATATCCTTGCCATTGAGAAAGGAAGAATCGCATAGGTTCTCAAAAGAGGCGGTACCCGTCTCCATTCTGCAAGATATGCCAGTATCAACTTCCAATCAGATATGGCTGGTTGCAATTACGTTTTCTATTGCCGCCACGGAAACCATAGTGGCCGGCATGGAATGGTTGTTAAAGGGCGCCATTACTTACGATTACTTGCTGACAGGGTTCGTGGCTTCCCTGATGGTTGCGTCTAGCGTTTCTGCCCTGTTGCTGCGTTTTACTGGTCAACTGGATATGGAGCGGCAGCAGCGGCAACATTTGACCAAGAGGCTAGCCAAGAGTGAAGAGCAAGCAAGGCAAGTGGCCATGGCATCCCGGTTCGCCTTGTGGGATTACGATCTGATAGAGAACACAGTATCCCTGTCCGAGGGGTGGACGCAACTGTTGGGCGGCAGGCTGGAGAAGTTTGAACATGCAACGCATGATGCGTCTACGTATGTTCCAGAAGAAGTTGTGGCTCAGGTAAAAGAAGCGATTATTGTGGCAGTAAAGGAACAAGGCTCTTCCTATTGCCTGATTATTCATCGTGTATGCAAGCTAGACGGTCAGTTTGCATGGATACAGAGCGAGGGCAGGGTTGTTGAGCGTGACACGGATGGTCGCGCACTGCGTTTGATGGGCACCAGCCAGGATATTACCGAGCGCAAGAAAGCAGAGGATGAAATGCGTGTTGCGGCGACAACCTTTGAAACCGCAGAAGGGATCATCGTAACTGACAGGGATGGAACCATTCTGCGTGTCAATGAAGCTTTCACGAAAATTACCGGATACAGCGCAGAAGAGATGAGCGGACAAAACCCTCGCATACTCAAGTCGGATAAACATTCGGGAGATTTTTACCGGGAAATGTTGGATGCCATAAACCTGAATGGCCGCTGGCAGGGGGAAGTCTGGAATCGGCGTAAAAACGGAGACGTTTACCCCGAGTGGCTGAAAATCGCGGCGGTCAAGGACATGCAAGGCCAAGTCACGCACTATGTTGGAAGTTTTACCGACATTTCCGGCCAGAAACAAACGGAAGCCAGTATTTACCAGTTAGCATTTTACGATCAGTTAACGTCCCTGCCCAACCGCCGGCTGTTGCTTGACCGGTTGTTTGACGTGCAGGCAAGAAGCGAGCGTAACAAGCAGTTTGGCGCGGTCATGTTTCTGGATCTGGATAACTTCAAGACTATTAACGATACAATGGGGCATAGCTCGGGTGACCAGTTGCTGACTGAAGTGGCCAAACGTATTCACGCAACGATTCGAAATGCGGACATGGTTTCGCGGTTTGGCGGGGACGAATTCATCGTGTTGCTGGAGGGGCTTGGCATCTTCCGGGAACTTGCGGCGGAACAGGTTGGGATAGTGGGAGATAAGCTTCTGGTGGCGCTCAGGAAGCCGTATGAACTGAACGGCATAGAGGTTACCTGTTCGGTCAGCATCGGCGCCAAGCTGTTTCATGGAAGAAAAGAGGGTTGGGATGATCTGCTCAAACATTCGGACGTGGCAATGTATGAGGCAAAAAAAGCCGGACGCAATACCTTGTGTTTTTTCGATCTGGACATGCAGATCGCCATTGAAGAACGAGTGCAACTTGAGGCTGACCTGCGCGGTGCGTTAAAGCGGAATGAGTTCAAACTTTATTTTCAGAAGCGGGTGGATCAGCAGGGTCATACCAAGGGAGCTGAAGTGTTGTTGCGTTGGATGCGTAAAATGCACCATGAAGTACCCCCTGCCGAATTCATCAGTCTGGCTGAAGAAACCGGCCTGATCGTGTCAATTGGTCAATGGGTTTTCGAAAAGGCGTGCGAACAGCTTAAGGAATGGGAGGGACGGGAAGAAACAAAGCACCTGATGCTGTCCGTGAATATCAGTCCGAAAGAGTTCAAGGATAAAAGTTTCATTGAGCAGATTGGAAATGTTCTTCGCCAAACAGGTGCCAATCCTAATCTTCTGGAACTGGAAATTACCGAGAGCATGCTGCTGGAAGAAGTGGAAGATTGCATTGACAAGATACGCGCTTTGAAAAAGATGGGCATGTCTGTCGCTCTGGATGATTTTGGCACAGGATATTCGTCCCTGTCTTATTTAAAACAATTTCCTCTCGATATGCTCAAGATAGACCAGAGTTTTGTCCGGGATCTGGGGCGGGATGAAAATGATGAGGTCATCGTGCAAACTATTATTCAAATGGGGCAAAATTTAGGAATGGACGTTATCGCCGAGGGGGTGGAGCTCCCTCTGCAACGGGTGATTCTGGAGCATATGGGCTGTTACAACTATCAGGGGTATCTGTTTGGCAGGCCTGAGCCGATCGAAATTTTCGGGATGTCCTTGGGCGAAAAATAACAATAGAACGGATTGCTTACTATCGGCATAGGGCGTGTGTCATCGCTGGATGCGCTGTATTCTCAGCCGCTTATCCTGATAGCGCATCTCGCCACAGGAATGATTCTCGGGTAAGTGGTACTCGCCGGGAAGAGTAGGTGACAATTCAAAAAAAAGGGCGCCCAGCGTGCCATAAGTTACATCAGTTGAAAAGAAAGCCGCGAAGGTAGAGACGGCACATTTGTGAAAAACGTCAAATATTATTTGCCCCAAAATTACTTCAGCATGCTGCTAGTGCTGCTGGCGGTTTTGCCTGCGCTGGCGGTTGGCTGGATGGCGTACCAACTTATGTTTAAAGATATCAGGTCGGAACGAATCCAGGCGGTTGGGCGGGTTGCCGAGGCCAGGCATGCACAATTGTTATTACTGCTGGAGCGGGAAAAAAATAGCGCGCAGTTGTTTCTCACCAACTTGGGTATTCAGTGCGGCGGTTACACGGCCAGGCTGGACCAGGTTTGTGTCGCCAACCTGATCGGCTCTTACCTGACCTCGGAGAATGCAATGGGAGCCATGCTGCGATGGAACGGGAACGTGAACATAACCATCGGAGCATCTGCGGTTCGACCTGAAACGGACTTGCAGTTCAAGAGCGGACAGCTGGCGCAATTTGCCGGTACCGGCCCGGCAAACAATCACGCCTATTTCGTTTCGGTGAAGGATTCTGATACCGGCCTGCAACTGGCGGTGACTTACCCTTCATCCAGCCTGCAGGCGATATTCGCCCGTTCGCAGGAGCTCGGCGATTCTGGCGAAACTTTCCTGATGGATAACGCGGGCTATTTCGTCACCGAAGGCAGGTATCCGTCCGCACAGGGACGCAGCCTCCCGATTAGCACTGTGCCCATGCAGTCTTGCCTGAACGGAAACATTGGCGAGGCCATGGATGATGATTACCGCAACGTGCAAATCATCCATGGCTTCCATCCGGTGTCCGAATTCGGTTCCGCCTGCATCATGGCCCATGTCGAACAAGCCGAAGCGTTTGCGCCGCTGGCGGCGATGGAGAAAAAACAGGCTGCGATTCTCCTGGTTTTCCTGCTGCCAGCCGTCTGGGCGGCTTTATACATCGCGAAAAGAGTTTTCAAGGCGGAAGGGGCGCAGCTCGCGAGCGAAAACAAATTCAGGATATTGTTCGAGTCAGCCAGCGATTGCATGATGATGCTCGGCATGGATGGCCGTATCCTGGAAGTCAACCGCGCCGGCCATGAACGGCTGGGATATACCAGGGAAGAAATGATCGGGAAGAGGGTCAGCAAATTCGATTCCCTGGAATTTGCTGCCCAGGTGCCCAAGCGCATGGCGGAGATTCGTGACAAGGGGCAGGCAGTATTTGAATCAGTCCATCAACGCAAAGATGGCTCAGTGATGCCGGTGGAGATCAACGCCAGGATGATCGAACTGGATGGATTGCAACGGGTGTACAGCATCATTCGCGACATTAGCGAGCGCAAATGGCTGGAACAGGAATTGCGCGAGCGCGAAGCGCGCTACCGCGCGGTGATAGAGACTTCGAGAGATGGCTTCTGGGTGACCGACGTTCATGGCCGTTTCCTCGAGGTCAACGATGCCTATGTGCATCGCTCGGGCTATAGCCGTGAGGAATTGTTTTTTTCCATGCGCATTTCGGATGTCGGGGCTACGGAGCATGACGAAGAGACCGCTGCACATATCCGAAAAGTGTTGTTCGATGGATATGACCGCTTCGAAAGCTGCCACCGCGCCAAGGACGGCAGCATCTGGCCGGTGGAGGTGGTGATCAGTTACTGGCCGGAAGCCGGCGGGCTGCTATTTGCGTTTGTGACTGATATCAGCGAGCGCAAATCGATTGAACGGGCGATCCTGGCAAGCGAGCAGCGTTACCGCTCCCTGTTCGATAACCTGCTCAATGGTTTTGCGCATCTGAAAATATTGTATCAGGATGGCCAGCCGCAGGACCTCATGTTCCTTGAGGTCAATGAGGTGTTTAAACAAATCACCGGTCTGGGTGATGTCGTTGGCAAGACCGGCAAAGAGGTCTTGCCGGACATCAGGGAATCCAACCCGGAATTGTTCGAGATAGGCATCCGGGTGGCGCTGGGCGGCCGTCCGGAACGGTTCGAGATGCATGTGGAAAAGTTGCACCGGTGGTTCGCGATATCCGTTTATTGCCCGGAGACGGGGTATGTGGTGGCCCTGCTCGACGACATCACCGAGCGCAAACGCATCGAGCAGATGACCAGCACGCGTCTGGATTCCCTCACCCGGCAGGCCAACGACATCATCTTTCTGACCGATGTGCGGGGTAGGCTGGTCGATGTCAATGATCGCGCCATCGAGACGTATGGCTATAGCGGCGAAGAATTTTCTGCGCTGGACATTCAATATCTTCGCGCTCCTGGGCTTGTCCCATCCTTCGAGGAGGAGCAACAGGAGATAGAAAGGTTAGGGGCGATGCGCTTCGATTCGGTGCATGTGCGCAAGGACGGCTCGGAATTTCCGGTGGATGTGAGTGCGCGGCTGATCAGGGTTAGCGATGAGGTATACGTTCAATACATAGTCCGCGACATTTCCGAGCAGAAACTGAGGGAGTGGGAATTGCTGGAAAAAGAGCGGCGGCTCGTCGAAGCGCAGCACGTGGCAAAGCTCGGCAGTTGGGAGTGGAGCGAAGTAACGGGGGAAGTCTACTGGTCGGATGAGCTCTACCGAATTTTCGGCTATGACCGGAGGCGACCATTGCCCACCTTTGACGAGTACCTGGCACTGTATGTGCCGGATAGCCAAGTGAAGGTCAAGTATGCCATGGTGCAGGCGCAGTATTCCGGGCGGACCACCGAGTTCGACCTGGAACTGGAGATGAAGGATGGTGAGCCACGCTGGGTATTCGCGCGCTTTGACCCGATACGCGATACTTTATGGAGGATCATAGGTGTTCGCGGCACGATCCAGGATATCACCGAACGTAAGCGCCAGGAGGCGCTGATGGAGGAGGCCAGCAAGGAGATCGCCGACCTGTACCACCATGCGCCTTGCGGCTATCACTCGCTGGACAAGGACGGCCTGTTTGCTTCGATCAACGATACCGAACTGTCATGGCTGGGTTATCAGCGCGAAGAGATTGTCGGCAAAATGCGGCTGCCTGACTTATTGACGCCGAAAAGTATCCAGGTCTTTAACGAAACTTTCCCAGAACTGAAGCGGCAGGGTTTGATGCGTGACATCGAGCTGGAGCTGGTTAGCAAGGATGGTTCGATACGTCCAGTAATGATCAGCGCAACGGCGGTCAGGGACAAGCAGGGGAATTTCCAGATGTCCCGCTCAATGGTGTACGACATGACCGAGCGGAAAAAGCTGGAACAGGAGCGCGAAATGAATACCAGGCGCCTGGCAAAGCTTTCCCAGCGCATGGTAGCGGCGCAGGAACAGGAGCGGCGCTGGCTGGCCGCCGATCTGCATGACCGGAGCGGAGCGAACCTCGCCGCCCTGATGCTTAACTGCAAACTTATTGCAGGCCAGCTGCCGGCCAAGGCGCTGGAAGAGGTCAAGGATACGCTGGAAGACACCCAGGCCCTGTTGCAGGATACGGTAGCGAGCATCCGCGAGATTTGTTCAAATTTGCGCCCGATTGTGCTCGATCAAGCCGGCTTCTGGCGGGCGCTGGGTGAGTATGCACAGCAGTTCAGCCGACGCACTGGTATCGCCGTGCATTGCGATCTGGACGGCAGCGAGCCAAAACTATTGCCGAACGTCAAGTCGACATTGTTTCGCATCGCACAGGAGGCGCTGACCAATATCGTCAAGCATGCACAGGCCAGCGAAGTTCACATCGGTTATGGCTGGGAGGGGGGTAATCCCGTGCTTACCATCTTCGACAATGGCCGGGGATTCGATCCGGATGAATTCGCGCAGTCCGGGCATGCACCGGGCCTGGGGCTGGTCACGATGCGGGAAAGGGCCGAGTTTATCGGCGGGAGATTCAGCTATGAATCCGGATGTGGGCGGGGCATGCACATCCGAATAGCGTTGGCGAATAATCAAAATATACAGTAGGCGTCGATGTCTTAACCGGTGCGGTGCCAATAAAGGGGACAAACATGAAAGTGCACATATTACTCGCGGATGATCACAAGATGTTTCGGCATGCGCTCAGGCTGATCCTCGCAAAAGAAACGAACTTCGAAGTTACCGGGGAGGCGAGCGACGGGCAGGAGCTGCTCAAGATCGCACATAAGTCCAATCCACAAGTCGTGTGCATGGACATCGCTATGCCGACGATGGATGGCGTCGAGGCGACGCGAAGGCTGCTGGCGATCAATCCAAAAATTAAAGTTATCGGGCTGTCGGCATTTGCCGACCAGTATTATGTGACGGAATTGATGAGTGCCGGTGCCGTAGGTTATGTGACCAAAGGGGAAGCGGCGGATGAAATCGTGCGCGCTATCAATATCGTATACAGCGGCCAGAAAAAGTACCTGTGCCCGGACATCGCTGCAAGCGTCATGGATGCGTTATCCAATGGGCAATCCCACGGCTCGCCGGAGGCCGTGCTCAGTTACCGGGAAAGGCAGGTGCTGCAGCTGATTGCGGAGGGGCGCACCTCCCAGCAAATCGCCGAACATTTCCATCTTTCCCCTGCCACCGTCGAGGTTCATCGGCGCAACATCATGCGCAAGCTGGGGGTGCATTCCATCGCCGGACTGACTCGCTTCGCTATTCGCCACGGCATTGTCGCCAACTGACAGTGGCGTTTCTCTCTGCATGGAACGGTGCAAAGTACTGGGCACAATTTGCGTACACTCCCATTTTTTATCTTCGTTGCCAGGAGTCTTTCTTTTACTTACCGTAATTCTTTAGGGAAGATACCTGGTTCCAAGTATTAAATTCTGGCGCTACATTGCTTAAAGTTGGCGCCACTGAATTCCGATTGCCGGTCATTCGCCCAACATTATCATCAGGAGTCCGAATATGTTTCATGACACCCTTACTGGTTTGCCCAATGTACTTTTGTTTATAGACCGTCTGCAACATGCGCTGGGGCAAGCTGCACGCAGAAAACATCAGGTGGCACTGGTTTACATGGAAATAGACAATTTCTGGCAGATCACCAATACAAACAGCGAGAATGACCGCGATGCGGTGCTACGGGAGTTGGCAGCGAGGCTCAGAAGTTGCGTGTTGCGGCAGGAGGATACTGTTGCCCGGCTGTGCGGCGACCAGTTTGTGATGGTGCTAGGCGACGTCGACGGCGACCGTGGTACGAAAGAAGTGCTGGACAAGATCATGACCACCATACGGCAGAAATTCCGCGTTGCCGGAAAAGAGTTAGCGGTGAGCGCCAGTATTGGCGCCAGCCTGTTCCCGAATGACGGCGAAGAGTGGAGTCCTTTGCTTCGCCATGCTTCCATTTTGATGCGCCTGACCAAATTAGCTGGTGGCAATGGACATGCTTATTGCGGCAGCAGTATAGGCTTCTCGGCAGTTACGTAAAATTGTTAACTATTTGTTTTGCCTTCTCTCGACGATTGCTAAAATTAGCCTCAAATAGCCCAATTTAGCCTCAATAAATCATGGTCACGCCATACTGGCTCTCACACAATAACTATTGAAGCCCGGAGTGAATATTGGCGCGCCCGACACGATGAGTGTGGGCACATCCCGAACAAGAAGGATTTGATAAAAAAGCCTTGAATAATCCGCCGGCATTCGGAGCGAATTCGTCCCAAAATACCTGATGAAAACGACAAGACTTTGAACTACCAGGGTAATTCTGGTAGCGCGATTGGACTCGAACCAACGACCCCCACCATGTCAAGGCCGCTAGGTAGTTACATAAATTTTTTAACTATTTGATTTTGCTATTATCTCGACGTTTGCCAAAACCAAAGATTAGCATCAAATAGCCCAATTTAGCTCCATTAAATCTGGGTTACGTCATACTTACGACATACCAGTTGTAACGCGAGCGTAGACTGACCAGTGGCTTGCGCAGCCGAGGCATTGCCCTCAATCGATTTTTTTCTCCAGCTCTTCAATAAACTTCTTCACCTTTTCCGCATCATCGGCAGATAACCAGAAAACATATTGCCTCAAACCGCTCTCGTTCTTTCGCTTGCGTAACGCAGCCATACGCCGCTTTACGCCTGCCTTTTCCCCTTCGGTTTTGTAACGAGTAGTCATGATGGAAAAACCGGGCTTTTTTCCTAGTTTGGTCGTTCAGAGCCTCGAATGTTACCAGATGGCTGTGTGGAACGCCCATGCCGTGCAGTTCGCACAAGGCATGACTGGCTATTGGTTGGCGGCTTGGTGCCAAAGAAAAAAGTAACTAGTTACGGTAGAGCGTGTATACTGCATTCACCTGCAAAAAAAGATTGCCGTTGCCAAGTGTTAATTAAGTGTTAATTAAGCTACTGATTATATGCATGTAAGCGTTGGCGTAAAGTCTTATCAATGGTAAATTTCACGCACAGGATGAAATCAGAGGATAAATCATGGGCAACAACACAAACCTACTCGCCCGCGAACTCGCTCCGATAGTTCGCAAGGGAACGGAGCACGAATTAAGTGATGCTTTCGCCTTGGCAGATATTCTTGTCACTGCGCGTAGCGCGATGGATAGCGTGACACTCGCATTCCCAATCGATTTATTCGTTGCCGTTACACTTTGCGTTGTGCACGATAAAGACGATGCTACTTTATATGATGTGCTTAACCAGCCCCTTGATCCAGCCTGGAATTCTGAATAACAAATGCTGGCTTACTTTGGGAATCATTACCAGAAAATCCCACTGCATAAAGATACCGAGCGCTGGTTTAAAGGGTTTGCAGAAAAGACATCGCGTCTGAGCAATGTGAAGGCATGCCAACTCGTTGGATGCTGTCACGAGCATTGGAAAAAAGCACTGACTTCGGCAAAGGAAATCCCGACTGGTGGTGCTACAAGAAGGAAAGCCAAGCCACGTCGTAGCATCCAGGTATTCAGCCCAACAAAAATCGAATATGCCCAGCTTCAGCTGCTTGAACTTGGCCAGGATAAAAGGGCTGGGGGCGAGCGCATTCTCGCGAATGCGTTACTTAACGATGGTTATCGCTCAATCCCGAATGCCAGGAAGG
>Ga0315270_10001074_pt1 | contig 14519 bp, 11 predicted proteins | sample C1_bottom_MG_FD_204932 | JGI IMG/M metagenome (GOLD analysis project Ga0315270, IMG submission 204932) | Sediment microbial communities from Yellowstone Lake, YNP, Wyoming, USA - C1_bottom | ecosystem: Environmental > Aquatic > Freshwater > Lake > Sediment | place: USA: Wyoming | collected... | reverse complement strand
TTTCCCTTTCAGATATTCTACGGACCCGGAGGATTTTTCCGATGTCCCTCGCCACTGAAACGCCTGCGATTCCGCCCGTCTCCGTCCTCGGAGACCACGAGCGGGAGCTCGCCGAGGGCGTGTACGATTTCGCGGTCGAGTCGATCGCCCCGCAGTCCTCCCGCATGGACCGCGACAACGTGATGGACCCCGACCTCATCCGGAAGTTCTTCGAGCTCGATCTCATGGGGATCGAGATCCCCGAGGAGTTCGGCGGCCTCGGCGCGAACTTCACGACGTCGATCGCGATCATCGAAGCGCTCGCGCGCGTGGACGCCGCCTGCGCGGTCGTCGTGGACGTCCAGAACACGCTCGTGAACAACGCGATCAAGCGCTGGGCCTCGCCCGAGATCCAGAAGAAGTACTTCCCGCAGCTCGCCAAGCAGAAGGTCGCCGCGTACGCGCTCTCGGAGGCCGGCTCGGGCTCGGACGCCTTCGCGCTCGCGACGACCGCGGCGCCGAAGGGCGACCGATGGGTCCTGAACGGCGAGAAGCTCTGGATCACGAACGGACTCGAGGCCGAGCTCTTCCTCGTCTTCGCGAACGTCGACAAGGCGAAGGGCTACAAGGGCATCACGGCGTTCCTCGTGGAATCGCAGTGGAAGGGCTTCACGAAGGGGAAGAAGGAAGACAAGCTCGGCATCCGCGCGTCGTCCACGCTGGCGCTTGCCTTCGAGGACCTCGAAGTTCCGGCCGAAAACGTCGTCGGCAACGTCGGCGAGGGCTACAAGATCGCGATCGAGACGCTCAACGAGGGCCGGATCGGGATCGGCGCCCAGATGGTCGGCATCGGGCGCGCCGCGCTCGACTACGTGACGAAGTACGTCAAAGAGCGCCGGCAGTTCGGCCAGCCTCTCGCGCAGTTCCAGGCCGTCCAGCACGAGCTCGCGCGCATGGACATGGAGCTCGAGTGCGCCCGGCTCGCCGTCTACAACGCCGCGCGCCTCAAGGAGGCCGGCCTGCCGTTCGCGCGCGAGGGCGCGATCGCGAAGCTCAAGGGCTCCGAGGTCGCGGAAATGTGCACGTCGAAGGGCCTCGAGCTCCTCGGCGGCTACGGCTACGTGAAGGACTACCCGCTCGAGAAGATGTACCGCGACGCGAAGATCGGGAAGATCTACGAGGGCACGTCCTTCATGCAGCTCAACACGATCGCGAAAGACGTCCTGAAGCGCTGAGCGGCGACTCTCCGGCCCGTCCGGCCCCGCGCGCGGCTCTCGCCGCGGGGCTCGCGCTCCTCCTCGGCACGGCGGCTTTTCTGCGCTCGGCGGGCTGGAGCTTCTGGTCCTACTGGCTCGACGAAGCGATCCAGGCGGTCCTCTCCCGGCAGGACCTCGCGAAACTGCTCGCGTCGCTGCGGGCCGACGCCGCGCACCCGCCGCTCGCCTACCTCCTCACGTGGGCGATCGAGCGCGCCGGCGGGGGAGAAGCCGCGCTCCGCGGCGCGAGCGCCGCCGTCTCGGTCGCGGCGGTGTTCCTCGTGTTCCGGCGCGCGGGCGGCTTCGCGCGTGCGGCGGCCGCGTTCGGCGCGGCGGCCGCCTTCGCTGTCCTGCCGGCGTCCGTCCACTACGGCCAGGAAGTGAGGCCCTACGCGCTCGCCCTCGCGTGCGTCGCGGGGGCCGACCTCGCCCTCGACGCCGCCCGGCGCGGCGTGCGCGGGGCCGGGATCGCCCACGCGGTTCTCGCGGCGGCTTCTGTCGCGACGCTCTACTTCGCGCTCTTTCCGCTGGTCGCGCTCTGGTTCGACGCGGCGTGGAGCGCCCGACGCGAGGGGCGCCGGTTCCCCGCGTGCGCGGCCGCCGCCTTCGCCTCTTCGGCGGCTCTTCTCGGCGCGTGGATTCTCTGGATAGGGCCGCGGCCACCTACGCCCGTTGCCCCGGAGGGCCTCTTCGGCCATCTGCCGGGAGTTCTCGCGGGCCTCGTCACGTTCCGCGAGTCGAGCCTCGAATGGCCGATCCTCGCGGCGGTTCTCTGGGCCGTTGCTCTCCTCGGCATCGCGGCCGCGGGCCGCGAGCGGACGCGCCTCGCGCTCCTGCTCGCCGCGACGCTCGGAGGCCCGGCTGTCGTGCTCGGCGCCCTCGGCTGGTTCGTGGCGCTGCGGTACTTCCTCTTCGCGCTCCTCCCGCTCTCGTGGGGAATCGGGGAGGCGCTGGCGCGCGTCCGGCCCGGGGCCCTCCGCGCCGCAGCGGGGTTTCTCCTTCTCGCGCCCCTTGCGCCCGCGGTCGCGAACGTCGTCCGGGAGGGGCGGCCCGACTGGCGCTCGGTCAGCCGGGGGCTCGAGACCGCGCGAGCCGCGGGACTTGCCGGGGACGTCGTCGCCGCCGACGGCTGGTCTTACTGGGCGCTCTCCGCGCAGTGTCCCGCGGGCCCTCCCGTGCGGCTCGTGGACGGCGAGGCCGCCCTCGGCGCGGCGATCGGCGCCGGGCGGCCGCTCTGGGTCGTGCGCACGCCCCACCATCCCGCGCCCCCGGCGGTCGACGCTCTCCTCGCGGCGCCGTGGTGGCGCGCTGCCGGCGCGGAAGACGCGTCGGTTTTCCGGTTCGAGGCCGGCCGGGCGGCCGAGCCCGGGGAGCGGGTCTGGAGCTTCTCCGGCGGCACGGTGCGTTTTCCGAAAGGCGGAGGAGTCGCCGCCCGCGACGCGATCGAGACGTTCTCGAAGGACGTCACGGTTCTCGCGGCCGAAGGCCCTTGGGCCGACGGCTCCGTGACCGCGACCGTGCGCCTCACCGACGACCTCGGCTCCGCCCACAACTGGGTCGGCGTCGCGGCTCGGCGCGCGAGGCCCGACGACGGGTTCCGCGACTCGGGAGTCCTGGGGCTCCTGCGAGGAAACGGCGAGGCCGTGCTGTTCTGGCCGGGCGGCGAGAAGAAGGCCGCGACCGGCGTGGATCCGCGCCGCGGGCCGGTCCGGCTCGCGCTCGTCTGCCGCGGCCCCCGGATCGCCTTCCTCGTCGAAGGACGAGAGGTCGCCGCCGTCGAGGACGCTCCCGTCGCCCCGGGTTGGGCCGGGCTGCACGCCTGGGGCCTCGCGCGGGTCACGGAACTCCGCGTGCGGAGCGGGCCGTCACTCCCCTGACGAGGGGCCGAGCGCGGCCTCGCCGCGCTCGCCGGTCTTGACTCGGAGCGCCTCGAGGACAGGGAGGACGAAGACCTTGCCGTCGCCGCGCCGACCCGTGTGGCCGGCGCGGTAGAGAGCCTCGACAAGCGCGTCGGCCTCTTCGTCGCGGCAGATGATCTCGACGCGGATCTTCTTCGTCATCTCGACCCCGAGGTGCTCACGGTGCTCGGGGTGGGAGACGTCGTGCTCCTGCCCGAATCCGCGCGCGTCGGAGATCGTCAGGCCGTGGGCGTGCGACTCCGAGAGGGCGTCCACGATTGCGAAGAGACGGTCGGGTGGAAAGAAGCCGAGGACGTAGCGCATCAGTATTCCTCCTCCTCGCGTTCGAACAGCTCGTAGAGGACCGGCAGGATGAAGAGCGTGAGCAGCGTGGCGGTGACGAGGCCGCCGATGATGACGACGGCGAACGGGCGCTGGGTCTCGGCGCCGACGGCGTGCGAGAGCGCGGCCGGAAGCAGGCCGAAGGCGGCCATCGCGGCCGTCATGAGGACGGGCCGGAACCGGGTCAGGGCCCCCTCGGTCACGGCCTCGGCCAGCGCCTTGCCCGTGCGGCGCAGCTCGCGGATGCGCTCGACGAGGAGGACGCCGTTCTGGACGGAGACTCCGAACAGCGCGATGAATCCGACGAGAGCCGACACGGAGAGCGTGAGGCCCGCGAGCGGGAGCGCGAAGAGCCCTCCAACCGTCGCGAACGGGACGTTGAGGAGGATGAGCGTCGCGAGGCGCGGCGAGTCGAACGCGGCGAAGAGCAGGAAGAAGATTGCCGCGAGCGTGATCGGCAGGACGACCATCAGGCGCTTCAGCGCGCGCTGCTGGTTCTCGAACGCGCCGGTCCACTCGAGGCGGTATCCGGGCGGCATCTTCACGGCGGCGTCGACCTTCTTCTGGGCCTCGGAGACGAGCGAGCCGAGGTCGCGTCCCCTCACGGAGAGCTTTACGGCGATGCGCCTCGAGTTCTCCTCGCGGAAGACGCGGGCGGAGCCCGGGGCGAGGCGAACGTCCGCGACGGAGCCGAGGGTGAGCTTTTCGCCGCTCGGCCCGAGGATCGGGATGGCGCGGATCGACTCGACGCCCGTGACGGCGCCGGGGTCGACGCGCACGACGAGGTCGAACGTCTTCTCGCCCTCGAGAATCTGCGTCGCGACGGCGCCGCCGAGCGCGGTCTCGATGACGGTCTGGACATCCGAGACGGAGAGGCCGTAGCGCCCGATCGCCGGCCGGTCGACCGAGATCTGGACCTGCGGCTGGCCTGCCAGCCGCTCGGCTGCGACGTCCGCCGCGCCGGGGACGGCGTCGAGAACGGCGGCGGCGCGGTTCGCGAGGTCCTGAAGGACGGCCGGGTCCTCGCCGAAGATCTTCACGGAGAGCTCGCTCTTGATGCCGGAAACGGCCTCGTTGACGTTGTCCTCGATGACCTGCGAGAACGTGAGCTCGACTCCCGGGATCGCGGCCAGCTTCCGGTTCATCGTTTCCGAGAGCGCGTCGCGCGTCTTCGCGGTCGTCCACTTCTCGCGCGGAATGAGGTCGACGTAGAGCTCGACCGTGTCGAACCCGTTCACGTCCGTGCCGTCGTCCGGCCGCCCGAGCTGGCTCACGACCGCCTTCACCTCCGGGAACGACGCCAGTGTCGTGCGGATCTGCCGCGTGAGGCGGCCGGCCTCGGACGGCGAGATGGAGCCCGGAAACGTGGCGCGCACCCACAGCGCCCCTTCGTCGAGCTTGGGGAGGAACTCGGAGCCGAGGAGGAGCGCCGTGGCGACGCCCGCGGCGAGAAGCGCGGCCGAGGCGGCAACCGCCGCCTTCCGGCGGCTGAGCACCCACACGAGCGCGGGCCGGTAGAGACGTGTCAGGAACCGGACGGTGGCGGAATCCCCCTCCTCGCGCGCGTGTCGGGCGCCGCGGAGTTTCACGGCGAAGCTCGCGAGGACCGGGACGACCGTGAGCGCGAGGACCGTCCCCCAAAGGAGCGCGAACGTCAGCGTCAGCGCCATCGGCCGGAAGATCTTTCCCTCCACCCGCTGCAGCGTGTAGAGCGGCAGGAACGCCGTGATGAGGATCGCCTTCGAGAAGAGGATCGGCTTGCCGACTTCGCTCGTGGCCTGGACGATTGCGGCCGAAAGCGAGCGCACCTTGCCGCCCCGCTCCTCGAGAATCCTGAGGAGGTTCTCGACGACGACGACGGCCGAGTCCACGATGATGCCGAAGTCGATCGCCCCCATCGAGATGAGGTTCGCGGGGATCCCGCGCAGGTCGAGAAGGAGGAACGCCCCGAGAAGCGAGAGAGGGACGACGGCCGCGACGACGAGGGCGGACCGCGCGTTCGCGATGCCGAGGAACGCGACGAGGACGACGAGGACTAAGCCGATCCCCTCGGCCATGTTCCGGCGCACGGTATGGAGCGTGCGGTCGATGAGCGCCGTGCGGTCGTAGTGCGGGACGATCGTCACGCCGGGCGGGAGGCCCCCCCGGTTGATCTCGGCCACTTTCGCGCGGACCCGCTCGAGGACCTCGAGCGCGTTCTCGCCCTTGCGGAGGAGGACGATGCCCTGAACGACGTCGTCGTCGTCGGAGGCGCCCACGGTCTTTCCGACGCGCCCGAGGCGAATTCTCGGGCCCACGCCGACGGAGCCGACGTCGCGGATGCGGATCGGCGTGCCGTTCCGCGTCGTGACCGCAATCTCCTCGATGTCGGCCGGGGACTGGACGAGGCCGAGACCGCGTACGACGTACATTTCCGCGCCGTGCTCGATGTAGGCGCCCCCCGCGTTCCGGTTTCCCTTCGCGAGCGCGTCGAAGACCTGCGGCAGCGTCAGGCCGTACGACTTCAGCTTGAGCGGGTCGACGTTGACCTGGTACTGCTTCGTGGGGCCGCCGAATCCGACGACGTCCACGACGCCCGGCACCGTCCGGAGCTTGCGCTCGACGACCCAGTCCTCCAGCGACTTCAGCTCCAGCGGCGAGAGCCCGGGCGGGCCCGTGACCGTGTAGCGGTAGATCTCGCCGACGGGCGTCGAGTCTGGCGAGAGGTTCGCCTGCGCGCCCTGCGGGAGGGCGACAGACTGGAGGCGCTCGAAGGCCTGGTTGCGGACGTAGGCCCGGTCCGCGTCGTCCTCGAAGACGATCGTCACGACGGAGAGCCCGAAGATCGAGATCGAGCGCATCGACGCGCGCTTCGGGATCCCGTTCATCTCGTTCTCGACCGGGATCGTGACGAGACGCTCGACCTCCTCGGCCGCGTGGCCGGCGAAGAGCGTGATGATCTGCACCTGGACGTTCGTGACGTCCGGATACGCCTCGACAGGGAGGCGTCCGAAGGCGAACACCCCGGCTGCGACGAAGACGACGAGCAGCGCCAGGACGATCACGCGCCGGCGCAGCGACCACGCGACGAGAGCGCGGATCACTTCTTCTCCCCGGCGGACGCGAACAGCGACGAAAGGAGAAGGCTGCCGTCCGTCACGACGCGCGCCCCTTCGGGGAGTCCGGCGAGAACCGGGACCTTTCCGCCGCGCTCCGGCCCGACCGTCACGCGCGTCCGCCGGAACTGCGACGGGCCCGCTTCGACGAAGCAGACGCGGCCGGCGCCGTCCGTGAGGATCGCGCGCGCCGGCACCACCGTCGCGGGCTGCGCCGACTTCCCGGACATTTCGACGGTGACGTACATCTCCGCCTTGAGGAGGCCCTCGGGATTGTCGACGGCGCCGCGCGCGCGGACCGTCCGCGTCGCGGGGTCGAGCGCGTCGCCCACGAGGTCGAGCCTTCCCGTGAAGGCGCGGCCTGGCCAGGCGGCCGAGCGGATCGCGAGACGGTCGCCGGGCGCGAGGAGCGCGAGATCGCGCTCCGTGACGTCGAGCCAGACCCAGAGACTCCTCGGGTTCGTCACGACGAAGAGGGGGGCGGCGGCGTCGGGCCGGGCTTCCTGGCCGGGATTCGCGTTGCGCTCGACGACGACGCCGGCCAGGGGAGACCCGAGTCGAAAGAGCTGGTCCGGGCCGCGGGCGGGGTCGCCAAGCGCGCTTATGTCGCCGCCCCAGCGCGCGAGGCGCGCGGACGTGCGCCCCGCCTCGGCACGGGCGCGCGCGAGGTCCGCGTCGGCCGCGTCCAGGTCCTTGCGCGGGACCGCGCCGCGCTCGTAAAGGCGCGCGGCGCGGTCCCGGCCCCTTTGCGCGGCGGCCAGGTCCGCCGCCGTCCGGGCCGCGTCGGACTGCGCCTGGCCGTAGTCGGGCGAGGAGATCTCCGCGAGGAGGCCGCCCGCGTCGACGCGCGCGCCGACGGCGCGCGCCAGCGAGATGATGCGGCCGGCGACCGGCGGGAACACGCGCACGGTCGCGTCCTCGTTCCACGCGAGGCGCCCCGTTACGGCGACCGGCGGCGAGGCCTCGCGCGCCGGGGGTTCGAGGACGAGAGCGGAGAGCTGGGGCGCTCCGTTCGCGAAGGCGATCAGGTCGCCGTCGACTCGCGGCGCGGGCGTGTCGCCGGCGGGGGGCGCGGAGTTTCCGCAGCCCGCAAGGGAGACTGCGAACAGGACGGTACAGGCAGTCTTCATCATTTCTTCTCCGTGGCCGGGGCGGCGGGGCGTGCGGCGCGGTAGTCGGCGCGCGAGGCGGCGAGGTCTCCCTGCGCGGTGGCGGCGGCGACGAGAAGGTCGTTGGCGTTGCGCTCGGCCTCGAGAAGCTCGAGGAGTGATGCGCCGCCCTGTTCGTACGCGTAGCGGACCGTGTCCCTGACCGAGGTGGCCTTCGGCACGAGTTCGCCCACGAGGCGGCCGGCGCGTTCGCGCGCGATCTCGAGGGCCTCACGCGTCGCCGCGAGGTCCTGCTCGGTGCGCACGCGCCCTCGCGCGAGGTCGCGCCGCGCCGATTCCGCCGCGACGGAAGCGGTGCGGATCGCGCCGGAGTTCCGGTTGAAGAGCGGGATCGGGAACGACACGCCGAAGCCGAAGGTGTTTCGCAGGTCGGGCGGCTCGCGCTCGTACTGGACGAGCAGCGTCGGATCGGGCACTCGGAAGGCCTTCTGGAGAGCGAAGTCCGCGTCGGCGCGCCGGACGGCGGCGTCGAGCGCGAGAAGGTCCGGCCGCTTCGCGAAGACGGAGGCATCGTCCGCGGGGAGCGCGGCCTCGTTTTCCGCGGCGGCGAGCGCGCCCAGGTCCTCCGCGAGGGCGACGGACGGGCGGTTGAGGAGCGCCGCGAGCGCGCGCCGCGCGTTCGCCGAGCCGAGGTCGGCCTGGGCGGCGTCTGCGAGGAACTTTCCGGCGGCGATCTCGATCTGGGCTCGCTCGGCGGCCGAAATGTCGCCTGCGGCCTCGCGCTCGCGGGCGAGCGCAGCGGTGCGAGCGAAGGAAGCCGCGGACTCGCGCGTGAGGGCGGCGCTCTTCGCCGCGACTGCCGCCGCGACGTAGGCCTTGACGACGGCGGCGTCGAGGAGACGGCCGGCGTCGGCGAAGCGGGCGTCCGCGGCCGCGATCCCGGCGTCCGCCGAGGCGCGCCGGCTGCCGCGCTTGCCGCCGATCTCGACGAGCTGGCCCACGGAGACGACGGTGTCGTAGGCGCGGCTGTAGAAGTCGTTGCCGTAGACCGTGCCGGCCGGGGTCCCGTCGGTTGGGATCTTCGACGTCGAGTACGACAGGACGGGGTTCGGCAGCGCCACGGCCGTCTCGCGCTGGGCGAGGGCGGTCTCGAGGTCAGAGCGCGCGGCGAGAAGGTCGGGGTTGTTCTCCCGCGCGAGGCGCAGGGCGTCCGCGAGCGTCACCCGGGCGGGCTCCTCGCCACGGGAGGAAAACGCGGGCGCGGCGAGCGCGCACGCGAGCAGGATGCACGGGGTCTTCAAGGTCTCCTCCGGCGGCGCCGGGCGCCGCCTCGTCAGCGTCTTCGTGAGGGGAAGAGCTACGAGGAGAGGACGGGAGGACCCCGCGCCGCGAGGCCGCGAGGCGCCGGCGCGCACGGGGACAGGTCGCGGTGCACCGCGGGAGCGGCGGAGACGGGGCGGGGCGCGTCCGCGGGCGCCGCGTCGACGGGAGTGTCGAGGACGAGGAGGGACGGCATGTCGGGGACGTCCCCGCCCCAGGCGCGTGGCGCGTAGAGGTCAGGCCCCGGCGTCTCCGGGTCGTCCGCGAGCCCGGTGTTGTCCGCGACCATGTCCCGAAGGTCGTCAGCCAGCACTGCGCCGGCCCCGAAGATCGGGGAGAGGAGGGCCGCGACGAGGAGCGCGGCGGCGGGGCGGGCGGCGAAACGGCACATGACGGCTCGAGCGGCGGATTCTACGCAATTCGTGAGCCCGTCCCGGGAGACGCCATCAGAACTCCGCGTGAAGACGCAGTCCGATGATCGTCACGGGGCCGCGGTCACGATTGAAGGCCGGGTTCCAGTAGTGCTCGACCTCCACCGAGACGGCGCCGAACGGCACGATCGCGGCTCGGTAGAAGGCGTCGAGAACCGTTTCCGTGCCCCGGCGCAGGGCCCCGTCCCCGAGCATGAAGCCGAGACCTCCGGCGGAAACGTAGTCGGCGTGGTCGCCGTTGATTCCGTTGAGCGAGAAGCCCAGCCCGAAGACGTCGCGCGGGCGCCCCCAGGCGTTTCCCTGCAGCGTCGTCCCGAACGCGAGCGTCCGCTCGACCTCCGTGAAGGCCCAGGATTCCGTCTTCCCGTCGTTCCAGCCCGCACGCAGGGACACCCCGAGGCCCGGGCCCGCCTCCTGCTCCACGTTGAGGCCGAAGCCGTATTTCGAGCGGCCGGGAGCACGCGTAGCCGTGACGTCGGGCGCCGAAGGCGCGAGCGCCAGAGCTTGCCGGTAGACGCCCATCCTCGCGTGATTCCAGTAGGCGAGGAGCCGGACGGCTCCCGGCCTGCCGGAGAGCACGTGGCGATGCTCGATCTCGAGGACGTCTCCGTGAGCCTGCGAGACGTCGTGGTCGAATTCGAGCCCGTTCGCTTCCAGAGGTTCCAGGAAGGAACCGAGGCGCACGGTCCAGGCGTCACGGTACAGCTCGAGCGCGAGTCCCCACGTGTATCCGCGCGTATCCGCCGGATAGTCCCAGGCGGCGTTCGCCCAGAGGGACCAGTTGTTGAACTGCGAGCGCGGGTCGTGCGCGTAAGTGTTGCCGTCGAACACGTCGGTGCCGGAGAGCTTTCCCGCGGTGACGACGATCCGCCTCGAGGAACGGGCGCCGGCGAGCTGGTTCTCCTCGTCCTCCTGCCGCTCCGTTTCGCCGCCGCCGAGCACGAAGGTCTGCCTCAGGAACACGCGGGCCAGGTTCGCCTTCAGCTGCGTGCTGTCGACCCGGTAGGTTTCGCCGTTGGGCGGTCCCGCGAGGCCGAGCACGCGGCTCAGGCCCTGGCCGGCGACGGCCTCGACGTTCACGAACGCCTCGGCTCCGCTCCAGAGCCGCCGCCCGACGAAGAGCGTTGCGGTGAACGAGCCGCGCGTCTCCTTCCGGCTCTGGAAGCTGTTTTCTCCCGCGTAGGGCGATTCGAACCCCCCGTGACCCTGGAGCTGCCAGGTGAGCTGGCCGTGAAAAGACCAGTCGCGCGCGGGCTGCGCCGCGGCGCTCGGGGCGGGAGGCGGCGTTGCCGGGACCTGCTGTGCGATCGACGGCGCCGCAAACAGGCCGGCGAGGCATGCACCTGCGAGCGGCGCCGCAAAGGCTCGAATGCGTTCGGCGTGGAACAACGTGTTCTCGACTCGGGAAGGGAGCGTAACCCGTCCGGACGATCAGCGGTTCTCGCCACCGAAGACCGGCAGCTCGACGCTGAGGTAAAGGAAGAGGCCGGTCTTTCCGCGGCTCGGGCCGACTCCAAGAGGCGCGGCGATGCCCGGGACGATCTGCAGGTGCCCCGGCAGGTCCACGGCGAATCGGACGCCGGGGGAGATCCACGCCTCCGTCGTGCGTTCTGTCCCGCCCCCGCTGCGCGGCGTCTCGTTTCCGTAGACGACGGCCTCGAGGAGGACGTTGAAGTCCTTCCGTGCGAGCCACACGACGCTCTGGCCCGCGTTCCAGCTCGTGAGGGCCACGCTCTCTCCGGCCAGGCCGCGTGCCGCGAATACGTGCGTCGCGCCGAGGTTCGTGTGCGTGACGAAGGACGGCGAGAGCGCGAGGCTGAGGGGCAGGTTGACCTGCGCGCCGTAGCCGCCGCTCCCGAGGTTCCGATCCGCGTTCCCCGCCGGGATGAGGAGCGTGAGGCGGGGGCTGAGCGCGGCCGGCGACTCGCCGTCGCCGACGATCTGGAGCCGGTAGTTCAGCGCCACGTCGCCGAGGCCCTGCGCTACGCCGCCCTCCGTGAGCGCTCCCTGGAGGGGCACCGTGAGACTGAGCTGGTGACGCTGGCCGGTGGCGGGCCATTCCTGCGTGAGCGTTGAGACGTACGCTGGGGAGCCCGTGACGCGTTGGTACGTCAGGATCGTCTGGACGACGCCGTGCTCCTGGTTGTAGGCCTCCTCCACGAGGAAGCTGTTGTCCTGAATGGGAGCCTGGGGCGCTTGGGCGGGCGCAGAAAGCGCAGTCGGAATGGCGGTGAGAACGGCGAAAACCGGTGCGGCGGCGGTTCGGGCAAGGCTCCAGCGTCGATCCTTCACGGGACCCCTTCCAGAGAAATCGCTCTCTCCTCTGATAGGCGACTGAGATTCAGTCGCAACTTAAAGATAGGGCCTCGCGCGATTCGTGTCCCTGATGAAGGTGCATCAGGTAACGTGCGCGCCGTGGCGGCGACGGCAGGAACCGGGGGCGGGCTGCGCCGGGAGATCGGCATCTGGCAGGGCACCGCCCTGAACGTGATCGACATGGTGGGGATCGGTCCTTTCGTGACCCTTCCCCTCATCCTCGCCGCGATGGGCGGGGGGCAGGCGCTTCTCGCGTGGCTCCTCGGCGCCCTCCTCGCGATCTCGGACGGCCTCGTGACGGCCGAGCTCTCGGCCTCGCTGCCGCGCGCGGGCGGCTCGTACGCGTTCCTGCGCGAGGCCTACGGTCCCGCGCGCTGGGGGCGGCTCGTGTCGTTCCTCTTCCTCTTCCAGATCGCGTTCTCGGCGCCGCTCTCGATGGCGTCCGGCGCCATCGGATTCGCCCGGTACCTGCGTTTCATCTTTCCGGGAATCCCGGAGGGCTGGGAGGCGCCCGCGGCGTCGCTCCTGTGCGTCGCGGTCACGCTGCTTCTCATGCGGCGCATCGGGGCGATCGGGAAGTTCTCGATCGTGCTCTGGATCGGAGTCCTCGCGACGCTCGGAATCGTGATCGGGCTGGGCCTCCCGCACATGAAGATGGAAGCGTGGCGATTCTGGGAGGCGCGCGTCGTCTCCGCGCCGGGGGTCCCGCCGCCCGGAGTCCTCGGAGGGCTCGGCGCCGCGCTCCTCCTCGCCGTCTACGACTACCTCGGCTACTACAACATCTGCTACCTCGCCGAGGAGATCGTCGAGCCGACGAAGACGATTCCGCGCGTCATCGTCGTGTCCATCCTCGTCGTCGCGGTCCTCTACATCCTCATGAACGTCTGCATCGTCTCGGTCCTTCCGATGGAGAAGGCGATGACGTCGAAGTCCACGGTGGCGGACTTCGTCGAGGTGCTCGCGGGAAGACCCGTCGCCCGGGGCGTCACGCTTCTGATCCTGTGGACGGCCTTCGCCTCGGTTTTCTCGCTCACCCTGGGCTACTCCCGCATCCTGTGGGCCGCGGCGCGCGACGGAAACTTCTTCCGCGTCTTTTCGCGTCTTCACCCGACGGAGGGCTATCCGATCGTCGCGATCGCGGCGCTCGGCGGGGCGGCGGCGATCTTCTCGTTCCTGAGCCTGAAGGTCGTCGTCTCGGCGATCATCTCGATCCGCGCGATCATCCCGTTCATCGCGCAGATCACGGGCGCGCTCGTCCTCCGAAAGACGCGCCCGGACCTCAAGCGCCCGTTCAAGATGTGGCTCTACCCGCTCCCGGCGCTCGTCGCGCTCGCACTCTGGGTCTTCGTTCTCTCCTCGCCCGAGAAGGGCTTCAAGGCTGCGGGCCTCGCCGTAATCGCGGCGGGCGTCGGAGCCTTCCTCGTGAGATCCCGTCTCGCGCGAGAATGGCCGTTCGCCGGAGCCGCCGGCCAGGAGTCCGCCGCGCCATGAAACGCATCGCCGTCCTCACGAGCGGGGGAGACGCCCCGGGCATGAACGCCGCGATCCGGGCGGTCGTGCGGACGGGGATCGTGCGGGGGGCGAGCGTGATCGGCGCACGGCACGGGTTCTCGGGCCTCATCGCGGGGGATCTCGTCCCGCTCGGCGCGCGGGCCGTGGGCGGCATCATCCAGCAGGGCGGCACGATCCTCGGCAGCGCCCGCTGCGACGAGTTCCGGACGCCCGAGGGGCGCGCGGGGGCGATCGAGGTTCTGCGTCGGAACGAGGTCGAGGGCCTCGTCGTGATCGGCGGAAGCGGCTCGCAGGCGGGTGCCTGGGAGCTCCAGAAGCTGGGATTCCCGGTCGTCGGCGTCGCGTCGACGATCGACAACGACCTCTACGGTTCGGACATCACGATCGGCGTCGACACGGCCCTCAACATCGCGCTCGAGGCGATCGACCGGCTCAAGACGACGGCGTCCTCGCACGAGCGGGCGTTCCTGGTCGAGGTCATGGGCCGCGACTGCGGGTACCTCGCCCTGATGGCCGGCATCGCGGGCGGCGCGGAGTCCGTCGTCGTGCCCGAGGTGCCCGTCGACCCCGAGGAGCTCGCGCGCGAGCTCGACGCGTCGCGCGAACGCGGCAAGAAACACGCGATCATCGTCGTCGCCGAAGGGGCCTCCTACGACGCCGAGGGCCTCGCGCGCTATTTCCGGGAGAACAAGAAGCGTCTCGGGTTCGACCTGAGGGTCACGATCCTCGGCCACGTCCAGCGCGGCGGGGCGCCGGGCGCCTACGACCGGCTTCTCGCGACACGCCTCGGGTTCGCCGCGGTTCAAAGCCTCATGGACGGGCCGGGCGGGGTCCTCATGGGCCTGAGGGACGGGAAGATCGCGGCCACGCCTCTCCAGGAGGTCGCCGGGGCGAAGAAACCTCTCGATCCGTCCCTCTTCGAGCTTCTCCGCACGATGGCGAAATAGCCGCCGTCCCGGTTAAGATCCGCGTCCGGCTCTGGGACGGCGACGTACCCAAGTGGTTAAGGGAAGGCTCTGCAAAAGCCTCATTCGTCGGTTCGACTCCGACCGTCGCCTCCAACTTCGTCCCGGCCGAGCATCCCTCGCCTGAAGGCCAGCGACACCGCCTCGACCTGACTGTGCACGTCCAGCCGCCGGAGCAGGTGCTGGACGTGATTGCGGACGGTCGCGTGCGAGAGCCCGAGACGCGCGGCGATGTTGATCGAGCCGTAGCCGCCGGCCAGGAGCTCGAGGATCTGCTGCTCGCGGGGCGAGAGCGT
>Ga0315270_10001071_pt1 | contig 14529 bp, 8 predicted proteins | sample C1_bottom_MG_FD_204932 | JGI IMG/M metagenome (GOLD analysis project Ga0315270, IMG submission 204932) | Sediment microbial communities from Yellowstone Lake, YNP, Wyoming, USA - C1_bottom | ecosystem: Environmental > Aquatic > Freshwater > Lake > Sediment | place: USA: Wyoming | collected... | reverse complement strand
GCGGCAATGGCCGATGCCAGCGTGCAGCCTGAGCCGTGATAGCTGCCAGGCAGCCGATCCCAGGCATCGGTCTGCACCATGCCGTTGCTGTTGAACAGGCTGTTCAGCACGCGCGGCGTGTTTTCGTGGGTGCCGGTGATGAGCACGTATTCGCAGCCCAGCTCGATCAGGCGTTTCGCGCAGTCGGGCAAGCTGATGTCTTCGTCTTCGGATTCAAACAAGGCCAGCCGCCGCGCTTCATTACTGTTAGGCGTGATGATGGTGGTCTGCGGAATAATCAGCTCGCGCATCGCGGCGATCATGTCGTCGGTGGAAAACTCGTCGCCGCGCCCGGACGCGAGCACTGGGTCGAGGATCACCGGAATTTCCGGGTAATCGGACAGGATTTCGGCAATCGCCGCGATGGTTTCTACACTGCCCAGCATGCCCATTTTAAACGCGGCCACCGGCATGTCTTCGAGCAACATGCGCGCCTGGTCGCTCACCCAGTCCGCGTCGATCACCAGAATTTCATCGACGCCAGCGGTGTCCTGCACGGTGAGTGCGGTAATCACGGACAGCGGATGGCAGCCCATGCTCGCCAGCGTCAGCAGGTCGGCCTGAATGCCTGCGCCTCCGGTCGGGTCGCTGGCGGCAAAGCTCAACACCAGTGGCGGCGCGGGCTTGGGGGTAAAAATAGGCGGCATGGAGAGGCTGTTTTAGAATGGATTCCCGATTTTATCTGATTCCCGGTGTCCTTATGACCGAAGCCGCTGAATACAAAACCTGGATGTGCCTGTTGTGCGGCTGGATTTATGACGAAAAGAACGGCGCGCCGGATGACGGCATCCCGCCCGGCACCCGTTGGGAGGATGTGCCAATCAACTGGAGCTGCCCGGAATGCGGTGCGCGCAAGGACGATTTTGAGATGATCGTGCTGTGAGCCGCCTGCCACAGCCATTGTCTGCGGCATTAAAGAAAGTTTAGGGCGTGCCGATACTGGTTCAAGCAAATCGGGCGGGGCATGTCAAGCACCTGTGAGGCCTCGACTGGGTTTGTGCGGTGAGCATCCACCGGGTGCCCCTTAACGATAAAGGAGATGTGCCATGATTTTCAAAACGTTTGCAGCAGCGTCACTGTGCCTGGTATCCGGGATTGCAGCGGCTGTCAGTCCTTATTTTTATGGCGACAAAGTCACGGGCGACAACACCCGGGCTATCGCAGCGTCGGTCGAAACCAAGCTCAAGAATGCGGGTTTCAAGGTGATCGGCAAATATTTCCCACAAAAACTGCCGGATTATGGCGTTGTCATTGCGACCGACGAAAAAATGCTGTCCGAGGTGGGACAGGTCGGCGGCCATGCCATCCTGGGCGCGGCCATACGCGTCGGCGTTAAGGCCGACGGAACCATTTCCTACACCAACCCGGATTACTGGGATCGTGCTTACTTCCGCAAGGATTTCCCGCAGGCTGAGGCCGTAGCCAAAGGCCTGCATGAAAAACTGGTCAAAGCCCTGGGCGAAGGCGCTGCTTTTGGCGGGGACGAGAGTGGCAGAAGTCTGGCCAATTACCGTTATATGGTCGGCATGGAGCGCGTCGATTCCTATAAAAACAAGCTGGCTGAATATGACAGCTACGCTGAAGCGGTCAAGGTCGTGCGCGAAAACCTGGCCAAGGGCGTAGGCAAAACTTCAAAAATTTATGAAGTCGTCATGCCCGACAAAAAACTGGCTGTGTTTGGCGTGTCCATGAGCGACGATGAATTGGGCGACGGCAAATGGATCAAGAAAATCGGCATGGAAGACAGCATCGCAGGTCTGCCGTATGAAATCTTTGTGGTGAACAACGAAGTGCATTCGCTGCATGGCCGTTTCCGCATTGCACTGGCTTTTCCTGATGTCGGCATGGGCCAGTTCATGCGCATTTCCGCATTGCCCAATGAGATTCTGGGCACCATGATGGGGGTTGCGGGCGGCAAGTCCGATGCGGGTGAAAACGCGTGGCAGTAAGCTGATCGCTTTATTCCCGTACCCGTAAGGCCACTGTTGTTCACGGTGGCCTTATTCATTTGTGCGGCCGCAAACACGGAATACTGAAGCCTTTTTTATTTGCATGCATCGGCTCAATCACCCCTAAAGAATTTGCAGCCTCAGCCGTAATCGGTTTGTGTATTCAGCAACCTCGTCTGCTGAATCCTTAACCTGAGAAGCACGGAGGAAACGTGGCCGAATTTGAAACACTCAAGGGCGTCAAAGTGATGGTGATTGACGACAGCAACACCATTCGCCGCAGCGCTGAAATATTTTTAAACCAGGTCGGATGCGAAGTGATTCTGGCGCTGGACGGTTTCGATGCTTTGTCGAAAATCACCGACCATATGCCCGATGTCGTATTTGTCGACATCATGATGCCGCGACTCGACGGCTATCAGACCTGTTCGCTGATCAAGCGCAATTCCAAGTACCGCACCACGCCCGTCATCATGCTGTCGTCCAAAGACGGTTTGTTTGACCGCGCACGCGGCCGCATGGTGGGCTCGGACGAATATCTCACCAAGCCTTTTACCAAAGACACGCTGCTGACAGCCGTGCGCGAACACGCCCTGGTTGGCGTCTGAGCTTATTTAGGAGCATAAAAATGGCAATCAATCGAATTCTTGTTGTGGACGACTCTCCTACAGAGCGGTTTTTTCTGTCCGAGTTGCTGGTCAAAAACGGTTACCTGGTCAGCATGGCCGAAAGCGGAGAAGAGGCGGTGGCGCAAGCCAAACTGATGCTGCCCGATCTGATTGTGATGGACGTGGTCATGCCCGGCATGAACGGCTATCAGGCGACGCGCATGATTACCAAGGAAGACATCACCAAAGATATTCCGGTCATCATGTGTACGAGCAAGGGTCAGGAAACCGACCGGGTATGGGGCATGCGTCAGGGCGCCAAGGCTTACATGGTCAAGCCGATCAAGCCCGATGAGCTGCTGTCCCAAATCAAGTCGCTCGGCTGACAGGACGGCAATCCAGATGGCAAATAAATTCAATCTCCGGGAATTCCAGACCAACCTGTCGCGCCAGTTGCAGGCAGCCACCACGCGCGAGACGGTTCTTACCCGTTTGGGATTTCAGGTTGGCAACAGCAACTGGCTGGTTGCGCTGGATCATGCCGAAGAAGTCATTCCTGTGCCGCCGATTATTCCGGTTCCGGGCACGCAACGCTGGTTTCGGGGCATGGCCAATATTCGCGGCAATCTTTTCGCGGTGACGGATTTTTCTGACTTCCTGACCGGCACGCCAACGCCTGACGCATCCGCTTGTCGGCTGGTCATTGCACACCATCAGTTCGGCGTGAACGCGGCATTACTGGTGACCCGCACGCTGGGACTCAAGAACACAGGAACATTCCAGACTCTGGAAACCGCGCCCGACCAGTCATGGATAACACACCGATACGCCGATAACGCGCAGGCCGAATGGGCTGATCTAAACTTTTCGGCCTTATTAAATGATGCTGCGTTTATGAAGGTGGAATCGCACAGCACCCTGGTTTAGCAGAAGCGTGCTGCGCCCGGATTTAACTGAAACATAGTGAATTGATTGATTTGAGGAGTATGAAACGATGGATATGGCAATCTCGATAATGAACCTGAAAGGCCTGGCTGGCCGCGTGACGGGCTCCCTCAAAGGTGCGGGTGTTGAGCAGACAATGCTTATCATGAAAAAAGTGCGCAAGCACGCTGACAATGAAGCTGGTAGCGTGCCGCTGGTTGGCCACATGCCGACCGAGAAGCAGTATCTGGTTGCGGGCGGAACCCTGATCGCATCACTGCTGCTGGCAGCCGGCTTTACCATCTACAGCTCGGTTCAACTAGGTAACAAAGCCGCTTACGAAACGCGGGCAGCGGACCTTCAGGTGTTGTCGCAACGACTGCCGCTGGCTGCGCAGCAATCGGTTCTGGGCAACACGGATGCATTCAAAAAACTGAGCGAAGGCTACGCGCTGTTCAAAACCACGTTTACCGGCCTCGTCGAGGGTGATAGCGACGTGCCCGCATCGGGCGGCGCGGCGCGCGAATCGCTGGACAAAATTGGCGAGCAATGGAAAGTGAACGGTCCGCAGATCGCCCAGATTCTGACGCAGCAAAAAAACCTGGTGGCGATGAACAAGAACATCCGCAAAATTAACAAGCTGAGCATCAATTTGCAGGAAGTGGCCGAGCAACTGACAAACCAGTTGTCCGACGCAGGCATGGGTGTGCGCGAAGTGTCGCGCGCCAATCACCTGATCATGCTCTCGCAGCGCTTGCCCAAAAACGCAAACCTGCTGTTGTCCGCCGACTTGATTGACCCTCAGGTTGTGATCCAGCTGGAAAAAGACACCACTTCGTTCCGCGATACCGTGCAGGCGCTGATGACAGGACGTGCAGCCAGCAATGAGGACAGCATGCTGACGCTGGAGGATCTGGGAGGCAACATGGGCGACATGGTTGAGGCCGTCGGCGCTGTGCTGGGTGACACGCAGTCCCTGCTGAAATCGAAAATAGCGGCACGCAACCTGTTTGTCGGCAGTGACAAACTGCTCGCGGACACCAATACGCTGGCACAAAACTATCAATCGCTGGGCTCGGCAGGCTATTTGATCGCCGCCGCGTTTGGCCTTCTGGCAGTGGGTTCTCTGGTGCTGCTGGGGCTGGTCAATATTAACGAAACCAAATCCCGCGCCCGCAAGAGCGTGGAGGAAAACAGCCGGAACCAGGAAGCGATTCTGCGTTTGATGGACGAGCTGGGCGAGTTGGCCGAAGGCAACCTCGCCATCAATGCCAGCGTGACGGAAGACATTACGGGCGCGATGGCCGACTCGATCAACTACACGGTTGAAGAACTGCGCGGCCTGGTACGCGGGATTAACACCGCAACCGTGCAAATGGATCAGGCAGCCAATCAGGCCGGTGAAATATCCGTCTCGCTGCAACTGGCGGCGCGCCGACAGTCCGATGAAATTGAAGAAACCTCAGCAGCAGTGATCAGCCTGTCGCAATCGGTGCAACAGGTGTCCAGCAATGCCGCCGAGTCCGCCCGGGTGGCAGACCAGTCGATGCTGGCGGCAGAAAAAGGCCAGCAGGCGGTGCAGAACGCGATCTCGAGCATGAACGGATTGCGCGAGCATATCCAGGAAACCTCGAAACGAATCAAACGCCTCGGCGAGTCGTCGCAGGAGATTGGCGAGATCGTGGAGCTGATTTCGGACATTACCGAACAGACCAACGTGCTGGCGCTGAACGCTGCGATTCAGGCGGCGTCGGCAGGCGAAGCAGGACGCGGATTCTCGGTGGTGGCGGAAGAGGTGCAGCGTCTGGCTGAACGCTCGGCTGACGCGACCAAGCAGATTGCGGCGATTGTGAAAACGATTCAGTCGGATACGCACGACACGGTGGCGGCAATGGAAGTCTCGACCCAGGGCGTGGTCGAAGGCGCAAAGCTGTCGGATGCGGCGGGCAAGACGCTGGCGGAAATTAGCGAGGTGTCCAAAACCCTGGCGGGTCTGATTGCCGATATTTCTTCGGCCACACAGGATCAGGCGGAATCGACCTCCAGAGTGGCTGCAACCATGCAGGACATCAAGACCATTTCCACGCAGACCAGCGAAGGCACGCAAAAAACGGCTGACTCGATTGTGGGTTTGAAGCAGCTGGCAAAAGAACTGCAAGGTTCGGTCGCCGGATTCAAACTGGCTTGATCGCCCCTTTTCAAGCCATCACCCATTCGACTATTTGGAATGGGGGTTTCGCAGGAACCCCTAAAAATACGCTAAGGATCGCACGCTATGAGCGCCATATTTAACTACGATACCGGCCCGCTAAATTGGGTTCGAAGCGACATCGAAACCGCCTTGCAGGCCGCCTTGGGACGGGTACAAGCCTTCAGTGCGGATGCGGATTTGACCAATGCCCTGCGCTTGGCGCGGGATGATGCCCATCAGGTGGCAGGCGCCCTGCGTATGGTGGGCCTCGAAGGCGCGGCCACGGTTGCAGCCGCACTTGAACTCACGCTTGCCGATATCAATGAAGGCCGCCAGCTGCCTGCCGACGAGGTTTTTCAGGCGGTGCGCAATACCATTGAGGGCCTGTCGCGCTGGATCAAGGAACTGGCGGATGGTCGCGGCAGTGGCGAGCTGGCCTTGTTCCCGTTGTATAAACGCTTGCGCGAACTTCAGGGTGCGGAACACGTGTTCGAGGGCGAGTTGTTTTTTCCTGATTTGCGCTCACGCGTACACGGCACGCCGGTCACCGATCAGCCGAGTGAAATGCTGACAGCCAAAATCAAGACCGCGCGCGCTGTTTTTCAACGCGGATTGTTGGCATTCCTGCGCGGGCAGGGTGCCGGGCAGGGTCTCGCACTGATGCGACAGGCGCTGGCCGAAGTGGAGAAAACGGCTCCAACCCAAGCCGCACAAACGTTCTGGTGGGCGTGCGTCGGATTCATCGACAGCCTTATTGCGCAAGGTGTGGAGGCAGATTTCTACGTCAAGCAACTGCTCGCACGCATTGATTTGCAAATGCGCCGCTTGATGGAAGGTTCGCCGCAGGTGGCCGAACGCCTGTTGCGTGATGCGCTGTTTTTTGTTGCCAAGAGCCAGACGCTCGATGGCCGCGCCGCCGAAGTGCGCGCCACCTTTGCGCTGGATCAGTACCTGCCCGGCCAGGGACTGCTTGACCCGGAGACGCTGGCACGGATGCGCCCGGTGCTGGATTCGCTCAAAGCAGACATCAATAGTGCACGCGACTTCTGGCATGCGCAGGTTGAAAATACTGCCGATGCCCAGAATGAAAATTTCCAGACTCACTTGGGCCAGATGCAAGCCCATGCCAGCTTGCTAGGCACGGATGCTTTGCCGCAACTGCTAAATACGCTATCCGGCGCTGCGCAAGCACGATTGAGTGCCGAGCAGCAGGAGCATCTAAACCTGGAAGTGGCCGCCACTTTATTGTTTTTGCAAAACGCAGTGGAGTCCGAAGATATTTTGCGCGCCGATTTTACGGTGCAGGCACGTGCCCAGAATGAACGCTTGCTGGCGCTGAGCGAGGGATGCAGCTTGCCGACATCCAGTACGGCACCGGATACGCGGTCACAGGCACTCGCTGAACGTGAATTGATGCTCCACATGTCGCAAGAAGTGGGCGCTAATCTGAAAAAAATTGAAGAAGTGCTGGATCTGTTCTTCCGCGATGAGACGCAACGCGAAGGCTTGGCGCAACTCGCCCCGTTAGCCGCGCAAGCGCAAGGCGCAATGAACATGCTTGAACTGGATGATGCGGCAGCGCTGCTGGGCGCGGCAGTCAATGCGGTGGAAGCTTATGCGGCAGAGGGCGTTCCGTCTGATAGTGCAAAAGGTCGGATTGCCGATGCTTTTTCCAGCCTGGGTTTGTATGTCGAAGCGCATTGCGCGGGACGTGCGGATGCAGCCAGAATTTTGCAGCCAGTGTTGGCGGATTTTGGCCTGCCCACGGCAACTTCGCTCAATGATCCCATCGTCGAAGAATCCGTTGAGGCTGGCCTCGGTCGCCGGAAATCCAGCGTGGCGGCAGCCTATCTGGCATGGCGTGATGAGGGAGGAGAGGAATCGCCAAAAAAGTTTCTTGAGGCGCTGATCGAGCTGGGGCGTGATGCCGATCTGATTGCGGACGCTGGTTTAAAGCGCGGGGTCGAAGACCTGCTCGCTGCCAGCCGCGAAGCAACAGCGTCGAATACGGTCTTGCCGGATGCAAGCCTGGATCATCAGGTTTCGAATGTGACAGGGGTCGGCTTGCCGCCGCGTGCTGTCGCATCGGTGCCAGAAGCTGTGCTGGACACGGCAGATACAGAAGGCGCGCCCGCCTTGTGCGAAGACGGCATACTCGATTTGCCCGAGCCAGGCGTGCCGCTATTTGATTTGCCTTTGCGCCAGCCCGAATTCAGCGCGCAAATCGAGTATGCCCATCCCATCCCCAGTATTGAAGGCTCACCGCAGCCTGGCGACGCTTGCCCGGCGTATCTGGGTGCGCGCGGCGGCGATGGCTCGCCCATATTCGAAGACGAACAACTGATGCCGCCAGCCGTTGCAGCAGTGCCCGATACTGTGATGGCTTTCGTGCCCGAAGAAAGTGATCCCGAATTACTGGAAATTTTTCTCGAAGAAGCGCACGAAGTGCTCGCAGCGATTTCTGATGCAGTCGGCGCAAGCCATACACAGCCCGATGAACGTGAAAACCTGGCGGTTATGCGCCGTGGCTTTCACACGTTAAAAGGCAGCGGTCGCATGGTTGGCCTGATGGATCTGGGCGAAGCGGCATGGGGATTGGAACAGCTCATGAACGGCTGGCTAGCCGAAAACAAACCGGCCAGCGCAGCGTTGCTGGGCGTAGTGTCGGATGCGCGGCAGATTTTTCAGGACTGGATCGGCGCGCTTCAATCTGGAAATGCCGTTGCCTTGCCTGTGCCCGGTCTTCTGGCCTCAGCAGGCCGGGTTGCACACGGTCTGCCTGCTGCGCCCGCGCTGACGGAAGAAGCGGTCGTTGCGCAGGTGACAGAAACGATTGTTGTAGAGGAAGAGGCTGCGGCATGTCCGGTGGACATGCTTCATGCAGAACCCGCCGAGCCGGACAACCTGGATCAAACGGTTGCCGAAGTAGCCGATGCTGAGCCGCTGCTGTGCGAACAGGGTGCAGGTTGGCCGGCTGAAGCGGAATTCTGCCCAGTCGAAGAATTTGGCCGCCTGCCTGAACCGCTGGCCGAACCGGAAGATTTATCAGACGCATTTGTGGCGGACTTCCCAGAGACCGACATCACCGATGCCGACATCCCGGAACTTCCAGAACTTGAAGCCAGCGTCATTGTGATTGGCCAGGTGCGTCTTTCTACAGGGCTGTTCGATATATTTCTGGCTGAGGCGCAACAGCGTCTGCTTTCACTTGAAGACGAAATCTTACGGCTAGACAATGAAGCCGAAGATCGTTCGATCAGTGAAGAGGCGCGCCGTGCCGCGCATACGCTTGGCGGCATAGCCGGTACGGCAGGATTCTCTGCCTTGTCGGAACTGGCGCACGCGCTAGAGCTGTACTGGAATCGTTTTGAGTCCAGGCCGATGCCGGAGGCACATCAAGCACTGGTGATGACCATTGTTCAACGCATGGAAGCCATGCTGGATCAACTCGCGGTCTTCTTGGTGCCGGAAGCCGCGAACGATTTAATCGCAGCGCTGGGTGAACTGGGTGACGAGCAAACACTGGCTGTTGCACCAGACACTTATCGTGATGAATCGGTCGCTATTGAAAGTTTGCTGCTGCCGCCAGTGATGGTTGAGCTTGCGAGCCTGCCCGATGAAGTGAGCACTGAAGCCGATATCACAGCGGCACACCATTACACGGCAGTCATTGAATACGCGGCACCGGTCAGGATGTCTGCCTTTGCAGATTTTTCTGCGCCAGAATTGCCGCAACCCGCACTTGCAGAATCCGGCACACTCGACTTGAGCGATCTCGTCCCGAAAGCATCGCTCAAAGCCGCCATTCCACTATTTGAACGGCGCGATGTTAAAGATGAAATTGACTTGCAGCTTTTGCCGATTTTTCTGGAAGAGGCAGAAACGCTGATACCCGATACGGGCGCGCAATTGCGGCTCTGGAAAACCGATCCGAAAAACCCTGCCGCGCTCGGCGTATTGCAGCGCAATCTGCACACGCTTAAGGGCAGTGCGCGCATGGTGGGCGCGATGCGTCTGGGCGAGTTGTCGCACGTCATGGAATCGCGTGTCATCGCAGTTATCGAAGGTCTGGTAGACGCGAGCACGGCTGACTTTGATGCGCTCGAAGCGCAACTTGACCGGCTGGCCAATGCGGTAGAGTGGCTGAAAAACGGAAAGACAACAGAAGCCAATCCTGTTGAAGCACCGCTGGAATCCGTGGCGATGCCCTTGAATGAACCGCTTTCTGCTGTTGCAGCGGAAACCTTTTCGACCGGTGAAACGGTTGCGGCACAACCTGTTTTGCGTGACTCGCAAGCCCTGACTTTGCGCGTGCGTGCGGACTGGGTTGACCGTATGGTAAACCAGGCTGGCGAAGTGGCGATTGCACGTTCGCGGATCGAAAGCGAAGTGTTCAACTTCAAGCGTCACGTGGGCGAGTTATCAGATGCGCTGGGTCGTCTGCGCGGGCATATTCGCGAAGTCGAGATTCAGGCCGAATCACAGATGCAATCCACCTTTTTAACGCAGGGACAAGGCGAGCAGTTTGACCCGCTGGAATTCGACCGCTTTACCCGTTTCCAGGAAGTCACCCGTTTTCTTGCCGAGAGCGTGAATGATATTTCGACGGTACAACATATTCTGCTGGCGCGTCTGGGCGAGGCCGATGCGGCACTCCTGCACCAGACCCGGCTGAATCGTGAGTTGCAGCAAAACTTGCTGCGTGTGCGCATGGTGCCGTTGTATTCTGTGGCTGATCGTTTGTACCGTACGGTGCGCCAGACTGCACGCGATGTAGACAAGCGCGCCCAACTGGATATTCAGGGCGGTGAGCTGGAAATTGACCGCTCGGTGCTGGAAAAAATTACCGCACCGCTTGAGCATTTATTGCGTAATGCGCTGGCGCATGGCGTGGAGAGTCCTGAGGCGCGAAAAGCCGCAGGCAAGACCGAGTTTGGTGAAATCACACTGATTGCGCAGCAGTCCGGCAACGAGATGTTGCTGACGGTGAAAGACGATGGCGCAGGTCTGAACTTTGGCCGTATCCGCGAAAAAGCGTTAGCGCTGGGCATGTTGACGCCGGGGATCGAGCCGTCCGAAACGCAGTTGGCGCAGATGATTTTTGCCGCCGGATTCTCCACCGCCGAACAGATCAGCGAAGTATCAGGCCGGGGCGTCGGCATGGATGTGGTGAAGAGCGAAATTGCCGCTCTGGGCGGACGCATCGATATCAGCTCGACGACCGGTGGCGGCACGCAATTCAGTATTTATCTGCCGCTCACCCTGGCGATGACACAGGCGGTGATGTTCAGTGCGGGCAGACAGGATTACGCCCTCCCGACCACGCTGGTGCAGCAGGTTCTGGAACTCAAACCCGAGCCCCTGGCCGCCGCCCTTGCCGCCCGCGAAGTGGAATGGCGCGGCGCACGCTATCCCTTGAGCTATCTGCCGCACCTGCTGGGCCAGGCGGATGCGGTTCACGAGGTACAGCGTTTTAATGCAATCGTCCTGCTTAGAAGCGGCAATAGTCAGGCCGCGATCCTGGTCGATAGCATCGAAGGCACGCGCGAAATTGTGGTCAAGAATATCGGCCCGCAATTAGCGCGGGTGACGGGCATTGCCGGTGCTACGGTACGTGGCGATGGCCGGGTCATTCTGATCCTGAACCCGGTGCCGCTGGCCTTGCGCTGGATGAGCCAGCCCAGGGAAAGCCGCGATCAAGCGCTTTCGGCATCTATGCCAGATGTGCCAGAAATTCGGCAAGCGCCAATGGTGCTGGTAGTGGATGATTCACTGACGGTACGAAAAATTACCAGCCGCCTGCTCACGCGCGAAGGCTATCGCATGGATACGGCCAAAGACGGCGTCGATGCGCTGGAAAAAATGCAGGATATGATTCCGGACGTGGTGCTGCTCGACGTGGAAATGCCGCGCATGGACGGCTTTGAATTGGCGCGGGTGATGCGCAATGATCCGCGTTTGAAAGACATACCCATCATCATGATTACCTCGCGCACCGCTGACAAGCATCGCAACCACGCGCTGGAAATCGGGGTAAACGTGTATATGGGCAAGCCCTATCAGGAGCAGCAGTTGCTGGGTCACATAGCCGAGATGGCAGGGCAAAACGTGACGGTGTAAAACCATTCACCACAGAGACCAGAGAAGGGCAAAAACATTGTTTCTCTATGGTTCGCGGCATTTACAAGCTGATTGGTTCGAGATGCCCGGCTAACTGGTTTAGCCGGGCATCTGCGTTTTGGGGGGCGGCGTTGAAGTCGGCCAGCAGTTGTTGCGCCACACCCAGCCAGTGAGTTTCACCTTGGGCAATGACGGTGCTCAGCCCGACGCTATCGCGGCGGGTATGCCAGCCTTCGTAAGCGGCTGAGAGCGCAGGAAACAGCGCCCGCCGCAAACCGGAAAGATTGGCAATATAAAAGTGCAGCGAACCATAGGCTTCGCATTGCATGAGCGTCGGCAGGGTCACCAGACAATCGGCCAGATGGTCGCGTACCGCACGCGCCAGCAATTCTGCATGTTTGGAGGTGAATTGCCCGAGCATAGTATTCCACTGCGCGCCCAGCAGTTTTTCGGCGCGCGCTTCGCCGATTTCATGCAGGATCATGGTTTCACTTTCGGCATCGGCCATGCAATCCAGGCCGCGCTCAACGTCGCGCTCGAAGCCATAGTGCATAAACGCCCGCCCCAGTGCGCTGTCTTTTTCGCGCCACTGCCATTCCTCGTATTTGTTCCACAACAGGCGGCGGATCGAGTCCATTCGCAAAAAAATCGTGCCGTTGCGCAGGGTCGCGGGGGGCGCGATCAGGTCGCGTGCGTATTCACACCCGGCCACCAGCACGTTCAGCCCTTCGCGCTGTTCCTGGCGCTGCAATTGCGCGAGCACGAAATGCGGTTTGCGAAAGCGCCCGAGGCCGCTGCTGTAAACCAGCCCTTGCGGAATCAATTCGCGGTTCACTGCTTCGGATTCAAACGGGTCAACCTCAAACAAACCCGTGTCGCCCGCATTCAGGGGCAAGGGTTCGAATTCCGCCTCTTCGACCGTGTTCCAGATGTTTTCGCGCGCGTTGAGCCAGTCGCCCAGTTCGTCCTTCGGGACGCGGGCGTGAAACGGAATTTCCATTTCCCAGCGGTAGTATTCGCGCATTTCGAGCAGGAAGGTACACATCGTCATGTCGCGGGCATGACGGGCATCGGTGATGGTGCAGTTTTTTTGCACCGTGTCGATGAGTTCGGACAAATTCTCGACCATGAAGTGCTCCAGATCAAATGAACCACACTCGCAGTCTACAAATAAAAACAGCCCGTGCAACCGGGCTGTAGAAAGGGTTATACGCCGTGCTTAATGTCGACGCACCGAACCATAGAAACTCATGTCGGCGCGTGACTGGCGGCTTTTTACAAAACGCGCCGTCATCTCGGTTGGCATCGTGCCAGCCAGTTCGGAATACGCTTGGGTCGCCCATGTCTTGTCGTTCAGCGCATCGGCAATGCCTTCGGCCCAGCGCAGCTTGTCGGCGGGAGCAGACAAGCCCTGCCCGCATACGGTGTACCATTTCCGCAGGGTTTCCGCAGGCAGGGCATAGCCTTTGAGACGGTCGATAAACTGGATGCAGGCATCGCCGGACTTGCATGCTGAAGCAGCGGCGGTAAACAGCTCGTCAGCTTTGGCAGTGTTGCCCATGGCAGCATACAAACGCCCCAGATGCATCAACGCGAAATGATCGTTTGCCTGCGCGCGCGCGCCTTCCAGAATACGCCCGGCAGCATCACTATCCTGCGTCGCGGCGTAGACGGCTTCGGCCAGTTTGGCAAAATCGTATACCGACGCGTGGGCATCTTGCGACAAGGCTTTTTCGCGCGCTGCCAGATAGGCGCGCGCCTTGGACACGCCCAGTTCACGGTGCTTCAGCTGCGCCGCGCTGACGGTCAGATCCTTGAATGAGATAAAGTCAGTGGCGTTTTCCGCCGCACGATCCAGCAAGCGCGACAGCCACGCGGTGTCGTCCAGGTTCCGGTCTACCGCTTGCATCACCGGCTTGTAACGCGAGAACTGATACCCCATGCCGTTCAACATCGTCTCGGCAGCTTCAATCAGTTTGGCAGCATAGAATGGGTCTTCCAGCTCAGTGTTGACCCGATCCGCCAGCGCCAGATATTGCTTGACGTTAGAGGCTTCTTTTTCCAGTTGCTGGAATTCAAGATAACGCGTGTGATTGGCCTGGCGTTTTTCCAGTTTGGCCTTGACGCGGGTCACGCGTTCCAGATCATCGGCCAGGTGTTTTTCCACCGTATCGGCCAGTTTCTGCATTTCGTTCAGACCGGCAACGGCATCTTCGGCCTTGTCCAGCATCGCTGCCGCGCCCGGCTTGTCGCCCACGGTTACGAGGCCTTCTGCCAATTCAATGTAGTCGCCCGTGGCGCTAGCGAGGCTGCCTGCCTTGGTCAGCGCGGCCTGCATGAAAGCGGCATCTCCCGCCTGTTTGGCCGACTCGATCAGGGTTTTGGCCGCCGAAAAATCGGTTGCGCCTTCCAGTGCGCGCTGATACAGCGCTTTGGCGCGCGCCGGATCGCCCAGCGTTTTGGTCACTTCACCTGCAAGCGCCAGCAAATCCGGCACGCTGGACAGTTTTTCCGCCGCCTTGTTGAAAATCGCCGCTGCATAATCCTTGTCCAGCAAATGCTCGGCTGCCGTGCTGGCAAGCTTGCTAAACTCCACCGCACGTGAGACTTTTGCCTCGGCTTTTTCCAGCACTTTCTTGGCAAACGCGCTATCGGCAATCACGGCCATCACGTTCTTGGCCAGATCAATCAAGGGGTC
>Ga0315270_10001067_pt1 | contig 14545 bp, 14 predicted proteins | sample C1_bottom_MG_FD_204932 | JGI IMG/M metagenome (GOLD analysis project Ga0315270, IMG submission 204932) | Sediment microbial communities from Yellowstone Lake, YNP, Wyoming, USA - C1_bottom | ecosystem: Environmental > Aquatic > Freshwater > Lake > Sediment | place: USA: Wyoming | collected... | reverse complement strand
ACCGTTATCTAGCATCTCGACTGTTACGGCAGTTGCGGTGCTCCAATCGGCAGTTGCGGCACCGGCTATTTCGCCTACTGTGCTAAATGGTTCTATCACGGGAGCTGGTGTTGTGGGTGCGGTCCCGGTCACAGAAATTGTGCCGGTCATACCTGAAACAACTGCACCGTCTGTCAGGCCATTCATCGCAGTAACCCCAGGGATGACTGGAACAACAAAGAGTTCCATCATCTTTCCTGGCAGAACGTAGATCTCTTTCATGAGAGTCACTTTGATTTCAGCTCCGGGTGATTCCGCCTTGCGCACCGCTGAAGCCCGTAGGAAGTCCAATGCGGATAGACCGTGCTCGACGCTGTCTGTGTTGGCGATCTCGATCACATATGGCTGCCCTGCAACGAGCTCAAGATTGGATGGCGTGATAGTCCCAGCGCCAAGTTCTACTGAGAGAGTCTGTGCGGTATCCCAGTTAGCGGCTTCCTTAAAATCTCCACCATTGGCAATCCACTGACCTTCAGGTAGGGCCTGCTTCAACGTTACAGAAGCGTTGTCTGCGGCTTTCTCTTTCGCAGCCCCTGACCCACCGCATGCGGTGAGCGTCAATAACGTGGCAGCACCCAGCGCAATCACGCTTATGGTGGTCCGCTTGGATCTCCAATTCAGACCGATCTGTTTGCTCATAATCTCCTCTTTCGTGTTGGTTTTGTTTGTGGCTTCACAGTTTCAAATAATTCTCTTCACTGTTGGCCTAACACATGGGTGGTTCACTCGCACTTGATCGGTGATAACACCTAGAGCTTTTAAGAGAAGATGCCGATAAACCAGGGGTGTAGCATCCATAATTGAGTGATGCCACCGGGTTAAGGTGCACGCTTCCCCACGAAGTCGTTCTTCAACAGGAAGAGTCAGAATGGTTGCTTGGCAAACAGAGACCGAAGGTATCCGAGTCCTTGTTGTCGATGATCATCCAATCTTCCGGGTCGGCATTTGCGAACGTCTGAAAACCGCTGATAATCAGATAGTTGTTGTGGGCGAGGCCAGCAATGGACACCAGGCCTACGACCTTGCAATGAAATTGCGGCCTCAGGTGATCCTGATGGACATTGCGATGCCGGGCATGACCGGAATTGAAGCGACACGGAAGATCAGTAGCGATTTTCCGGAGATTGAGATCATCATCCTCTCGGTCTATGACGATGATCAGTACGTAAACGCGGCCCTACAGGCAGGGGCCAGCGGATACCTACTTAAGACAGTAGAGGAGGGAGAGTTGCGTGACGCCGTCATAAAGGTTTCGCAAGGTGGATCCGCTCTTTCATCTTCGGTGGCAAGAGGTGTGCTGTCTCGCATTTCTGGTTCATCCGCACATGGGCTTAGTGAACGTGAGTTGCAGGTCCTGGAACTGGCAGCTCGAGGTGCAACGAATAAGAGCATCGCCAAAGAATTATTCTTAAGTATCCGTACCATTGAGGCGCACATGCGCAATGTATTTGAAAAACTCGGGGTTTCATCACGCACTGAAGCTGTGACGCATGCCGTGCTACATCAGTGGATTCAACTTTCCGAAAAGGAAACAAAATGTTGACTGAGGAGGCAATCGCCCTACCGTCGGTCACATTTCTGGATTGGATAAAACAGAGCAGCCCTCCATTTCGAGATGCTCGATTTTGGGTTATTCAGTTTTTAGTACTCGTAATCGACCTGAGCCATATGCTCTTGGAGGACACGCAAATTCTTGTGAAGGATTCCGAACTCTACTTGTTATCGGTCTCGCTCTTTCTAGTTCCCGTCGTATACGCAGCCCTTAATTTTGGTCGCCGGGGTGCAATCCCGACTGCTGCTTGGTCACTGCTCCTCTGGATGCCCGAGATAAGTACCCACAAGGCCACGACGAAGTTGGGCATACTCATCCAATTTGGAATCATTAGCATCATTGCGACGATTGTGGCTAACAGGGTCGATAGAGAGAATGCGGCTGCAAGTGCAGCGCAAAAAGCCAATCTGAAACTCTTGAAAGCGAAAGAAAATCTCGAAATCTACGTTGAACTTGCCACTGAAGCACAGGAGAAAGAGAGAAAGCGTTTATCTCGTGAGCTTCATGACGATACCTTGCAGTCTTTAGCAGCATCTATGACTGAGATCGGGACTGTTGCATCAAGTGAGAATCTGGAAGGGGCGCGCGACCGTCTTTTGCACGTTCAGGAAATCCTTGCTGGGACTATGTCGAGTGTTCGACGTTTCTGCAAGGATCTACGACCCTCTTTGCTTGACGACCTTGGCCTCATTGATGCCATTGATTGGTTGGCTTCTGATCTTGAAGCCCGCATCGGTATTTCGGTCGTTCTTGATGTGCAGGGCGAGAGGCGAAGGCTGGATGAGCGGCATGAACTACTTATTTTCAGGGTAGTGCAGGAGGCGCTTCACAATGTCGAGCATCATGCGGGGGCAACGCAGGTGCATCTCGGGATATATTTCGATTTTGGTAACTTGGTGATTTCCATTTCCGATAATGGCCAAGGGATGTCGTCATTTGGTCCGCCGATTGAAACGGGGTTGGGACTTCGTGGCATGGATGAGCGGACCAAATTACTGAAGGGTTCGCTAATTATTGAGAGCAAACCTGGACGTGGTACGAAAATTACTTTGGTTGTGCCGTTTACCTAAATATCGAGATCGTTGATCGCGTGTTAAACGTTAGCAATGTGCTCGGAAAGCCTGGCACCAGTCGCAGCAACAACTGCAGCGTGAAGACGACCGGGCTGCCTTCCTAATCTTTCAATGGGCCCACTAATGCTGACAGCTGCAATTACTTTTCCGTTTGGTCCGCGCACTGGGGCGGAAACGGAAGCAACACCTGCTTCGCGCTCGCCCATACTCTGCGCCCAACCACGACGGCGAACCGCAGCAAGTTGTGCCGCTGTAAAGCGGGCGTTTGTAAGGCCGCGATGTATGCGCTCGGAATCTTCCCAAGCAAGAAGTACCTGCGCCGCAGAGCCTGCCTGCATCGTTAGAGCAGAGCCGATTGGAACCGAATCGCGAAGACCGGAGACGCGCTCTGCTACTGCTACACAGATTCGAAGATCGCCTTGTCGCCTGTACAATTGCGCGCTCTCACCTGTTGCATCGCGAAGTGCGGCAAGCGCGGGCGCTGCAGCGGCAAGTAATCGATCCTCACCCGCGGCTGCGGCAAGTTCGCTAGATCGAGGGCCGAGAACAAAACGGCCGCCTAGATCACGCGTGACGAGGCGGTGAAATTCCAGTGCTACGGCAAGTCGATGAGCTGTTGGGCGGGCGATGCCTGTGGCTGCCACTAGTTGCGCCAATGTATGAGGGCCTGATTCCAAGGTCGTCAGTATTGCGACGGCTTTGTCTAATACGCCAACTCCGCTATTCTTTCTGTCCACGATGTAATACTAGCATCTCAATGTATGAGATGTGCAAGTGGCAAGGTTAGGAGCGGTTATGGCAAAGACGTTAGCGGAGAAGATTTGGCAAGAGCATGTGGTGCGTAGCGTGGAGGGTGAGCCTGATCTGATTTACATCGACCTACACCTCATTCACGAAGTCACCAGCGCACAGGCATTCGACGGCTTACGTCTTGCAGGACGACAGGTTCGCCGCCCCGACCTGACGATTGCCACGGAAGATCACAACACTCCTACCCAGAACATCGATAAGCCCATTGCCGACCCCGTGTCGAAACTTCAAATCGACACATTGCGCAACAACTGCGCTGAATTTGGAATTCGCATTCACTCACTTGGCGACATTGACCAAGGCATCGTTCACGTCGTGGGGCCGCAGCTTGGACTAACTCAGCCAGGTATGACGATTGTCTGCGGCGACTCACACACATCCACACACGGCGCCTTCGGCGCCCTTGCCTTCGGCATTGGTACCAGCCAAGTTGAGCACGTTCTTGCAACTCAGACCTTGCCGTTGGACCGTCCCAAGACGATGGCAATCAACGTTGAAGGCACCTTGCAACCTGGTGTTACCTCCAAGGACATCATTTTGGCGATCATCGCCCAAATCGGAACCGGCGGTGGACAAGGCTATGTTCTTGAATACCGCGGAAGTGCCATCCGCGCCCTTTCGATGGAAGGCCGCATGACTGTGTGCAACATGTCGATTGAAGCCGGCGCTCGCGCAGGATTGATCGCACCCGATCAGACCACTTTTGATTACATCAGAGGGCGGGCGCACGCGCCTGAGGACTGGGATGCTGCCGTGGCTTACTGGAGCACGTTGCAATCCGATCCCGATGCAAAATTCGATGCTGAGATCACTATTGATGCCGATACATTGGCGCCCTTTGTTACCTGGGGAACCAACCCCGCCCAGGGGCTGCCTCTGAGCGAGAATGTTCCGGACCCGTCAAAGATTGCAGATCCAGAAGAGCGTGGAGCTGCAGAGCGCGCTCTTGAGTACATGGGTCTCAAGGCTGGGACTCCAATGAAGAAGATAGCTATTGACACTGTCTTTTTGGGGTCCTGCACTAACGGCCGCATTGAGGATCTTCGCAGTGCCGCAAAGATTCTGGAGGGCAAGCACATTGCCTCATCACTTCGCATGCTTGTAGTACCTGGATCTGCGCGTGTTCGTTTGCAGGCAGAGGCCGAAGGACTCGACAAGATCTTCATCGAAGCAGGGGCTGAATGGCGCAACGCAGGCTGCTCTATGTGTCTTGGTATGAATCCTGACCAACTGGCACCAGGGGAGCGCTCGGCATCGACGAGCAACAGAAACTTTGAAGGTCGCCAAGGAAAAGGCGGTCGCACGCACTTGGTAAGCCCACTAGTGGCTGCAGCAACCGCAATTCGCGGCACATTGTCATCACCGGCAGATCTGTAGAGAGGGACGAGAATCATGGAAAAATTCATCACTCACACTGGCACGGCGCTTCCTTTGCGACGAAGCAATGTTGACACCGATCAGATCATTCCGGCCGTTTGGCTCAAATTGGTCACCCGAACTGGATACGAAGACGGGCTTTTCGCTGCTTGGCGCAAGGATCCTGAGTTCGTCCTCAACAAAGATGAATACAAGAAGGCGACAATTCTCATTGCGGGTGTCGATTTCGGGACCGGTTCATCACGTGAACACGCAGTCTGGGCCCTTCAAAACTATGGATTCAAAGTCGTCATTTCTCCACGTTTTGCAGATATTTTCCGCGGTAATAGCCTCAAAGGCGGTTTGCTCACGGTGATATTGCCGCAAGAGGCAGTGGAGGCACTCTGGGCTGCCGTAGAGGCCAATCCCGCACTCGCAATCACAGTCAGTTTGGAAAATCGCACGGTTTCCTACGACGGAGTAAGTGTTGGATTCGAGCTAGATGACTACACCCGCTGGCGTTTAATGGAAGGTCTAGACGACATCGGTCTAACTTTGAAGCAGACAGATTCGATTGATGAGTTCGAGAGCAAGCGCTCATCGCTCAAGCCTGCTACTTTGCCAGCGAGATAGGCTCACTTTTCGCTGTTTTCACGTGTAGTGAGACTCTACGGGTGATCACGTAGGAGAAAGTCTCTACCTTTTATTGAGAGATTTGGGGTCGTAAAAGCAGTGATTTTCACCATCTTTATCGACTTCTTCTCCTTTTCACCCGCGAAATAAATAAGTGCGACACGCATGCGCGATGGTGGACTCAATTTGTAAAGTTGCGTAAATTTCTAACCGTGTTAAGCAATTGCTTAACATTTACGCGTAAATATAAGGGGAATTTGATGAATAAGGCCCAATTCATTGCCTCGTTGACCCCACACTTCAACGACAGCAAGAAGGAAGCAGCACACGCTGTAGATATCATCTTTGATGCAATTACTCGTAACCTTGCCAAGGGTGAAGATGTAATGATCAACGATTTCGGTAAGTTTAAGAAAGTTGATCGCAAGGCTCGCAAAGGACGTAACCCATTCACCGGTGAGACGATCCAGATCAAGGCCAGCAAGAAGCCACGCTTCCTACCTGCAAAGGGCTTAAAGGAAGTTATCTCAGGCGCACGCAAACTTGAGCCAGCCCCAAAGCCAGCTCCTAAAGTTGTTGCAAAGCCTGTAGTCAAGGCAGCACCTAAGAAGGCAGCGAAGAAAGTTGTGAAGAAGGCAGCACCTAAGAAGGCTGCAAAGAAAGTTGTGAAGAAGGCAGCGAAGAAAGTCGCTCCTAAGAAAGCTGCAAAGAAAGCAGCCCCTAAGAAGGCAGCGAAGAAAGCAGCAAAGAAGAAGTAGCCAGACCATAAGTAACTAGTAGTACCAAACGGGGCTAGTCATCGACTAGCCCCGTTTTCTATTCGGTACTAGTACTCTTACGAGGTGCAAGCACGCGAAGTGACATATTCACCTCCGAGCGGAAATCCGTTAGGCACAAATCGCGCATTTACGCTCTGCGCACGAATATTGATTCCGATCCTCAATGCGATAAGTAAACGTGACTGGAAGGGTGCGGAGAATATTCCATCTAGTGGGCCGGCAATCGTCGCCAGCAATCACATCTCGTATGCGGATGTTCTCTTTCTCTCGCAATTCCTTTTCCTAAACGGAAGGGCCCCACGCTATATCGGCAAGAAGTCCCTCTTTGAAATTCCTCTTGTAGGACGCATACTTTATGCAGCCGAGCAGATTCCTGTTGATCGAGAAAGTGGGGATGCCAGCAAAGCGCTAGACCATGCAATCGCAAGTTTGAAGGCGGGTCACCTCATCGGCGTTTATCCAGAAGGCACGCTCACACGTGATGAGAATTTGTGGCCGATGGTTGCCAAGACTGGCATAGCACGGTTGGCGATACTGACACAGACGCCGGTTATTCCAGTTGCTGCATGGGGCCCACAGAAGGTTCTTTCGCCCTATAGCAAGAAACTGCATATCTGGCCACGCACTAAAATAATCTATCGTGCTGGTAAGCCCATAGATCTATCGCCTTGGTATGGAAAGTTTAATGACCAAGAGGCGTTGGTTGAGGCAACGGCGCATGTGATGAAGACTCTGACAACGATGTTAGAAGAAATTCGAGGGGAGAAGGCTCCAGAATTTCCTTTTGATCCGCACCAATCTGATCTGCCGCGTACTGGCAACTTCAAGAAGAGGAAGAAGCAATGAGCCCGGTAACAGTTCTTGGTGCAGGTTCTTGGGGCACGACTATGGCTCAAGTTCTCGCCGATGCAGGGAATGATGTGTTGGTCTGGGGTCGCAATAATGATGTAGTCGCGGAAATCAATGCTTTGCATTCAAACGAGAAGTACCTGCCTCGCATTGTTCTGCCACCTCAGCTGCGGGCAACGAGCAACATTGATGAAGCAATGTCTCATTCGAATACATATGTCTTGGCAATTCCTGCGCAGACTCTGAGGCACAAGTTAGAAGAGTGGAATGGTTCTTTCGCCAAGGATGCGATTTTGATCAGTACTCTGAAGGGGATTGAAGTCTCTACGCATTTTCGAATGACCGAAGTGATCGTCGATGTTCTTGGGGTAGATGCGGGGAAAGTGGCGATCATTACTGGCCCCAACCTCGCAAGCGAGTTGGCTCTGCGCCAGCCAGCGGCGGCTGTTGCCGCAGCGCCGACTTTGGATTTGGCCCACCGGGTTCAGGCCCTCTTTACGACCCCGTATTACCGCGTCTACACCTCAACCGACGTGCTCGGCTGCGAGTTGGCCGGCGCCGTAAAGAGCGTCATCGCATTGGGCGTAGGAATAGCGGTGGGGATGGATCTTGGCGAGAACACGCAAGCAATGCTGATTACCCGAGGACTCAACGAGGTTGCTCGACTTGGTGCCGCCCATGGCGCAGACCCGCTCAGTGTTGCCGGGCTTGCAGGTCTTGGCGATCTGGTCGCATCCTGCTCTTCGCCCCTTTCACGAAATCGAACCTTTGGTGAGGCCCTTGGTCGCGGCGGAACAATGGAATACGCGCGTGCTCACGTAGCGAGCACCGTTGAGGGCGTAGCCTCTGCAGGAGCGGTTGTTGAACTTGCCCACCGTGTCGGAGTCGAGGTTCCCGTGATCGAAGCAGTCGCCGATGTCGTCAACGGTTCGATCACTCCTGTGCAGGCACTTGAGCGTCTCATGGAGATCAGCACCCACGCGGAGGAATTCATAAAATGAGCAAGACTGTTGTTGGAATTCTATTCGGCGGTCGCAGTAGCGAGCATGAGATTTCTTGCATCTCCGCGGGAGGGATTCTCTCGGCGATTGATCGGAATCTCTACGAACCGATTCTCATTGGCATTACGCGTACCGCCGGGCGTTGGGTACTTGTTCCTAATGACTATCCGCTCTCGATCAACAATGGGGTATTGCCGACCGTTCCCGAAGATGCCGACGTAGTAAACACTGACATTCGCGGGTTCTCTGTAAACGGCAAAGCACTGAACATCGACATCATATTTCCAATGTTGCATGGACCTTATGGCGAGGATGGAACAGTTCAAGGTTTTTGCGAGATGGCGAACATCCCTTATGCAGGTAGTGGAGTTTTGGCTTCGGCGGTGGCGATGGACAAGTCTTTTGCCAAACCGATCTTTGCGGCACACGGCATGAAAGTTGCAGAGGGCACGGTTATCACCGTTGAGCAATGGGCGAGCAATCGCGGTGCATGTGAATCTTTGTTATCGGGCTTTTCTTATCCGTTATTCGTCAAACCTGCCCGCGGCGGTTCAAGCCGGGGAACTACAAAAGTCAAGTCGGTTTCGGAACTTGCTGCCGCAATTGATGAGGCGCACAGGTTCGATCGCAAAGCGATGATTGAAGAAGCAGTGATTGGGCGCGAAGTCGAGTGCGCAGTACTGGAGATAGACGGCGTGGTGAAGACTTCCAATCCTGGAGAAATTTTCATCGACGATAAATTTGAATTTTATGATTTCGAATCAAAATATTTAGATGAGGCAACCACGGTTCATGTCCCTGCTGATATTCCTGCGGTGGCACAGAAAGAGATTCAAAGACTTGCAGCGTTGGCTTTTACATCATTGGGTTGCAGTGGCCTGGCGCGCGTTGATTTCTTTTATCGCCCCGACGGCCAGATAGTCATTATCGAACTCAACACAATGCCTGGCTTCACGCCGACATCAGTGTTCCCAACCCTCTGGGCGGAGCGAGGCGTCACCTATTCACAAATCATTCATGAACTTATTAAAGTCGCACTTACGCGCAGAAACGGTGTCTTAGGAAATTAGTAACTGGTGACCGGACAAGTCAGAGTGCGGGTAATTCCTGCAACGGACTGAACCTTGGACAAGATCACGCGGCCAAACTCTTCCATGCTTGGTGCCTCGGCGCGCATGATGACGTCGTAGGGGCCTGTTACTCCCTCGGCCAGGGTCACTCCTGAAATCGCCGAAACCGCGTGCGCAACGCTCGATGCTTTCCCGACCTCGGTCTGGATCAAGATGTAGGCCTGTACTGACATGGGCGTTCCTTTCGTTGAACTTGCTACAGGTGAAGGTACCGCATTTTTTACTAACCTGGCAGGGGTTTATTCCAGCGTAGGCTGTCCGCATGGAATTTTCCGAAACCGAGGTCATCGCCGAACTCTCCAAGATTTTTACTCGACATGATTCTCGCGTACTCATCGGTATCGGTGACGACGCCGCAGTTGTCACTTCGCCGCTGCAAAAGACGGTCATTACGACCGATATGGCAGTTGAGGGCGTGCACTTTCGGCGCGAGTGGTCCACCCCAGATGAGATCGGTCAGAAAATCACGGCTGCAAATCTTGCAGATGTATTTGCGATGGGCGCTACACCGGAACATCTGGTTGTTGCGATATCTCTCACCGGCCACGAAAGCATGGTCTGGATTAAAGAACTGGCCCGCGGAATTGAAATGGAAGCGCGAAGTTGTGACGTACTCGTCATTGGGGGAGACATCGTCCGAGGTCCCGTGATTACGATTTCGATGACTGCCATCGGTCAGATAGACAAGCCAATCCTTCGAACGGGTGTCAAGGTTGGTGACAAAATCGTGGTGTCGAATCTGCCGGGCTGGTCGGCGGCTGGTCTTTTTCTTCTGCAGCACAACATCAATGTCAGTGCACTGCAACCTGCAAGATGTGTCGAGCGCGCCCTTGCGCAATTTCGCGCGCCTTCGGTTCAGTATTCCGATGCCATAGCCTTGCGCAATGCTCATGCAATGTGCGACATAAGCGACGGATTACTTATTCAGGCCGGGCAGATGGCGATTAAAACCAGATTCGTGCTGAATTCGGATTTGATTCGACTGCACCCTGATTTTGCAGATCTAACTGGCCTTGCAGCACAAGTGGGAGCCGATGTCTGGGATTGGATCGCAGCCGGCGGGGAAGATCACGCATTTTTGGCCACAGGAATTGATCTTCCGGGGTATGCGATAGGCGAGGTCGTGCAAGGAAGCGGCGTTGAATTACAAGGGATTGATAAGACCCCGAAGGGCTTCAGCCACTTTATTTAGCACACTGGTGACTTCGGAACAGTGGCGACCTTCGGTGACTTCGGAACTAGCGACTGACTTTGCCAGCCTTCAAGCACGAGGTGCAGACATTCTGACGCTTTGAGGTGCCACCAACGAGGGTGCGCACGCGCTGAATGTTTGGATTCCAGCGGCGGCGGGTCTTGACCTGGGAGTGCGAGACGTTATTGCCAAAGCTGGGGCCTTTGCCACAGATATCGCAGTTTGCAGCCATCGTCGTACTCCTTATGTGTGCTTGGAAATAATTCACGTGTTCGTATTCCGAACGGGGGTAAGGGTAGCGCCTAGGCGGGGTTTGAGGCTAATTGGCTCAAAGTGCGCACAAATGAGGGCTACCCCTTTGAGGTTTTACGCGTAAGAAGCCCCTGCGTGAGTTTTGCCACGCTCAAAGTTCCCGCCCGGTTTAACCCCACCCCAGAGAATATGGCACAAGAATTGGCTCACACGAGCCGTGAGGAGAGGTATATGAATTCCCTTGATCTGGCGCGGTGGCAGTTCGCCATCACCACCGTGTATCACTTCCTATTTGTCCCGATCACAATCGGGATGGGCTTTTACGTCGCAGGGTTGCAGACCGCCTGGTATCGAACCGGCAACCTGAAGTACCTGCGCGCCACTAAGTTTTTCGGAAAACTTTTCCTCATCAATTTCGCTATCGGCGTCGTCACAGGAATTGTTCAGGAATTCCAATTCGGCATGAATTGGTCCTCCTACAGCCGATTCGTCGGAGACATCTTCGGCGCCCCTCTGGCCATGGAAGGCTTGCTCGCCTTCTTCCTTGAGAGCACCTTCTTAGGGTTATGGATTTTCGGCTGGGACAGGCTTCCTAAGAAATTGCACCTAGCTTCGATCTGGGCGGCTGCCACGGGCACACTTTTGTCGGCGTACTTCATTCTTGCCGCGAATGCGTGGATGCAGCATCCAGTTGGCTACATCCTCAACGCACAGAAGGGCCGGGCTGAACTTACAAACATCTTTACCGTCCTTACTCAGAAGACCGCGTTGACAACTTTCTTCCACACGATTCCATCTGCTGCCTTTACCGGCGCTGCGTTCATCGCGGGAATTTCTGCATGGTTGATCATCAAGAAGAAAGATGTCGAGATGACGCGGGGCACTCTCAAGCTCGGTCTTATTGCGATGTTGATCAGCTTTGTCCTCGTTGGAATTTCTGGCGACCTCACCTCTCGCGTGATGACGCAACAGCAGCCAATGAAGATGGCCGCAGCGGAGGCTCTCTACACCACCACTGAATCTGCTCCGTTCTCGCTGCTAACTATTGGCACACTTGACGGATCGCGTTCTGTATTTCAAATCGATCTGCCATCGGTTCTTTCCTTCCTATCCACCGGAGATTTCAAAGGTGTTGTAGAAGGTGTTAACGATTTACAGGCCAAGTACGAATCTCAATACGGCCCTGGAGATTACAAGCCGAATATTCCACTTGCCTATTGGTCTTTCCGCCTGATGATGGGCTTCGGATTCTTAGGCGCATTCTTTGCCCTTCTTGCGCTATTTCAGATGCGCAAGGGTGGCACGCCCCGCGGTAGGTGGTTTGTACCGGCCATGGTGACATTGCCGTTCCTTCCATTGTTGGCCAACTCCTTCGGTTGGATATTCACCGAGACAGCGCGTCAGCCATGGGCGGTATTCGGCTTGATCAAGACATCAGCTGGAGTGAGCCAAGTTGTATCAAGTGGAGCGGTTCTCTTCACATTGATTGCATTCACTCTTCTTTACGGCGTCCTTGCGGTTATCGAGGTGGGATTGATCTTTAGAACCATCCATATCGGGCCGCGACCAGAAGTTGAGTACGACGTCGACACTGTCGGCGGATCTGATAACCGACCACTCGTGATGTCCTACTAGGAGGGAGAAGACAATGTCATTTCAAAGTGTCTGGTTCTTATTAATTGCTGTTCTCTGGGTGGGATATTTCATTCTGGAAGGTTTTGATTTCGGAGTCGGAATGTTGCTTCCCTTCGTATCTCGGGGCGAGGCCGATCGGCGCGCAGTTCTTACAACGTTGGGTCCAGTCTGGGACGGCAACGAAGTCTGGCTGCTCGTAGCAGGAGGCGCGACGTTTGCGGCTTTCCCCGAGTGGTATGCGACCTTATTTAGCGGGTTCTATCTTCCGTTGTTCTTGATTTTGGTAGCCCTTATTGTTCGCGGCCTTGCATTCGAGTATCGGAGCAAATACGGCAAACCTGCTTGGCGTAAACGTTGGGACATCGCAATATTTGTAGGAAGCGCGCTACCGGCACTTCTTTGGGGAGTCGCCTTCGCCAATATTGTTCGCGGGGTTCCTCTAGAAAAAGCCAGCAGCGGTTCGATCGAATATGTCGGAGGATTTTTCAACCTTCTTAACCCTTACGCACTCCTTGGTGGGGTAGTCACGTTGACGGTCTTCCTCACTCACGGCGCGCATTTTCTCTCGCTGAAAACAGCAGGTGAGATTCGAGTACGTGCTCATGCGCTGGCTATTCGATTGGGGCTAGTAGCAGCCGTGACAGCGGTCGCATTCTTGGTGTGGAGTAACCTCATGTTGCCTTCCATCAACACCAAATTCTTGGTCCTCTCGATTGCGACAGCGCTCTTCTGGGTCGGGGCGATTTTCGCCAACTTACGGGGGCGTGAAGGTTGGGCTTTCATCGCATCCTCGGTTGCCATCGCCACTTTCGTCAGCGGACTCTTTGAGGCTCTGTATCCACGCGTGATGCCAAGCTCTCGAGGTTCGCAGTTCGATCTCACCATCTTCAACGCTTCAAGCACCAATTACACGCTCAAGGTAATGACGGTTGTCGCAGTGGTCATGACGCCGATCGTGCTGGTCTATCAAGGGTGGACGTATTGGGTATTTAGGAAGCGCGTCAGCGCCTCCCAGATTCAACACCCAGAACTTGGAGTACTCGATACATTGCACCAGTGAAATCCGTTGATCTGCGGCTGCTGCTCTCGTCGAGTAGCGGCCGCAGATTATTTATGGCCAGTCTCATTGCGGGCGTATTCTGGTCGTTGATTGTCGTCACCAACGCATTCTTGCTTGCTGAGATCATTGTGGGGATCATCGGTCACAAGCCGCATGTATTCCAATTAATTGCTGCGCTGGCACTTCTCTGGTTCCTTCGTGCGATTTTTCAATCTCGCTTTGATTATTGGTGTTCAGTACAGGCGATTCGCATCAAGCGCCAATTGAGAACCGACACGACATCACAGATTGAAAACTATTCAGGCGGCTCCTCGGCGCGGTTGAGCAACATTCTCACCAAGGGACTCAATTCATTGGATATCTACCTTGGCCGCTTTGTTCCGCAGATGATATTTGCAACGATCATCCCACTCGTTGTCATCGCCACCTTGTTCTGGCAGGACACCATCTCCGGCTTTATTGCTGTCATTACATTGCCGCTTATCCCGCTTTTTGGTGCCCTCATTGGCAGGTATTCGGCTGAATCTGTCATGAAGAAATGGCAGACACTTGGCACCCTGTCTGCATACTTTGAAGATTCCCTTCGAGGTTTTGCCACCTTGAAGATTTTCGGGAGAAGTAAGAGCCAGTCAAAGCGAATTGGCCAGATGGGCGATGTCTATACCGATGAGACCATGAAGGTTCTGCGAATCTCTTTTCTATCAGCCTTCGCCCTTGAGTTGATAGCGACCCTGTCGGTGGCGGTGATTGCAGTCTCTATCGGCCTTCGTCTGGTCTCGGGGTCGATGGACTTTAGAACTGCGTTGATTGTCCTGGTGCTCGCCCCGGAGGTTTACTTCCCAGTGCGAAACGCCGCCTCTCTCTTTCATGCATCTCAGGACGGGACTCAAGCCCTGCGTGAACTCGAAGATGCAAAAGCCGAGCCAGCAGAAGTTGTTGCAGCACGTTCTCTCCAAAGCGAGGAAGTGGCTTCGCTTTCTTGGCAACCGTGGGATTTCCTTCGTGATGTGACCGTGCCTTCCGCACGAGTTGAACGTGGCCAGATGCTATTTATTTTGGGGGAATCAGGCATAGGAAAGACGACGTTTGCTGACAACCTTCTTGGTTTCTCTTTTGACGCTCCGATCCAGATCCATGCCAAAGGTGCTTCATTCACTCTTGAGAGAGGCATGCAGGGTGCATGG
>Ga0315270_10001066_pt1 | contig 14561 bp, 7 predicted proteins | sample C1_bottom_MG_FD_204932 | JGI IMG/M metagenome (GOLD analysis project Ga0315270, IMG submission 204932) | Sediment microbial communities from Yellowstone Lake, YNP, Wyoming, USA - C1_bottom | ecosystem: Environmental > Aquatic > Freshwater > Lake > Sediment | place: USA: Wyoming | collected... | reverse complement strand
GTAACTGCTTTAGATAAAACCCGTCAATGGTTTTATAATTGGCTAAAACGGTACAATTTAAGGGCGGATGAAACAACTTGGTATATTGATGAATCCAGAGCTCCAAAGAGCAAACCCCTAAAGATTGACAGTGCAACAGAGCAGAAAATACTGGATATCAGACAAGATCTTGATCTGAAGCACTATGCGCAAACAGGAGCGATTGCTATCCAGTATGAATTTCATAATCGAAAGTTAGAACCTCCTGCGATCTGGACTATTAATCGTGTCATTGCTAAAAGTGGTTTAAACAAGGTTATTCCACGTGTTAAACAGAACCTGGATTATCCAGATCTCTTTGTACTGACACATCAAATGGATCTGGTTGGGCCTCGTTACATCAAGGATGATGGTCGCTTTTACAGCATAAATATCATTGACATTAATACTCATACTTGCCATACCAAACCCGTAAGAGTAAAATCATCCATTGAGATAGTAACAGCAATAGCAGAGTTTTGGCATGATTTCGGACTACCTGATGCGTTGCAAATGGACAATGAACTCGCATTTCGTGGCAGTAACCGTTATCCTCGGAGTTTTGGTTCTGTTGTCAGGTTTGCTCTTAATCAGGGAGTTGCTCCTGTTTTTATCCCAATTAAAGAGCCATGGCGGGATGGGGTAATTGAGAAGTTTAATCATACTTATGGGAAGCATTTTTTGAAAGCTAAAGCATTTGCAAATTTTGAGGAGCTGTGTTATGAAAACAAAATATTCATCGCATTTCACAACTCAAATCATCGCTACAGTTCTCAAAGAAACAAAACACCAGACGAAGCATCTAAATCAGACAACCACAAAATACGCTACAATGGCAACATCCACGAACTCATTAGAATACCATTAGAAACTGGAATAATTTATTTCATACGGTTCATTCGAAGTGATTTAAAACTTTGGCTGCCAACAGAGAGTTTTAAAGTCAAAGACTCTTTAAAATACTCATACGTAATCGCTGAAGTAAACATAGAAACACAGAGTCTAATTATTCGCCAAAACAACGAAATAATGCATGTCTACCCTTACCTAACGCCAGTTGACTGGTAACTACTTTTCAATATGTCAATGAACTAGTGCTACGAAATGTACCCTTAGGGCCCCCTTAAGGGGGAGAAGGGCTGATAAAAGCCCTTCTTTAAGGATCGGCTAAAAGTGTCAAATATGTCATGCTGCATTACAATTAACCATTAAATCTTACAATTATGAAAAAGTTCAAATTAAGCACACTGTTCCTTGCCGTTTCAGTATTGATGGTAATTACATCATGCAAAAAAACCGAAGTTGACCCGGTAGCTCCAAAAAATTCGTCCACAGATGATTCGCAAAACACTCTGAAATCAGCGGCCCAGGTATATTATTTTAGTAGGACAATTGATCTGTCCGCTCCAGGGTGGAGTGAGTTCAATGCTTGTACAGGTGAGCCATTAAAAGTTGTTAAAGGAATATGGCACCTCGACTTTCATATGGTTATTAACGGGAACCGGGGGACACTTATTGACCGCTCAAACGTTTCCGATTACAAACTGATTGATGAAACAACTGGTGTTGAATACACCGGAAGTTATGTTTCTAATTATAGTAACACTGGATCTGTAAACGGGAATGGTTTCCCTTATGAATACTCAGGACATGGTAAAATTTTATTAACTACTCCGGGTAAGGACAATAATGGACAACTCCTGATTGATGTTCATGGAACTGTAAACGCGAATGGAGAATGGACTGTTGACTCTTATAATGTCAGATCCGACTGCCAATAAAGGACAAGAACAAAACAGATTTAAACTTTTCACTTACTACGTAATGCAACGTCCCGTACACGGAAAGTTGCATTGCGTAAATCAGACTGATGCAACATCTTTAACCAGATCATAAAATTCATATGAGGTACAGGTGGTGCACTATTTTAATCCTTGTATGCCTTGTAATAAATAATATTAATTAACCATTAAATCTTACAATTATGAAAAAGTTCAAATTAAGCACACTTTTACTTGCTGTTTCAGTATTGATGGTGATTACATCATGCAAAAAAACCGAAGTTGATCCGGTAACTTCTAAGAGTTCAGCCACTGATGTTTCTCAAAATACCTTGAAATCTGCGGATCTGGTGGAACATTATCGTGAAACTATTGATCTTTCAAGTCCTGGATGGAGTGAGTTCAATGCATGCTCAGGAGGGTATATAAAAATTACAAAAGGGATATGGCACGTTGATATGCAATTCACTGTAAGTGAGAAGAAGGTTACAATGATTGACCACTCAAATGTTTCTGATTACAAACTGATTGATTTGACCACTGGAGTTGAATATACAGGAAGTTATGTTTCTAATTATTCTGAAATTTTCGATAAAACTGGTACTGGCATACCAGATACGTGGACAGGAACATTGAAAATTTTATTAACGACACCGGGGAAGGGCAACAATGGAGTACTCCTGGTTGATTATCATGGAACTGTAACGGCAGATGGAGTATGGAGAGTTTACTTTTCTAATGAAAGGTCCGTTTGTCAGTAGGTACCTGATTAAAATAAGTTAATGCTTTACTGCAACGTCCCAGACCCGGGACGTTGCATTGTGTAAATCAGACTGATGCAACATCTTTAACCAGATTATAAAATCCATATGAGGTACAGGTGATGCACTATTTTAATCCTTGTATGCCTTGTAATAAATAATATTAATTAACCATTAAATTTTACAATTATGAAAAAGATTTACTTTTCAATGGTAGTAATGCTGCTTGCATTATCCATTCATTCATCGGCTCAATTAAATTACTTATTTTCTGCAAGCAGCAAACCTTATGTTCCCGTAACAGAAGGTATTGCTCCACATCTTATATCGGATTATGCAAAGTGGGAAGTTGAGGATGAGGGACTTGCGCGCATTCCGATCGGGTTTACGTTTAATTACGACCATAAAGATTATACCGAGGCAAATGTTTCAGTAAATGGGTTTATTACATTCGGTACCTTTTTCTCTACTTATTTTAATTTTCGTTATTTCTTAAACTATCTGGCTTATGGTCCTTTAAGCTATCCCGGCGAAAGGCCGGTTGTTGCTCCGTTTTGGGATGACCTGGTGATACCCGATACATTGAGCCTTGTTTATAAAACAACTGGCCATGCTCCTTTCAGGGTATTTACTATCGAATGGAAGAAAGCGAAATGGGTATACGAATCCCTTGCACCTGTACTTTCCATTGAACTTAAATTATATGAAACTACCAACGTTATTGAATTTCATTATAAAGATGAAGGTTCTTTGCCTGATCCACGATACGCATTTGCCTCTATTGGAATCACTTCTTCCTACGAAAACAGGGGTTTTATATCTCTGCAAAGCACCTCTTCGGATCCGGCTGTCAGCATGTTGAAAGCCAAGGATTCTTTATCTGTTAAACCGGCCAATAACCAGGTATACACCTTTACACCTGCAAAAACTGATATCCCAGTCTCTTTCGAAAAGTCAATAAAATATACAAATAACAGTGTTTCGTTTAACATGAAAGCGAATGGCGATAATCAAACCGGGAAAGATCACTATGCCCATGGAGACATTGGTTATGAATATGCTATATCAACTTCTCCAATTCCACCGGCATCAGGCACTTTCACTGAATCCAACAATGTTACAATTTCTTCCTTATTACCGGCTTCAACTTATTATATTTATGGACGCAGTGTGGCTGATAATCATAAATATAGTCAATGGGAATCAGATGTTTTTACTACAGCTGCTAATCCCGTTGATTTACCCTATTCGCCAAATTTAGATGCAATAACATATCCGACATACCTTCCATCCAATATGCGGCAGCAGGATTTTCAAGATACTGCCCATTATTCAGCCGGGAATGGATGGAATGGTTCTGTTGATTTTCCTATTCCCGGAAATAGTTTTTATTATTTCCAGGTGGATTATTACGATGCAAATACCTGGCTTTACACGCCGGGTATAAATCTGACGGCTGGGAAAACATACCAGCTCAAATTCGGATATTTATCCTTGTTCTTTTATGCTCCTTCCGACCTTGCAAGCCTCGAAATAAAATATGGCAGGGCTACAGGGGAAGCAGCAATGACGTCAGGAACGTTATTTGAAAAATCTGATATAAGTGGATTTGATGTCAATGGAGATTTTTCAACATATCTGCCTGAGGAAAAGGTGATTGAATTTACGCCTCATGCTTCAGGGGCATATTATTTTGGGTTTCATAATCTTTCTCTATTTATGCAAGGTCTTCTCATTTTAAATAATATTTCGATAACAGAAAAACCGAATTCTTTAAAGAAGTCTGATATCGTTCTGGCGGGTAAATCAAATAACAATGATAATGTTTTGAATTGGGCAATAGAGAATAATGTAAAAGCAGGAGGTTTTGAAATAGAGAGAAGCGCTGATGGAATCAATTTCACAAAGATTGGCGACGTATCTTCCCGGGAATTAAAAAGTAGTAAGGTTACACAAACTCGCGCAATTTACAGACCTCTTCAGAAAACGATAATCTCATCTACTGCATATAGTAAGGATAAGTATTCCGGTGCTTTCGATGAAACCAGGCCAGGTTTCGAACTTCAGACAAGTGAAGATGGCGCTAATTATAAAAAAACGGATGCTACAATCTCTAAAAGCAGTATGAATTCTGAAAACGCAATCAAGAGTTACATTGATCGTAATGCAACAGGAGTGAGCTATTACAGGTTGAAACAGACCGGTAAGGCAGGCAATATTATTTATTCCAATGTTGTAATGCTTCAGAATAAAGCCATTGAAACCAGTCAAGCCATTTCGGTTTACCCTAACCCGGTGAAGGATATACTTAATGTAGAATTAGGAAAATCGAATACAGCCAACATGAGTATGATTGTAGTGGATTCTTATGGAAAAACAGTTATAAACAAAGTGATTGAACAATCAAATACTGGAGGTATAAATCATATTCAACTTTCAACATCTGATCTGCCGGCAGGAGTTTATATTCTGAAACTCACTAACGGATCTGAAACTACATCAACAAGGTTTGTAAAAAAGAGATAAAATAAACCTAAGCTTTCCGGTAGGTTTTAAATAAAGCCAGCCGGAAAGCTTTTGTATTGGCTTTTAGTAAATTATTTTTCCTGGATTCCATTTTAACGCTTGTATTTCGAAAGCTAAATCAATTATTCACTTAAATTAATTAGACATGAAAACAAAAATCTACACTTCTTTGGTATTAGGAATCATGTTCCTGTCAGGCTCGATAAGCCATGCCCAAAACATTTTAACAGATGGTGATTTCAGTACAACGACCAGCATTGGAGCTTACTATACAGGGTATCCTCCTGCGAATGTTTGGTGTACCTGGCAAGGCGGAAGTGCTAACGCAACCGCCACAGTCGTTGATGGTGTATGCAACTACCAGATAATCAGCCCGGCTGATTTAACCTACGAAATTCAACTTGTGCAGGCTGGATTCCTCTTGGAGCAAGGCCATTCTTACCGGCTTTCTTTTGATGTTAAGGCAGATGCCAACCGAACTTTCGGCGTTTTCCTTGGGGAAGATGAAGGCAATTGGACTGATTTACTTGGATATGACAGGTATACTCAAAATGCAACAACCGATTGGCAAACAATAACCCTCGACTTTAATGCTTCCTGTGTTTTTGCTTACCACAAATTGAGCTTCGAGTTAGGCACAATAAATAGCAGTATGTATTTTGATAATGTTAGCCTGATAGACCTGGGGCCTTACACTCCCTCTGTAGGTATTCTTGGGACTTCCGTGAACGGAGGATGGGATGTGGATGTGGATATGCTTACAACAGATGGAGTAAATTATGCTTTATCAAATTATCCGCTAACGGTTGGTCATGTTAAATTCAGGCAGGATAATGCTTGGTGTGCTAATTGGGGAAATACTACTTTCCCGTCAGGGACAGGATACCAGGATGGGCCTGATATCCCGGTTTCAAATGCCGGCAGTTACGATATATCTTTTAACAAGCAAACAGGGGAATATTCATTTGCGTGTGTAAGTAATTGCTCGGCATACATTGGAATTATCGGTAGTGCTGTTCCTCCCAGTTTTGGGTTGGAACCTGATGTTAATATGTCGACCAACGATGGCGTTATTTATACTTTGAAAAGTTATACATTGATTGATGGAGGTTTAAAATTCCGACAGAATGACAGCTGGGATATAAGTTGGGGGAATACAACTTTCCCGACGGGAAAAGCCGTTGCGGGTGCAGCTGATATCCCTGTTACAGCAGGAATGTACGATGTAACATTTAATATTCAAACCCTTGAATATAGTTTTACTGCTCCCAGTATTGGAATTCTCGGTTCAGCCTTAACCGGATGGGATAATGACATCGATTTGCAAACAACAGACGGGATTAATTATACATTGGGCGAATATTCATTTAGTGACGGGGCAGTTAAATTCAGGACCGACAATAGCTGGGACGTAAATTGGGGAGGATATAGCTTCCCGGCAGGCTGGGCATACTTATATGGGCCTGATATCCAAGTACAAGCCGGAACCTATAAAGTTGCATTTAACAGGGCCACAGGAGAATATAGTTTTACGGCGACTACTTGCCCGATTGCAGGCATACAATGTCCATGGGGTGCATATGCGATGAGTGAACCAGGGGTTTGCGGTGCTAATGTATATTATCCTGAAGTAGTTGCTGCAGCCAATTGCGGAGGAGAAGGTATAAAGGTAATTCAAACAGGCGGTTTGCCAAGTGGTTCTTTTTTCCCGGTAGGTACAACTACAAATACTTTCCAGCTTACAAACGCATCAGGCAATACAGCGACCTGTGGTTTTGATGTTTATGTTTATGATGGTGAACCACCGGTAATTAGTGGAATTGAGGATCAGCTTGCACCACTTTGGCCTCCAAATCACAATATGGTTCCAATATATCTTAATTACAGCACATCGGATAATTGCAGCGATGCGGTTAACAGCTATGTCTATATCTGGAGTAATGAGCCGGATAATGGACTTGGAGATGGTGACAAGCCTACTGATTGGGAGATAATTGATTCGCATAATATTAAGCTGAGAGCTGAAAGATCAGCTACGGGGAATGGCAGAACATATACCATCTACATTGTAGCTTATGATAATTCATGGAACTTTACCTCTAAAATGGTGACAGTTTCAGTGCCTCACGATATGAAAATAAAGGATCTGGAGAATCTGTCAGCAAATGGCAACCAAGCTTTGAGCAATGCAGTGAATGATAATTTCATTGATGGTCAATCATTTAAAGTTAATATTTACCCTAATCCGGTCAAGGAGTTGCTTAACGTAGAAATTGGAAATTCAAATACTACCAAAGTGAACCTGGTTGTCGCGGATGCTTATGGGAAAACAGTTATAAACAAAGTGATTGAACAATCAAATAATGGCAATATAAACCATATTCAGCTTTCAACTTCTGATCTGCCTGTCGGTATCTATATCCTGCAACTCAATAACGGCTCTGAAATAACAATAACAAAGTTTGTAAAACAAAAATAAGTAAGACTATTGCTTTACGGCTGGGCTTAAATATGCCCAGCCGTAAAGCTTTTTTTTTTGGTTGCTAAAAAGTCATTTCTCTGTTTATAACTCAAAAAAAGTAGCATCAAATGATAAAAGCATAATAGTGACAATTTCACCAAACACATCTAAATTGTTGTATATTTAATCCTCTCAAAACCAAAGTCTTTAGGTACACATACACATCTTGTCATTTCGAGGATTCATGATATCCAATTTAATTTAAACTGATTATTAATCTATTCAAATCTTTAAAATCCATGTTTATGAAAAGAAATCTGATTATTACCTGCCTGTTTTTTACAACAACTTTATTCGCACAAAAAAAGGCACCCGACAACTGGCAAACTCTTGATTCGAAAACTGACAATGTATATGGAGTAGGAGCCGAAGATGCCTATAAAACTTTGGGTGCTAAATCCTCCAAAACTGTTATTGTTGCAGTTATTGATGGTGGTGTCGATGTAAATCACGAGGACCTGAAAAGTGTTATATGGACCAATCCCGGCGAGATTCCGGATAATGGGATTGATGATGATAAAAACGGATATGTGGATGATGTGCATGGCTGGAGTTTCCTTGGTGGTAAAAACGGCGATATAGGTGTTGAATCAACAGAACTGGCCCGGCTTGTTTATAAAGGAAATATAAAGTATGCATCAGCTGATAGTTCCAAAATGACTGAAGCAGAAGCCAAAGAGTATAAGGAATACAAAAAAATGAAAAAAGCCTTTCAGGATGAGCAGAAAATACTTGAGAATCGAATACAGAGGATGAATATGCTTATTTCATACATTGATAATGTTAAAGAGCAAAATAATGGTGCACTAACCAAAGATGCTTTCGAAAAATACATTCCGGAGAACGAAGCTGAGAAAAGTGTGGCTAAAAGGCTTAAAAAGGTAATTTCTTCCAAAGAATTCAAACCGGAAGAATTTGAAGATATTATCAATAAACAAAAAGAAAAGTTTGAAGAAAATTTTCGTATTAACCTGGCGAATACAGATTCAATACGACAGTATATTGTTGGTGATGATATTTCAAATCCGAATGAGCGCTTTTACGGCAACAACCATATCCAGGGACCGGATGCATCGCACGGCACTCATGTTTCAGGTATTATTGCAGCAATGCGCGATAATAACCTGGGTATTAAAGGGATTGCAAACAATGTAAAGATTATGGTTATTCGTGCCGTGCCAGATGGCGATGAGCGTGACAAAGATGTTGCCAATGCTATACGTTATGCAGTTGATAATGGGGCTTCAGTCATCAATATGAGCTTTGGTAAATATTATTCGCCAGATAAAAATGTAATTGATGATGCTGTTAAATATGCCGAATCCAGGGATGTATTATTAGTGCATGCGGCAGGGAATGAATCGAAAGACAATGACGTAGAGCTTTCTTTTCCTAATCGCGAATATTTATCCGGAGGTGTTGCAACAAATTGGATCCAGGTCGGAGCAAGCGGATATAAAAACGGAAAAAATATTATTGGCTCTTTCTCAAATTACGGGCAGAAGAAAGTGGATCTTTTTGCCCCGGGTGTAGATGTATATTCATGCATTCCGGACAATAAATACGAAAACATGTCAGGAACGAGTATGGCATCACCAAGCACTGCTGGAGTTGCCGCTTTGATCCGTGAATATTTCCCCGGCTTAAAAGCTCCGGAAGTTAGGGCTGTACTCATGAAAACCGTAACCACAACCAGTAATAAAGTTGATGTCCCCGGGCTGTACAAGAAAAAAGCATTCGGGAAAAATAAAACAAAACCCGTACAAAAGAAGGTATCTGAAATTTGTATCGCCGGTGGTTTTGTGAATGCAAATAATGCAGTGAAAGAGTTAATGAAATTAAATAATGAAAACAGGAATCCCTTTTCACATAAAAAAGATAATAGTTCTAATGTTATAATAATCAATACAATAAATCAGCCTTCCAATACTGATTATTGGGCCGGGATAAAAAACTAACTTCTTATCAAACTCAAACTATGATTACTTTTCTTTTTCAAATATTCGCTTATTCATTCCAAAAATTATGCTTATGAGAAAACTCGTCATCGGAATATTGATACTCTGTTCATTAGCATCGTTTGCTCAAATGCAAGATTCTATTAAGCCGGAAGGCTGGGAAAAGATGTATCGTGCCAGCGCCACAAAAATCAATGACCTGGTTCACACCAGGCTCGATGTGAGCTTCGATTATTCCAAATCATGGATGTATGGCAAAGCATGGATCACACTTCATCCTCATTTTTATGCTACCGATTCCTTAAACCTGGATGCTAAAAGAATGGAAATTAAGGAAGTTTCAATACTAAAGTCAGGAAAGCATATTCCTTTGAAATATGTATACGATAGTCTGAATCTTCGTATCACCCTGGATAAAACTTACAAGGGTGGCGAAAATTATACTGTTTTTATTGATTACATTGCTAAACCCGAGGACTTTGAATTAAAAGGGGATATTTCAATTACCAACAACAAAGGACTCTTTTTTATCAATCCTTTGGGAAAGGATAAAAACAAGCCCACTCAAATATGGACACAGGGAGAAAGCGAATCTAACTCCGGGTGGTTCCCGACTATTGATAAACCTAATCAAAAAACAACAGATGAGATCAGCATGACGGTTCAGGATAAATACAAGACCTTGTCGAACGGCGTGCTGGTAAGTCAGAAAAAGCATGCCGACGGAACCCGCACCGATACCTGGAAAATGGATTTGCCACATGCTCCTTATCTCATGTCGATGGTTGTTGGTGAATATTTCGTTATCATGGACAACTATAAAGGCAAGGAAGTAAGTTATTATGTGGAAAAAGAATATGCCCCGGTTGCCCGGAAGATATTTGGGCTTACACCGGAAATGATTGCCTATTTCTCGCGGATAACAGGTATTGATTATCCATGGAACAAATATGCACAAATAGTAGTGAGGAACTTCGTAGCCGGCGCTATGGAAAACACGTCTGCCACAACGCATGCCGAAGTTGCGCAGCAGGATGCAAGACAATTGATTGATGGAAATAGTTGGGAATCTGTAATTGCCCATGAACTGTTTCATCAGTGGTTTGGGGATTACGTTACAACCGAAAGTTGGAGCAACATTACTTTGAACGAATCATTTGCCGACTTAAGCGAAACTTTGTGGGATGAGTATAAATATGGTAAAGATGCCGGCGGTGAGCACAATTATAATGGTATGCAGGATTATTTTCAAAGTGGCAAGGAAAAAAATGACCTGGTACGCTTTTATTACAAAGATAAGTTTAATATGTTCGATGAAATCAGCTATCAAAAAGGCGGACGAATTCTGAATATGCTCAGGAATTATGTCGGCGACAGCGCATTCTTTAAATCATTAAACTTATATCTGAGAACAAAGAAATTCCAATCGGCTGAAGCGCAAGATCTACGGCTTGCTTTCGAAGAAGTTACCGGGGAGGATCTCAACTGGTTCTGGAATCAATGGTATTACGGCAGTGGACATCCAAAACTGGATATCAACTATGATTATGATGCAAATGGTAAAACGGCTAAGGTATTTATAAAACAAACCCAGCCCGACAAGGTATTTAAATTCAAACTTGCGGTTGATGTTTACCAGGGAGCTGACAAAAAGCGATATTATGTATGGGTTGACAAAGCGACTGACACACTCATTTTCACCACCACTTCGAAACCTGATCTGATCAATGTTGACGGAGATAAAATCCTGCTTTGCGAAAAAACAGATCACAAAACAATGGATAATTTTATCTTTCAGTATAATAAGGCAGGATTGTACCTTGACAGGCACGAGGCCATTGATTTTGGAGCAGAAAACCAGCTAAAAGATCCTAAAGCAATGGACTTGTTGAAAACTGCCATGAAAGATAAGTATAATGGGTTGAGAATTTATGCCTTGCAAAGGTTAGATTTTAAAAATGATACGGTTAAGAATATGATTGAACCACTTTTAGTTGATCTGGCAAAAAATGATCCGAATTCATTGGTACGGGCAGGAGCCTTGGAGGCACTCGCAAAATATAAAAAGGATTCTTATAAAGAATTCTTTCTGAAATCCATTAATGATTCTTCCTATTCAGTTGCAGGTTATGCATTGTTTGCATTGGGTAAAATAGATAGTGTGGCTGCCCTCAATAAGGCTAAAGTTTTATCCACCCAAAAAGTGAAAGGGGAACTTTTTAATTGGATCAACTATTCATTATATACTTATGCCAACGAAAGTGAATTTGACTTTCTTGCTGCACGATTTGATAACTTACCATCCTGGAATGCCAAATTTCAGACGATCTTTTTTCTGGCAAAATATTTGAAACGTGTGAATAACGCAACTAATTTCAAAAAGGGCATAGATATGATCGTGAACTTCCGTGATTCAATTCAGAGTCAGAATGGGGAACAAATAATGTCTTACATTAATGGTTTTATATTAAATAGTATTGCTACTTCAAAGCAATCTTCGGGTATGATTGAACAGGCTGATTATGTATTCTCGAAATTGCCAGCAATTTCTAAATCACAGACAACTTTTGAAGTTCCCATAGAAACATTGCATAAATATACCGGTAATTATAATAGCAGCAGGGGTGAGATTCTCAAACTCGTTCTGAAGGAAGATAAAACTCTGAATCTTCTTTTACCTGATGGACAAGTTATGATATTGCAACCCGTTTCAAAAAATAAGTTTTCAGTTAAATACATGGATGGCCTTACAATCGAATTTGTTATGGACGAAAGGGGTGAAGTAACAGATATGCTGTTTGCCTCGCCCAACGGGAAAGATAAAGCAATTAAAACCAAATAGGATTTGAAAATAAGACAAGCTGAGAATAGTAACAATCTACAATCAAATTTACTATGAAAAAACTGATCGCATTCACCTTCGTAATATTTTGCTTTTATTCAACTTATGCCCAGGAAAACCTGCCGGGTGATTATCTTTCAAAGGATTTTCATAAAGGAAGAAGGGAAGCATTCCGGAATTTAATGCCTGCTAATTCAGTTGCATTTATTTTTTCATTTCCCGAAAGAACATTTTCGAACGACGAAAATTATAAATTTCATCAAAATCCCGATCTGTATTATTTAACAGGATACAATGAGCCCAATGGAGTATTGGTTCTCTTCAAAGATCTGCAAGGAAAAGGGGATACTGCATACAATGAAATCTTTTTTGTGAGGGAACGAAATGAAGATCGTGAAATGTGGACAGGCCGACGATTGGGAATTGAAGGCGCAAAAACGCAATTAGGCTTTTCGACCGTTTTCAATGTAACCAGTTTTAAAGATTTCCCGATTGATTACAAAAATTTTGACTTTATAATACACGATGTGCTTCCGACAGATGTAAAAAATAACCAGTATCTCTTTACCCTATTAAAGTCATTTAAAGAAAAAGCTGTGACTGAGAAAGGAAATACTGAGTTGCACGAATTGTATAAAGGAATTTCTAAATATTTAAATTTTAATCAATTGCCGGATTTTATTGCCTATTTCAAAACCTCAAAAGAATTCAGTGACGATCCGTTTATGACAGAATTATTAAACAATCCTGATTCTGTCCAATTTGAAGCTATCCTGGCAAAGATTAAAGCACTTCCTAAATGGGGTACAGATATTTACGCGGAGATAATACCCACGCTCAGGGAGATTAAAACTCCCGAAGAACTTACGGTGATGCGTAAATCAATCAATATAACCTGCATCGGGCATTCCGAAGTTATGAAAGCTGTAACTCCCGACATGAGTGAGCGTGAGGTTGAAGGTATACATTCCTATATTCATAAGAAATATGGTGCTGAAGACGAGGGCTTCCCACCAATAATTGGTGCAGGCGCCAACGGATGTATATTGCATTACATGGAGAACAGCAGTACTAAAATTGAAAACCAATTGGTAGTGATGGACGTTGGCTGTGAGTATCACGGCTATTCGGCTGATGTTACCAGGACTATTCCGGCAAACGGGAAATTTACAGCTGAGCAAAAAGCAATTTACCAACTGGTATTTTATGCACAGGAAGAAATTTTCAAACTTTGTAAAGAAGGTACACTATATACTAACCTGGATCAGAAGGCCAGAGAAATAATAGCAAATGGATTAATTCAACTGGGAATTATATCTGATATAAAGGATTCACAGCTTTATTTCCCGCATGGCTGCTCTCACAGCCTGGGTTTAGATGTGCATGACAAAAGTGCTGCAGACACATTGAAAGAGAATATGGTCATCACCGTTGAACCTGGCATTTATATACCAGCCAACAGTAAATGCGATAAGAATTGGTGGAATATCGGAGTACGTATTGAAGACGATGTATTGGTCATGAAGAATAATTTTGAAATTCTTTCATCTGCTGCCCCACGAAAATGGGATGATATAGAAAAAAAAGCATCTGAAAAAAGTATGTTTAACAAGATGGATTTACCAAGGCTATAAAATGAATTTGCAATGGAATAATCTGATGCCCTTCCAACAGTCATCGCCGGATGTCTCAAACTTCGAAAAACAAAAATCGATTTTCCATGTTCGATATTGGAACGACATTTCCTTAACGACATTGCCCTGGGGGGTAACTTATTTAACTTTATTAGAGATAATACATCATATATCTGATACATTTCATCAAGTGCTCTGCACAACTCACTAATTGCCCCGCAGACTTCATAAAGTGCTCCGCACATTTCATCAAGTGAGCGAAATATTTCTCCGGGCAACGCTCACACTTCATCAGGTGAGCGAAATATTTCTCCGGGCAACGCACACATTTCATCAGGTGAGCGAAATATTTCTCAGGCAACGCATACACTTCTTAAGGTGAGCGAAATATTTCTCCGGGCAATGAACACACTTCATCAGGTGAGCGAAATATTTCTCCGGGCAACGCATACACTTCTTAAGGTGAGCGAAATATTTCTCCGGGCAACGAAATATTTCTCCGAGCATCGCGCACACTTCA
>Ga0315270_10001064_pt1 | contig 14583 bp, 14 predicted proteins | sample C1_bottom_MG_FD_204932 | JGI IMG/M metagenome (GOLD analysis project Ga0315270, IMG submission 204932) | Sediment microbial communities from Yellowstone Lake, YNP, Wyoming, USA - C1_bottom | ecosystem: Environmental > Aquatic > Freshwater > Lake > Sediment | place: USA: Wyoming | collected... | reverse complement strand
ACCGGCGAGCTCGCAGTAGATGCGCGCACCGCGTTTCTTGGCATGTTCATATTCTTCCAGCACCACCACGCCCGCACCCTCACCGAGTACGAAGCCATCGCGATCCCTGTCCCAGGGACGGCTGGCCGTTGCCGGATCGTCATTGCGCGTGGACAAGGCCTTGGCGTTGCCAAAGCCGGCCATGCCGGTTGGCGTTACCGTCGACTCGGCGCCGCCTGCGATCATGACATCGGCGTCGCCATACTCGATCAGACGACCGGCATCACCGATAGCGTGGGTTGCCGTGGCGCAGGCCGTTACCATGGCCAGGTTCGGGCCTTTCATGCCGTATAGAATCGACAGGTTACCGGAGATCATATTGATGATGCTCATCGGGATATAAAACGGCGAGAGTCGCCGGTGACCCTTTTCTGCCAATGTGCGCGTGCCACTCTCGATGGTGTTCAGCCCGCCGATACCGGAGCCGATGTGCACACCGATACGATCTGCATTGGCTTCGGTCACTTCAAGACCGGAGTCCCGCACCGCTTGAATGCCGGCCGCCATGCCAAGGTGAATAAAGCGGTCCATGCGACGCGCCTCTTTCTCGGTCATGTACTTTATCGGATCGAAACCTTTCACTTCACCGGCAATGGTCGCCGGAAAACCAGTGGCGTCGAACTGGGTGATCTGGGTAATGCCGCTTTTGCCGGCCAGAATGCTCTGCCAGTTCTCGGCGAGATCGAGACCGATAGGCGAGACAATACCCATTCCGGTGATGACCACACGTCGTTTGCTCAAGCAGCTACCCTCGTAAATGTATGGCGGCGGATCGGGCGGAACTGGCCGTTAGTAAAAACAAGGGCCGCCGGCACGCGGTGGCTGGCAGCCCTTGCGGTATGGGATACCGGTTACTTCTGGTGCGCGTTGACGTAATCGATGGCCTGCTGCACCGTGGTAATTTTCTCGGCCTCTTCATCTGGAATCTCGCAATCAAATTCCTCTTCCAGCGCCATTACCAGTTCGACGGTGTCGAGGGAGTCGGCGCCCAGGTCGTTGACGAACGAGGCAGCCTTGGTCACTTCACTTTCATTTACGCCCAGCTGCTCGGCGACGATCTTGACGACGCGTTCTTCAATACCGCTCATGTCTCATTTTCCTCCAGAATTAGCCAGTTCATCGATTTCTCGGCCTGGCGAGGCCGCATAGTAAACACGATTCAGGGTTCCAAGTCCACCCGCATAATCTGACGTTAATTCATGTACATGCCGCCGTTTACGTGCAAGGTCGTGCCGGTCACGTAAGCCGCACGCGGCGAAGCCAGAAATGCCACAGCGTGCGCGATTTCTTCAGCCTGGCCAAGGCGCCCGAGCGGGATATGGGCCAGTAGCGCGGCGCGTTGAGTTTCGTTCAGTGCCCGGGTCATGTCCGTATCGATGAATCCCGGCGCCACGGCGTTCACGGTGATGTTGCGTGAACCAACTTCATGTGCCAACGACTTGGTGAATCCGATCACGCCGGCCTTGGCGGCCGCATAATTACACTGCCCGGCATTGCCGCTGCTGCCGACAATCGAGCTGATACTGATGATGCGGCCCTTGCGCGCCTTGGTCATGCCGCGCACCACCGCCTTGCTCATGCGGAAAATGGACTTGAGATTGGTATCCAGGATTGCGTCCCACTCCTCGTCTTTCATGCGCATCAGCAGGTTGTCGCGCGTGATGCCGGCGTTGTTGACGAGAATGCTGGGCGCGCCCCAGGCGCTCTGGATTTCGGTGAGCGCGGTGTCGATCGAACCCTGATCGGTGACATTCAGCACCAGACCCTGGCCCTTGATGCCCTGGGCCTTCAGGGCTTCGCCGATTTTTCCGGCTCCGTCGTTCGAGGTGGCGGTGCCGATGACCGTCGCGCCCTGGCGTCCGAGCTCCAGGGCAATGGCAAGCCCGATGCCACGGCTGGCGCCGGTGACCAGTGCAATTTCGTTATCCAGTTCCTTCGCAGACATGATGTTTTCTCCCTTTCAGGCGCCGAGCGCGGCACGCGCCTGACGCAGGGTTTCCGGATCGTAGACCGACAATGTCTGGGTCTCTTTGCTGATGCGCTTGTTAAGACCCGCGAGCACTTTGCCGGGACCGCATTCTACCAGTTTGTCGACGCCGTCGGCGGCCATTTTCTGTACGGTCTCGACCCAACGCACGGGTGATTCCACCTGCCGCACCAGCGCGTCGCGGATTGCATCGGCATTGCTCTCGGCCCGTACATGCGCGTTATGCAGCACCGGGATACGTGGCGTCACGATGTTCATCTGCTTCAGGCGTTCGCGCATGCGTTCGGCGGCCGGATGCATGAGCGCACAATGCGACGGCACGCTCACTGGTAATTGCCTGGCGAGCTTGGCACCAGCACCCTTGGCCTGCTCCACGGCGCGCGCCACCGCCGCGGCGGTGCCGGCAATGACCACCTGTCCGGGCGAGTTGAAATTGACTGGTGACAGCACCTCACCCTGAGCCGCATGCTCACACAAGGCGCGCACCTGTTCGTCATCCAGGCCGACTATCGCCGCCATGCCGCCCTGGCCGGCCGGCACCGCCTCCTGCATGAAGCGGCCGCGATCGGCCACGAGTCGCACGGCATCAGCAAAGACGATGGCACCGGCGCAAGTCAGCGCCGTGTATTCGCCGAGACTGTGTCCGGCCATGACCACCGGTTGCGGACCGTTCTCCGCCTGCCAGACGCGCCACACCGCCACGCCGGCACTGAGCATGGCCGGCTGGGTAATTTCGGTTTGATTGAGTTTTTCCTCGGGGCCCGCCGTCACGATTGACCACAGATCGTAGCCGAGCGCCGCTGATGCCTCGGTAAATGTTTCCTTCACTTGTGGATAGGTCTCAGCGTGCGCATTCAACATTCCAACTGATTGCGAACCCTGACCGGGAAAAACAAATGCTAGTGACATTGAAATAATCTCATCGCTGTGAATGTTGCCGTATCAATATTTCAACAACACCGAGCCCCAGGTAAAACCGCCTCCGAATGCCTCCATCAGCACGGTATCGCCGCGCTGGATGCGCCCGTCACGCACCGCTTCATCGAAGGCGAGCGGGATTGAGGCCGCCGAAGTGTTGCCGTGCCGGTCCACAGTCACGACGACGTGATCCATGGACATATCGAGCTTGCGAGCCGTGGCGGCGATGATGCGGTGGTTGGCCTGATGCGGCACGAGCCAGGTGATGTCACTTTTCTTTAGGCCGTTCTTCTCGAGCGTCTCGTCGACGATGCGCCCGAGCGTGTTCACCGCCACCTTGAACACCTCGTTGCCCTGCATCTGCATGAACGCCTGATTGCTCTGCACCTTGTCATAACCCTGGGAAATACCGGCCGGCACCGTGAGCAATTCCTTGTACTGGCCGTCGGCGTGCAGATGCGAATTGATAATGCCGGGCTGCGCATCGGCGCTGATCACGACGGCCCCGGCGCCGTCGCCGAACAGCACGCAGGTGCCGCGGTCGGTCCAGTCGACAATGCGCGACAGGGTTTCGGCACCAACCACCAGTGCATGTTTTGTACTGCCACTGCGCACGAACTTGTCGGCAATTCCCAGTGCGTACACAAAGCCGGTGCACACGGCCTGCACGTCGAATGCCGCGCAACCGTGAATATCGAGGCGATCCTGTAACAGGCAAGCGGTGCTGGGGAAGACACGGTCAGGCGTGGTGGTCGCGACAATAATCAAATCGATGTCGCGGTGGCTGAGACCGGCGGCCTCAATGGCGCGGCGTGCGGCCTGCTCGGCGAGATCGCAGGTCGTTTCCTTGTCCGCGGCAATATGCCGTTCGCGGATACCGGTGCGCTCGATGATCCACTCTTCGGTGGTATCGACCATGCTCACCAGGTCAGCATTGGTCAAGACCTTTGCCGGCAGGTAGCTGCCCGTACCGCGGATGCGTGAATAAATCATGCGGAATTGGCCGAGATGGGCGGTTTTCCCTGACCTTGCAACGTGGTCAGGCGCGCTCCAATCAGTTGCGGCAACTGGTTCTGCACTTCTTCAACAGCAACACGTATGGCGTACTCAAAGCCGATGACGTCGGTGCCACCATGGCTCTTGATGACAATACCATTCAGGCCAACCAGGCTGGCGCCGTTGTACTGTCGCGGGTCGAGACGCCGGCGCAAGGCGTTGAGCACCGACATCGCCGCCAGGGCAGCAAGCTTGGCGAACACATTGCGGGTGAATTCTTCCTTCATAAACTGCGAAATCATGCGCGCCAGCCCCTCGCTGGCCTTCAGCGCAACGTTGCCAACAAAACCGTCGCACACGATAACATCCACTTTGCCTAAATAGATTTCGTCACCTTCGACGTACCCGTGATAGTTGAGGGCGCTTGCGCGAAACAACTCATCGGCCTTCTTGACCACCTCGTTTCCTTTAATGTCCTCGACACCGACATTGAGCAGGGCCACTAGAGGTTTTTCCTTGTGTTCGACGGCGCCCACCAGCAATGCGCCCATGATGCCGAACTGAAGAAGTTGTTCGGGGCTGGAATCAACGTTCGCGCCCAAATCGAGAATATGCACATGGCCGTGGACGGTCGGAAACGCGGTGATGATCGCGGGACGGTCGATGCCGGGCAGGGTCTTGAGAACGAAACGCGCGGTCGCCATGAGCGCACCGGTATTGCCGGCGGACACAACTGCCTGCGCCTCCCCGCTTTTCACGAGGTTGATGGCCACACGCATGGATGAGTCTTTCTTGCCGCGCAGCGCCTGTGCCGGCGGTTCGTCCATGCCGACCACTTCGGAGGCATGCTGAAGTCTCAGGCGCTCGCTTTCCACGCAACCATGACGTGCGAGCTCCTTCTCCAGGACTGCACGCTGTCCAACGAGCACAAGATTCAGGTCGGGATGGGAACGCAGCGCAGCGAGCGCGCCCGGGATTGTGACGGCCGGACCACGGTCGCCGCCCATGGCATCCAGGGCGATGGTGACAGCCAACGGTTGTTCCTCTTTAGCGGTAAATTGTTCCAACCGCCGCCTTAGTCGGCTTTGACGTCGATCACCTTGCGGCCACGGTAAAAACCGGTCGCGCTGATGTGGTGCCGGCGATGTGTTTCGCCACTAGTCGGCTCTACGGAGAGATGCGTCGGCTTGAGCGCGTCGTGCGAACGACGCATGCCGCGGGTTGAAGGTGATTTGCGGCTTTTCTGGACTGCCATGGTAATTCCTCGTTCGGTTTAATGGGTTTACTGATTCTTGCCCCTGAATCCGCGCAACTCGGCAAACGGATTCACTCTCTTCTCGGCCACAGGCTCCTTGTCCTTGGAAGCCGGAAATACAACCTCACATTCTCCCTCGGCATGCCCCGGGCTCATGGGCAAGGCGAGCAACAGTTCATCTTCCACCAATTCCACCAAGGACAACGGTGATGCCGCAACCAGTGTTTCGCCCTCTTCCGGCTCGACCTCGCCCGGCAGCAACAGCACGGAAAGAGGCTGTGCGACAACCTCGATCTTCAGTGGCTTCAGGCAGCGCCCACAGGCCAATTCAACCTGTGTGCGAATCGTGCCGCGCATCCGGCGTACGCCCTGGCCGGTGCGCTCGAAGTGCAGATCCACTGTCACCGAATTCAAACCGCTGTCCGGGAGAACCAGTTCCTGCAATCTCGTCATTTCGTTGCCTGGCAGCGTGCCGTATAGCCGCGCCCCCTCATCCGCAAGGCGGATGAGGTCGACCTGCACAGGCAACTGGCCAGACATAAGCGGCGCATGATAGCTTTGCGTGTAACTCCTGTCAAAATAAGCATTAAATGGGGCAAGTCGAACGCAGCGGGCTTCATTTGCTCGGCTTTTTGGTTATTGACACTCCCGGGCGCATTCCGTAAAAAGACGCACCCGGGATCGTTTTTCTCCCAGGCCGAACGGGCCCTTCCTTTTCAGGCCGGCCTCCAACCATACGGAGCATCTGTGTTCAGCAAGATACTGGTCGCCAACCGCGGCGAGATCGCGGTGCGAATCGTGCGCGCCTGCGCCGAAATGGATATCAAATCGGTGGCCATCTATTCCGATGCCGACCGCAGCGCCTTGCACGTCAAAAAGGCCGACGAGTCCTATAACTTAGGACCCGACCCGGTCGGCGGCTATCTCAATGCCCACCGCATCGTGAATCTCGCCGTTACCGCCGGCTGCGATGCCCTGCATCCCGGCTATGGCTTCCTGTCCGAGAATCCGCAGCTTGCCGAGATCTGCGCACGCCGCGGCATCGCCTTCATCGGCCCGTCGGCCGAGGTAATTCGTGCCATGGGCGACAAGATCCATGCGCGCAAAACCATGATTGCCGCCGGTATCCCGGTGGTGCCGGGCAGTGAAGGAAGCCTCAAAGACGTCGCGGAAGCCGTAAAGATTGCCAAAAAAATCGGCTATCCGGTGATGCTCAAGGCCACCAGTGGCGGCGGCGGACGCGGCATCCGTCGCTGCGACAGCGAGGACGACCTGAAGCGCAGCTTTGAGCGTGTCGTGTCCGAGGCCACCAAGGCGTTCGGCTCGGCCGATGTGTTCGTGGAAAAGGCCGTGGTCAACCCGCGCCACATCGAAGTGCAGATACTCGGTGACCGGCACGGTAATGTGATCCACCTGTTTGAGCGCGACTGCTCGATCCAGCGTCGCCATCAGAAGCTGGTTGAGATCGCACCCTCGCCGCAGCTCAGCGAAGAGCAGCGTCAGTACGTGTGCGGACTCGCCGTCAAGGCAGCCAGGGCGGTGGGTTACGAGAATGCCGGAACGGTCGAGTTTCTGCTCGACCACCAGGACAACTTCTACTTCATGGAGATGAACACGCGCCTGCAGGTCGAGCACACCGTAACCGAGCAGATTACCGGCGTGGATATCGTGCAGGAGCAGATCCGCATTGCCAGCGGCGAACCGATGTCCTACCAGCAGGCGGACATTTCCATGCGTGGCTACGCGATTCAGTTTCGCATCAATGCCGAGGATCCGAAGAACGATTTTCTGCCGAACTTCGGGCGCATCACGCGCTACTACGCACCCGGCGGCCCGGGGGTGCGTACCGATGCCGCGATCTACACCGGCTACGAATTTCCGCGTTACTACGACTCGATGTGCGCCAAGCTCACCATTTGGGCGCTCACTTGGGAAAAGGCGATAGCACGGGCACAACGTGCACTGCTCGACACCGGCGTGCAGGGCGTAAAGACCACCATTCCCTATCATCTGGAGATCCTCAAGACATCGGAATTCCGGGCCGCAAAATTTGACACCGGATTCGTCGAGCAGCATCCGGAACTGATAAACTACTCGGTACGTCGGCCACCCGCGCATCTGGCCGCGGCGATTGCCGCCGCGGTGGCCGCGCACCACGGCCTGTAACAGCATCGGAATCTCATGTCATGACGTCCAACAAGAACAAGGTCCACGTCACCGATCTCATCCTGCGGGATGCACATCAGTCGCTGATTGCCACGCGCATGCGCACCGCCGACATGCTGCCAATCTGCCCGAAGCTCGACAAGGTCGGCTACTGGTCGCTCGAGGCCTGGGGCGGCGCAACCTTCGACGCCTGCATTCGCTTCCTGAAAGAAGATCCGTGGGAACGGTTGCGGCAGCTGAAGAAGGCGCTGCCCAATACTCCGATCCAGATGCTGTTGCGCGGCCAGAACCTGCTCGGCTATCGGCATTATTCGGATGACGTGGTCGAGGCGTTCGTCAAAAAATCTGCAGAGAACGGCGTGGACGTGTTCCGCATTTTCGACGCCATGAACGATCTGCGCAATCTCACTGTTTCCGTCAAGGCGGTGATCAAGTCCGGCAAGCATGCGCAAGGAGCCATCTGCTACACCGTGAGCCCGGTGCACACCATTGAGCACTTCGTGCAACAGGCGGTCGAGCTTGAGAAAATGGGTTGCCACTCCATCGCCATCAAGGATATGGCCGGGTTGCTCACCCCGGCGCGTGCCGCCGAGCTGTTCGCGGCTTTATCGAAAGCCGTCAAGCTGCCGTTGCATTTCCATTCACACACCACTGTCGGCATTGCCAACATCTCCATGTACAAGGCGGTCGAGAACGGTGCCCGGCATGTTGACACGACGATCAGCTCCATGTCCTGGGGCACCAGCCACTCGCCCACCGAGAGCATGGTGGTGGCGCTGCGTGACACGCCCTACGACACCGGTCTCGACCTGCCGCTGCTGCAGGAGATCGGCATGTACTTTCACGAGGTGCGCAAGAAGTATCACCAGTACGAGAGCGAGTTCAACGGCATCGATACGCGCGTCCAGGTCAATCAGGTGCCGGGCGGCATGATCTCCAATCTGTCGCACCAGCTTAAGGAACAGGGCGCACTGGCACGCATGCACGAGGTGCTGGCCGAAATCCCACGCGTGCGCGAAGACCTTGGGTTCCCGCCGCTGGTCACGCCGACCTCGCAGATTGTCGGTACCCAAGCGGTGCTCAATGTGCTCACTGGCAAGCGCTACAAGAGCATCACCAATGAAGTGAAGCTCTACCTGCAGGGCCGCTATGGTCAGGCGCCAGGCACGGTCAATGACACGGTGCGCAAACTCGCCATCGGCGACGACGAGGTCATTACCTGTCGTCCGGCCGACCGCATCCAGCCGGAAATGGATCGTCTGCGCCACGAGATTGGCGATGTCGCCAAGAGCGAAGAAGATGTGCTGACCTACGCCATGTTCCCGGAGATCGGGCGCAAGTTCCTCGAAGAGCGGGCCGCCGGCACCTTGCGGCCTGAGGAATTACTGCCCATGCCGGGCACGCCAATGGCCGTCGCGGCGGCAGCGCTCGCCCCGACTGACTTCAATGTCACGGTGCATGGCGAGACCTACCACATCAAGATCACCGGTGCCGGCCATCACTCGGCCGAGCGCCGACCGTTCTATGTGTCGCTGGACGGCGTTCCGGAAGAAATCCTGGTCGAGACCTTGAGCGAAATGGTTCCGACCGAAGGTGGTGTACTGGATAGCAAGCGTGTCACCAAGGCATCGCGCCGCCCCAAGGCGAGCAAGGAAGGACATGTCACCAGTTCCATGCCGGGCACCATCGTGGACGTAGTGGTCAAGGTCGGCGCCAAGGTCAAGGCCGGTGATGCGGTGCTAATCATCGAAGCCATGAAAATGGAGAACGAGGTGCCTGCCCCGATCGCCGGCACGGTCAAGGCCGTGAACGTCCTCAAGGGCGACAGCGTCAATCCAGACGAGGCGCTGGTCGAGATCGAATAAGCATTTTTCTCCGCCAGGACGCCAAACTTCGGCAAGTTAGACATTCAGTTCCCTTGCGTCTTGGCGGTTCGAAGACCCTCTTATGAAACTCATTCTTGCTTCGTCGTCACCGTTCCGGCACGAGCTGCTGTCGCGGCTGATGATCCCTTTTGAGGTCATTGTGCCGGACGTGGATGAAACGCCACGCCAGCATGAGTCGCCACAGGCACTGGTTGAACGCCTCGCCATCCTCAAGGCGCAGACCGTAGCCTCGAAACAGGCCAATGCGCTGGTGATCGGCTCCGACCAGGTGGCCGTGCACAGTGATGCGATCGTCGGCAAACCGATCACCCATGAACGTGCGGTCGAACAGTTGAAATCTGCCTCCGGAAAATCGGTCATGCTTTATACCGGGCTCGCACTCATCAACAGTGCATCCGGCCGGGTTCAGAGCGAGATGGTGCCGTATGGGGTTACCTTCCGGACGCTTTCCGAACTGCAGATTGAAACCTATCTGCGCAAGGAGCAGCCCTATCATTGCGCCGGCAGTGTGAAATCCGAAGGGTTGGGGGTGGCGCTGCTGGAACGCTTCGACGGCGAGGACCCGGCCACGCTTATCGGTCTGCCGCTGATCCGCCTCATCCGCATGCTGGAAGAAGAAGGTCTGGCCGTGATCTGATCGCCCGTCTGCCGCCGTCCCACCTATCGCCGGGCCGGGAAGTTGGCAATCAGAAATCATGCATTCACCGCGGCACCGGGCGCGCATGCGCCATAGGGCACAAACTTAACGCAGGCCGCGGCCCGTAAGGCGCATCTCCGAGGCAACCGAACGACCCATGGCCATGCCGAACCGGTCGGCAAGTCGGTGTAACAGACTTTCGTGTACGGTGTAGTCCACAATCTCTTCAGCGCCGATCACATCGCGCGCGACAGAGCTGGCACTGCCATACTCATCCACGAGTCCAAGCTCTTTTGCCTTGCTGCCCGACCAGAACAGGCCGCTGAAGATTTCCTTGTTCGGTTTGAGTGCGGCACCGCGCCCCTGTTTCACGGCATCGATGAACTGGGCGTGGATCTCATCCAACATCTTCTGGGCATGGTGACGCGCCTTCGTGTCGAGTGGCGAAAACGGATCGAGCATGCCTTTGTTTTCGCCTGCCGTCAGCAGCCGTCGCTCGATGCCCAGTTTCTTCATGCCGTCCACAAAACCAAACCCGTCCATGAGCACACCGATTGAACCGACGATGCTCGCTGGACTCGCGTAAATCTTGTCGGCGGCGGCGACCGCGTAGTAGCAACCCGAAGCGCACACATCACCAATCACGGCATACAGCGACTTGTCCGGGTATTTCTCACGCAGACGCAGTATCTCGTCGTAGATATAGGCTGATTGCACCGGGCTGCCGCCCGGGCTATTGGCATGTAAGATGACACCGACTGCCGCCTTGTCTTCAAACGCGTCACGCAGGCCCTTGATGATGTTATCGGCATTTGCGTTGCTCTCGGACGATATCTCGCCGTCCAGTTCCACGAGCGCTGTGTAGCGGCTGGCAAGCGCCTTTTCACCCCAGCTGCCGGACAACATGAAGAGCAATACGATTACGAGATAAACAGAAATAAATATTTTAAAGGCTATCCCCCAGCGGCGCGCCTTGCGGCTCTCTTCGAGCGAAGCGAATGCGAGCTTCTCGAGCAACTCGCGTTCCCAGCCTTCGTTTCTTTCCTGCTGTCCGTTTTCCATGCTTGTTCCGCGTACTGAATTTTTATCGACGTATCATTTGACCACAGTATCCGGTGATCCGGCGAGCCATACAGCCCCGTTTGTCTCGCGCAACGGCAATGCCGACAGCGCCGCACCACGACAGGGCCCGCTCACGCAAACCCCGCTGACCGGATCATACAATGCACCGTGTGTGGCGCACACAAGATTACGACGCGCGGCATCAAAAAATTCGCCCTCCTGCCAATCAAGCTCGACAAGCTTGTGGGCACAGCGATTGAGATAGGCAAATACGCGTCCGGCATGCCGCACGGCGAACGCCGGACTGATACAGCCTTTCTGATCAACCAGGAAGCGCACGCCTGAGCCGCTTTCCTGCAACCGGTCGCTGGCGCAGAGTATGTCGCCCGGGCGCAGCACTACGGGTTGCGGATGCGCCGTTACTTGACCCATGCACACACCTCGGGGAAGGAATCCACGCATGCCAGCGCGCCACTACCGAGCAAACGTTCGCGCGCGTGCACGCCGTAACTCACTGCCAGCCCCGCGACCTGTGCGCTGCGTGCCATCTCCATGTCGTATACCGTGTCACCCACCATGAGTGCCCGACCGGCATCGACTGCGGTTTGCCCGAGGATGTCCTCGAGCATTTGCGGGTGTGGTTTGGAGAAGGCCTCGTCCGCACAGCGCGAACACACAAACAGGTGGCGCATGCCGGTCTCGTCGAGCACCCGGTTCAGGCCGCGACGCGCCTTGCCGGTGGCAATGGCCAACAGATAACCCTGATCAGTGAGTTGCGTGAGGCCCTGGGTCACGCCCGGGAACAGTGGCATGCCGGTATTGTCGAGTTCCAGAAAGTGCTGACGATAGCGTTCTACCAAGTCAGCCCGGCGGTCAGGAATTTGTTCCGGAAAAAGCACCTGCATTGCTTCGCTGAGCCCGAGGCCAATGATGTCGCGAATGGCCGCGGCACCCGGGTCGGGAATACCCACATCCACGGTCGCCGCCTGCATGCAGCGCACGATCTTGGCCTCGGAGTCCATGAGAGTGCCGTCCCAGTCGAAAATAATCAGGTCGAATTGCCGGTTCATGCAGGCAGGGAAATATCCGGTTGGGTGCGCAATTTCTCCAGCACGCGTTCGAGTTCGATTGGCAAGGGCGCCTCGATACGCATTTTGCGTCCACCAAGTGGGTGCCGGAACTCAAGACGCGCGGCATGCAGAAACAGGCGCGTCAGGCCCTGGCGCTTCATGCGTTGATTGAAGTCGCGCTCGCCGTACTTGTCGTCGCCGGCGATCGGGTGACCGATGTGCGCCGCGTGCACGCGCGCCTGGTGCATGCGCCCGGTGAGCAGGCGCACCTCGACCAGCGCCGTGTCGGCGAATTTTTCGCGTGGTGTGAAATCACTGGCCGATTCCTTGCCCTCCTCGTCCACTTCCACGCGGCGCTCGCCGGATTGCGGCCGGGTAGCCTCCAGCGCAGCGTCCACATGGCGCGTGCCGCCGCGCCATGGGCCGGCCACGAGCGCCAGGTAGCGCTTGTCCAGGCCGCCTTCGCGCAGCAGGTCGTGCAGATGCATCAGGGCGGGCCGGGATTTGGCGATCAGCAGGCAGCCGGAGGTATCGCGGTCCAGGCGGTGGGCGAGCTCGAGAAACGGGGTATGCGGGCGCAGTTCGCGCAGCGCCTCGATCAGCCCGACGCTTACCCCGCTGCCACCATGCACCGCCAGGCCGGATGGCTTGTCGATCACCAACAGGCTTTCGTCCTCGTACAGGACCCGTTCCAGCAGCCAGTCGAGCCGACCGCTGGCGGCCGCCAGGGCGGCGAGGTTCTTGCCATTGGATTCGGCGCGCCGAACCGGCGGCAGGCGCACCACATCGCCCTCTTGCAGACGGTAATCCGGCTTGGATCGGCCCTTGTTGACCCGTACCTCGCCCTTGCGCAACAGGCGATAGACATGGGTTCGGGGAACACCCTTGAGGGCGGTAAGCAGGAAATTGTCCAGGCGCTGGCCAGCATGCCCGGCGTCCACGGTCACGTGCTGCACCCCCGGGCGGGCGCCCTCGGGAGGGGTGTCTTGAACCGCTTTCATGTTGAAATCATAACAGAATTGCAGGGTTGGAGGCTGACTGTTATAGTGGATTCGTGCACCAGTCGTTGAGCTAGCTGCGGCAAGTGCACAGGAAGAAAAGGTTTTTGCGCTGACGGGTATTTCCCCGGCGCCGATCTGCAGGAATCGTTTGTAAGGCATTGCCGATTTCAGCGGTTCACCGGTGGCCTTCGTGACCAACCGGGCACTAAACGGGTTTTGCATTGCTCGCCCCTTTCAAGAGCGATGCCCGGAATTGATGCTCCTGTGTGTCGGAATCGACGACAGCTGCGAGCCAGTCGCAAGTCTCATTTAGATTGTTGAATGATTTTATGACGGCGGCTAGGTAGAAGTTAGCGGTGCGGCGGTCCCGACCATGGCGCGCGGTTGCGCGTTGAGTGTCGGAGATAGTAAAAATGAAAAGAATGCTGTTTAACGCGACTCACTCAGAGGAGTTGCGCGTTGCCATTGTCGACGGTCAGAAACTCATCGACCTCGATATCGAGTCTTCCACCTACCAGCAGAAGAAAGGCAATATCTACAAGGCCAGGGTTACCCGCGTCGAGCCATCGCTTGAGGCGGCATTCGTGGACTACGGTTCCGAACGCCAGGGCTTTCTGCCGCTGAAGGAAATTTCCCGCATCTACTTCAAAGACTATGACCAGAAGACCCCCATGGGTCAGGTCATGATCAAGGACGTGATCAAGGAAGGTCAGGAGCTGATTGTCCAGGTCGAGAAAGAAGAGCGCGGCACCAAGGGCGCGGCCCTCACCACCTTCGTCAGTCTGGCCGGACGCTACCTCGTGCTCATGCCCAACAACCCGCGCGGCGGCGGCATTTCGCGCCGCATCGAGGGCGAGGAACGCGCCGAGATGCGCGAGGCCATGGCGCAGCTCAATATCCCGCAGGACTACTCGGTGATCATTCGCACCGCCGGCATCGGTCGCAACGCCGAAGAGCTGCAGTGGGATCTGGATTACCTCACGCAGCTGTGGGAGGCGATCAGCAAGGCCTCCGGCGAGCGCCCTGCCCCATTCCTGATTTATCAGGAATCGAATCTGGTCATCCGCGCGATCCGCGACTATCTGCGCTCGGATATCGGAGAGATCATGATCGACAACCCGGAAATCTACGAGCGTGCTCAGCGTTTCATGCAGCAGGTCATGCCGCAGACTCTGGGCAAGCTCAAGCTCTACCAAGACGAGACCCCGCTGTTTTCGCGCTATCAGATTGAACACCAGATCGAAGCGGCCTTTGCGCGCGAGGTGCGTCTTGAGTCCGGTGGTGCATTGGTGTTCGACAAGACCGAGGCACTGGTCACCATCGACGTGAACTCGGCACGCGCCACCAAGGGCGCCGACATCGAAGAGACTGCATTCAACACCAATCTGGAAGCCGCCGACGAGGTTGCCCGTCAGTTGCGCCTGCGCGATCTGGGCGGCTTGATTGTCATCGACTTCATCGACATGACACCGGCACGCAATCAGCGTGAAGTCGAAAACCGCCTGACCGAGGCGCTCAAGGTCGATCGCGCGCGCGTGCAGGTGGGTCGTATTTCACGCTTCGGCC
>Ga0315270_10001061_pt1 | contig 14602 bp, 15 predicted proteins | sample C1_bottom_MG_FD_204932 | JGI IMG/M metagenome (GOLD analysis project Ga0315270, IMG submission 204932) | Sediment microbial communities from Yellowstone Lake, YNP, Wyoming, USA - C1_bottom | ecosystem: Environmental > Aquatic > Freshwater > Lake > Sediment | place: USA: Wyoming | collected... | reverse complement strand
AACTGGTTATTTAGCGATGTAAATAATAATGGGGCCATTTCTCCGCTGATGCGTGCAACTGCCAATAACACGCCGGTGAGAATTCCGGCACGCGCAGCTCTCAGTGTAATTGAGCTGATGATTTTCCATTGTGGCGCACCTAGCGCGGCAGCAGCTTCGCGCAGATTATTAGGAACCAGTCGTAACATGTTTTCAGTAGTGCGGATAACGATAGGAATTACCAGTATGGAGAGTGCCAATGCTCCCGCCCAGCCAGAAAAGTGTTTCACTCGAATGACATACATTTCATACACAAACAGCCCAATCACGATCGACGGTGCGGACAAAAGTACATCGTTGATAAAGCGTGTTGCTGGGGCCAGCCAGCCGCGCTGCCCAAACTCGGCCAGATAAGTACCGGCGAGTATGCCGATCGGTGTACCGATAAGGGTGCCAAGTGCAGACATCATTAATGAGCCGGCAATGGCATTGGTGAGTCCGCCACTGCTGCCGGGCGGTGGAGTTGCCTGGGTAAAAACAGCCAGGGACAGGCCGGGGATGCCGTATTGCAGCAGGGTGAATAAAATCCAGCCTAGCCAGAACAAACCAAAGGCCATGGCGAGCACTGAGATACTCAGGCTCAACACATTGATGAGACGGCGCCGCGCATAGAGTGATAACAATTCAGGCCACCTTCCCTTCGCGTTTCCCCAGCTTGTAAAGCATAAAACGAGCAAGTGTGAGAACCACAAACGTAATAAAGAACAAGATTAGACCCAATTCAATCAATGCTGAGGTATATAGCTCACCTACGGCTTCATTAAATTCATTCGCCAATGCAGAAGAAATACTATTACCAGGCATAAGCAATGAAGCATTCAGTGCATGAGCGTTACCAATCACAAAAGTGACCGCCATGGTTTCACCCAGAGCACGACCCAGCCCCAGCATGATGCCGCCCACAACGCCAATTTTGGTGTAGGGCAATACCACATTCCACATGACTTCCCAGGTGGTCGCACCCAGGCCGTAGGCTGATTCTTTTAGCAGGGCGGGAACAACTTCAAATACATCTCGCATCACTGAGGCGATAAATGGAATGACCATGATGGCAAGAATAATACCGGCAGTTAGCACACCAATACCCATGGGCGGGCCACTAAAAAATTGTCCTATTAGCGGAATGGTACCAATATGATCGTTAATCCAGGGTTCGATGTAATCACCAAATAGCGGAGCGAATACAAATAGCCCCCACATGCCATAGATAATACTGGGTATACCGGCCAGCAATTCGACGGCAATGCCTAAAGGACGACGTAGCCAGCGGGGTGAGAGTTCGGTCAGGAAAAGCGCGATGCCGAAACTGACAGGGACCGCTATCAACAGAGCAACTCCAGCAGTAACCAGCGTTCCAACGATAGGCACCAGAGCACCGAATTTATCGGTAACAGGATCCCATTCAGTGCTGCTAAGAAACCCCAAGCCAAATGCGTTGATTGCTGGCAGGCTGCCAATTAACAATGAAACGATAATTGCAGCCAGCAGGACAAGTACAGAAAAGGCGGAAAAACGTGTAATTAAGCGGAACAATATGTCCGGCCAATTTTGTAATCTAAGGCGTATATTGCTTTGAAACGTCGACATATTTAGTGATTGAAATTTAGGTAAGTCGAAATGGCGTATAAATGAAAACCCCGGGTGAACTTTAAGTTCACCCGGGGATTATATCTTGAAAACACGCTTTTTTTGCGTGCTCCCTGAGTTAGTTATTTCCAAACCGCCTTGCCGTCACCACCTTTTATTTCATTTTTCCATGCTGTGCGTACCAGTTTCTGCACTTTTTCTGGCATGGGAACATAGTCAAGAGCTGCAGCCATTTCACTTCCGTTGGTATATGCCCAGTCAAAAAAACTTAAAACCGAGAGTGCTGATTGTGGTTTGTCCTGGACTTTGTGCATCAAGATGAATGTTGCACCGGTGATGGGCCAGCTTGTTTTGCCTGGTTCATTGGTGAGTAACTCGTAAAATCCTGTTGCATGTTCCCAGTCAGCGCCAGCGGCAGCAGCTTTAAATGTACTGTCATCAGGTTTAACAAATTGACCGTCACGGTTTTTCAGTTGAGTGAAGGTCATCTTGTTTTGCAAAGCGTAGGCGTATTCAACATAACCGATCGAATTCTTGATGCGCTGTACATAGGAAGCGACGCCTTCGTTGCCCTTGCCACCAGTACCAGCCTTCCAGGAAACTGCCGTTCCTTCACCGACTGACGATTTCCAGTCTTCACTTACTTTAGACAGATAATTGGTGAAAATAAAAGTGGTGCCTGAGCCGTCAGAGCGATGCACAACAGTGATAGTGTCTTCTGGTAACTTTACGCCAGGGTTAAGTACAGCAATAGCCGGGTCATTCCACTTTGTGATTTTACCCAGAAATATTTCTGCCAGTACCTTGCCATCCAACTTCATCTGCCCGGCTTGGATGCCGGCCAGGTTGATCACTGGTACGACACCACCCATAATTGCAGGAAATTGCATTAAGCCGTCTTTCTCAAGCAACTCGGGCTTTAAGGGCATATCAGATGCTCCGAAATCAACAGTTTTGGCAATAATTTGTTTGATACCACCACCTGAGCCTATAGATTGGTAATTCATGCCTACGCTGGATTTGGCTTTGTAAGCTTCAGCCCATTTAGCTGCAATCGGGTAAACAAAAGTCGAACCAGCACCGGTGATATCTACAGCCAGTGCGGATTCAGAGGCGATTAGCATTACTGTCAGGCACAAGCGTTTTATAATAAGGTTTGTGTTAACCATGTTGACTCCAAAAAGTTAAAGAAAATTCCAGATTCTGCATTGTGGCTGATTTTTTTCCTGCTTTTGATCAGCACGCTACATCATAATGAAATTTTATTACGAAATTATTACAAGGTTTGTTTAAAGTCGAATGCATAATGCGTTGTTGATTTTATGGCAGCGCAATGTGTGATTGTTGTTCAGGATGCAGATGTAACCAGTACATCATCCACTCAGCATTTCGTTTATATTTAAGTGGGTTCGCATCATGGATTGATGATTATTCTGGACGACCAAGATTGACCATTTAACGATTCACCGGTACGATGGCCGACTTTCGTGGCAAAAAATGGGATGGGATTAAATGCGTCGTAAATTAGTCGTGGGCAATTGGAAAATGTTTGGCCGCCTCGCTCGTAATAAAGCGCTGCTTGAGGGCGTCATGGCTGGCGTCCGTGAATTGCGCAACACAGATTGTGCAGTGTGTGTACCTTATCCCTATCTTGCACAAGTCCAAACACTATTGAATGGTAGTCATGTTGCTTGGGGTGCTCAGAATATGAGCCATCATGAGGAGGGCGCTTTTACTGGTGAAGTGGCTGCCGGTATGCTTTCCGAGTTTGGCTGCAAATACGTTATTCTGGGTCACTCCGAACGCCGGGGTTTGTACCATGAGGGCGATGAGTTGGTAGCGATGAAATTTGAGGCAGCTATTAAAGCGGGTCTTAAGCCCATACTTTGTGTAGGTGAAACGCTGGCAGAGCGGGATTCAAATGTTACCGAAGAGGTGGTGGCTCGCCAGCTGGATGCGATCATAAAACTTTCGGGTGTCAAGTCATTGGCAAAAGCAGTTTTGGCCTACGAGCCGGTTTGGGCGATAGGTACTGGTAAAACAGCTTCGCCTGACCAGGCTCAGGCAGTGCACGCCTTTATTCGTCAACGGGTTGCAAATCTGGATAGTCAGGTGGCACAGGGCTTATGTATACTCTATGGTGGCAGTGTTAAAGCAGCCAACGCATCGGAACTATTTTCTATGGCAGATATTGATGGTGGATTGATTGGTGGTGCATCATTGGTTGTGGATGATTTTGTGGCAATTTGCCGAGCTGGTAAATAATTAAGAGTTATTGGAGTAATTACGTGGAAACATTAGTTTGGGTTGTGCATGTCATCAGCGCTGTGACGTTGATAATTCTGGTCCTGGTACAGCATGGAAAAGGGGCGGACATGGGAGCAGCGTTTGGCACGGGTTCTGCTGGAAGTTTGTTTGGATCCAGTGGCTCGGCAAACTTTTTAAGTCGTAGTACTGCTGTTGCGGCTACCTTCTTTTTTATAACGAGCCTTAGTTTGACTTATCTGTATTCCCATCCTGATCAAGGTGCGGGTGTGATGGACAAGGTGGAAAGCAGCAAAGCTGCGCCGCAGGTGAACGTTCCTCCTGTCACGAGTGAAAGCGACACCAACGGTTCTAAGTCTAAAGACGTTCCGAGGTAATTTTTGGAAAGAGTCCCGGGTGTCAAACGGGATAGTGGTATTCCATAACAAAACAATAAGCGGAGTTGGCGGAATTGGTAGACGCGCAGCCTTGAGGTGGCTGTGTCCGTAAGGACGTGAGGGTTCGAGTCCCTTGCCCCGCACCAAATATCAGGCTAAAGTTTTCTAGGCTTTGGTTGTATAAATATAAACTAGATTTCACTGTATTCATATTCAGTGAGGCAACTCAGAGGGAGAGCTCAGATGTTGGAAAATTACTTTCCAGTGCTGTTATTTATCATGGTAGGCCTGGCTATCGGAGTGATTCCATTATTGCTGGGCTGGATTCTTGGCCCCAATCGTCCGGATGAGGCCAAGCTTTCTCCATATGAATGCGGCTTTGAAGCTTTTGAAGACGCACGCATGAAGTTTGATGTGCGCTACTACCTCGTCGCGATCCTGTTTATTCTGTTTGATCTGGAAATAGCTTTTCTATTTCCATGGGCCATTGTGCTAAAGGAAATCGGAATGTTTGGTTTTGTTTCCATGATGATCTTTTTGTCGATACTGGTGTTTGGGTTTATTTACGAGTGGAAGAAAGGAGCCTTGGAATGGGAATAGAAGGCGTTCTTGAAAAGGGTTTTGTAACAACCTCACTGGATACAGTAATTAACTACACTCGTACAGGTTCTCTGTGGCCGATGACATTTGGCCTGGCATGTTGTGCTGTCGAGATGATGCATGCGGCTGCGTCTCGTTACGATATCGCTCGATTTGGAGCCGAGGTTTTTCGACCCAGTCCACGCCAGTCAGATTTGATGATCGTGGCGGGGACCTTGTGTAACAAAATGGCACCTGCATTGCGTAAAGTTTACGACCAAATGGCAGAACCACGTTATGTTATTTCAATGGGCTCCTGCGCCAATGGCGGTGGTTATTACCATTATTCCTACTCGGTTGTGCGTGGTTGTGATCGCATTGTCCCTGTGGACGTATATGTGCCTGGTTGTCCGCCAACTGCTGAGGCCCTGATATACGGCTTGATCCAGTTGCAAAACAAAATCAAAAGAACCAACACCATTGCTCGCTAGGACCGGATATGGCTACTGATTTGAATCAATTAAAAAAAGCGATCCAAGAGGTGTTTGGTGAGCAAGTCGTCAGTCTTGAATACAAGCTGGGTGAGCTTACATTGTTGGTCCGCTCACAGGATATGTTCGCTGTTTTGACACGTTTACGTGACGATGAGAAATTTGGTTTTGAACAACTGACGGATCTTTGTGGCGTGGATTATTCGACATACGGTAGTGATGTAAGCGACGCAGGTGCCTATTACGGTTCCGAGGCATCTGCCCCATGCATGCTAAGGCCGTCACGTTTTGCCGTGGTTTACCAATTATTGTCGATAGGCAATAACATACGCTTGCGTGTGCGTGTATTTGCCGATGACGATGCGATGCCCTTATTGCCTTCAGTCATTAATATTTGGCCAAGTGCAAACTGGTATGAACGTGAAGCGTTCGATCTATACGGGATAATCTTTTCAGGTCACCCCGATTTGCGCAGAATACTTACCGATTATGGGTTTATCGGCAATCCCTTCCGTAAAGATTTCCCGTTGTCGGGTAATGTGGAAATGCGTTATGACGATGAGCAAAAACGCGTGGTGTATCAGCCAGTCAGTATTGATCCGCGAGAAGTGACCCCCCGCATAGTCCGAGAAGAAAGTTACGGGGGTATGAAATGATGATGTACATAAATTCAGACCTTGCGTGCAATATAAAATTCTTGCCATTAGGGGTTGACATTCATGGCTGAAATTAAAAATTACACCATGAACTTTGGACCGCAACATCCTGCGGCGCATGGCGTGCTTCGCCTTGTTCTCGAGCTGGATGGTGAGGTGATTCAGCGTGCTGACCCCCACATTGGTTTGCTTCATCGCGCGACCGAAAAATTGGCTGAACATAAAACTTACTTGCAATCGGTGCCCTACATGGATCGGCTCGATTATGTATCGATGATGAGCAATGAGCATGCCTATGTTATGGCAATCGAGAAATTGCTTGGTATCGAGGTGCCTGAGCGTGCCGAGTATATTCGCGTCATGTTCGATGAAATTACCCGTTTGCTAAACCACCTGCTGTGGCTGGGAACGCATGGTCTGGATCTGGGTGCTCAGACTATGTATTTCTACACCTTCCGCGAGCGCGAAGTGTTGATGGATGCCTACGAAGCAGTATCCGGTGCGCGTATGCATGCAGCCTATTATCGCCCCGGTGGTGTATACCGTGATTTGCCGGACAGCATGCCACAGTACCAGGCATCAAAAATACACAATGCCAAAGCAGTCCAGCGTATGAATGAGAACCGTACGGGGTCGTTACTCGACTTTCTGGAAGACTTTACAAAAAACTTTCCGGACAGAGTGGATGAGTATGAGACGTTGTTGACTGACAATCGAATATGGAAACAGCGTACCGTGGGCATAGGTATTATGTCACCGGAGCGTGCTATGGCCCTCGGTTTGAGTGGCCCGATGTTGCGTGGTTCAGGCGTGGTGTGGGATCTGCGTAAGCACCAATCTTATTCCGTCTATGACCGTCTCGATTTTGATATTCCAGTTGGGGTGGAGGGAGATTGTTACGATCGTTATCTGGTTCGTATAGAAGAAATGCGACAGTCAAACCGTATCATCAAACAATGCATTTCCTGGCTGCGCGACAATCCGGGTTCAGTAATGAGTGAGAATCATAAATTCTCCCCTCCTGCCCGAGAAGGTATGAAGCAAAACATGGAGGAGTTGATTCATCACTTCAAGCTTTTTACTGAAGGAATGCATGTTCCCGCCGGAGAGGCATATTCTGCCGTTGAGCATCCCAAAGGTGAGTTTGGAATTTATATTGTCTCCGATGGTGCTAACAAACCATATCGATTGAAGATACGTGCTCCCGGTTTTCCACACTTGGCGGCGCTCGATGAAATGTCTCGCGGCCATATGCTTGCTGACGTGGTAGCTATTATTGGCACACAAGATATCGTTTTTGGAGAGATAGACCGCTAATGTTATCCGATCAAATTCAAACCCTAATCAACCGAGAACTTCACAAGTATCCCTCCGATCAAAAGCAGTCTGCGGTCATGTCTGCCTTGCGCTTTGTGCAGGACGAAAAAGGCTGGATCGCCCCTGAGGATATGGCAGATATTGCAGTGTTTCTTGGTATGCCGCAAATGTCGGTTTTTGAAGTGGCAACTTTTTACCATATGTATAACTTGAAGCCCATGGGCAAACATACATTGACGGTGTGCACTAATTTGCCTTGCCAATTGGGCGGTTCTGCAGATACGGTTGCGCATTTGAACAAGCGATTGGGTATTGGTTTTGGCGAAGTAACACCGGATGGAAAATTTGGCCTGCGTGAAGGTGAGTGCATGGGTGCATGTGTTGATGCACCCATGTTCACAATCAACAATAAAAGGTTATGCGGCCGCCTGACCAGCGAAAAAATTGATCAAATTCTTGCGGAGCTGGACAAGTAATGAATGCACCTATACTTCTCAATACCTCGCACTTCGAACAACCGTGGACGCTGGAGAACTACCTTAAGGTGGGTGGATATCAGGCGTTGCGAAAGGTCATTGAAAGCAAAATGTCACCCGACGACATTATCGCGGAAGTTAAGTTGTCAGGTCTACGTGGTCGAGGAGGTGCAGGATTTCCTACGGGGTTGAAGTGGAGCTTCATGCCAAAGAATTATGAGGGTGACAAGTATCTGGTGTGTAACTCGGACGAAGGTGAGCCGGGTACGTGCAAGGATCGCGATATTCTGCGTTTTAATCCACATAGTCTAATAGAAGGCATGGTCATAGCTGCGTATACCATGAAGGTTAAGGTGGGCTACAACTACGTGCATGGTGAAATTTTTGAAGCGTATGAACGCATGGAAGCGGCTTGTGAAGAAGCCAGGGCTGCTGGTTATTTAGGTAACAATATTTTGGGTTCAGGTTTTGAGTTTGATCTCCACAACCACCTCGGATATGGCGCCTATATTTGCGGAGAAGAGACTGCACTGCTTGAGTCTCTGGAAGGTAAAAAAGGTCAGCCACGCTTCAAACCTCCTTTTCCTGCCAGTTTCGGGCTCTATGGCAAACCAACCACTATTAACAATACTGAAACCTTTGCCAGTATTCCTTACATCATTGCGCAGGGTGGAAAAAAATTTGCCGACTTGGGTGTGCAAAATAGTGGTGGGGTCAAGTTGTTCTCAGTTTCGGGTCATGTCAACAATCCGGGTAATTTTGAAGTTCCTTTGGGTACCCCGTTTAAAAAATTACTTGAGATGGCGGGTGGTGTTCGGGGCGGGCGAAAATTAAAGGCGGTGATTCCAGGCGGTTCTTCCATGCCCGTTTTACCCGGCGAGATTATGATGGATCTGAACATGGATTTTGATTCAATAGCCAAAGCGGGCTCATACCTGGGCACGGGTGCTGTGATCGTAATGGATGAAACAACCTGTATGGTGCGTGCACTTGAACGCCTGTCATATTTTTATTACGAAGAATCGTGTGGACAGTGCACGCCTTGCCGCGAAGGCACCGGATGGCTGTATCGCATTGTGCATCGCATCGAACACGGTGAGGGGCGTGCAGAAGATCTGGACCTATTACTCAGCCTGTGTGAAAACATTGCAGGACGCACAATATGTGCATTGGGTGATGCCGCTGCATGGCCGGTACAGGGCTTCCTCAAGCATTATCGCAGTGAATTTGAATATCACATCGAGAACAAGCGTTGCTTGGTCAAAGACTAGACGGTTAGGTGAGCAATGATCAACATTGAAATCGACGGCAAGAGAATCGAAGTAGAAAACGGCAGCACCGTGATCGAGGCTGCTCATCAAGCGGGCATTTATGTGCCGCACTTTTGTTATCACAAAAAATTATCAGTCGCGGCCAATTGCCGCATGTGTCTGGTGCAAGTTGAGAAAGCGCCCAAGCCACTACCCGCATGCGCTACACCGGTATCAGAAGGAATGAAAGTACTTACTGCTTCCGAGCAAGCGGTGAAAGCTCAGAAGGGTGTGATGGAATTTCTGCTGATCAACCACCCGTTGGATTGCCCTATTTGTGATCAGGGTGGCGAGTGTGAATTGCAGGATCTCGCCGTAGGCTATGGAGGCAGTGCTTCGCGATACAAGGAAGAAAAACGTGTCGTCTTGCACAAGGATATTGGCCCACTGGTGTCTGCAGAAGAAATGAGTCGTTGCATCAATTGCACCCGCTGTGTACGTTTTGGAATTGAAATCGGCGGTGAGATGGAGCTGGGTCAGGCATTTCGTGGTGAGCATGCCGAGATCATGAGTTTTGTGTCCGGCACGGTGAATTCAGAACTGTCGGGCAATATGATAGACCTGTGTCCTGTTGGAGCGTTGACCAGTAAGCCCTTCCGTTACAGTGCTCGCACTTGGGAACTTTCGCGCCGAAAATCAATTTCGGCGCATGACAGCCTGGGTTCAAACCTGGCCGTACAAGTTAAGAATAATCACGTAATGCGAGTATTGCCTCTTGAAAATGAAGCCATCAACGAATGTTGGTTGTCTGATAAAGATCGTTTTGCTTATGCAGGACTGAATTCGCCAGAGAGACTAACCAAACCTATGCTTAAGCAGGGCGGCAAATGGCAAGAAGTAGAGTGGCAAGTTGCACTCGAATATGTGGCAAATGGCCTGCGTATGATTATCAAAGATGCCGGTGCTGAAAATATTGCCGCCCTGGTAACACCGAATTCAACGCTCGAAGAAATGTTTTTGCTGCAAAAGTTGGTTCGAGGACTGGGGAGTCACAATATCGATTTTCGTTTGCGTCAGTCGGACTTTAGTGCGGATGGCAAGCAACTGGGGGTCCCCTGGCTTGGAATGCCTGTGGCTGATATTAATCAGGCAGACCGATTCTTGGTCGTCGGAAGTTTCCTGCGTAAGGATCATCCATTGATAGCAGCGAGAGTTCGCCATGCAGTCAAACACGGTGGTGCCCAGGCGAATGTGCTGCATAGCACAGACGATGATCTGCTGATGAAAACGGAAAACAAATTAATTGTTGCACCATCCGAGATGGTGACGATGATGGCGCAAATTCTGCAAACACTGGCTGCTGAAAAGAAAGTATCAGTAGACCATAGTGTCCATCCTTTGCTTCAAGGTGTGGCGACATCCCCTCAGGCACAGGCAATAGCGAAGAGCCTGGCGAGTGGTGTGCGTTCTGTCATTTTGTTGGGTAATTTTGCGCAACAACATCCCCAGGCAGCACAGCTGCAACTGTTGGCACAGCACATTGCCGCACTGTGCAATGCACGATTTGGCTTCCTGGGAGAAGCTGCCAATAGTGTGGGTGGCTATTTGGCACAGGCGGTTCCTACCGCTAACGGTATGCATGCCGCAGCTATGCTAGAGAAACGACGCAAGGCTTATATTCTGCTCAACGTTGAAGCAGAGTTGGATACCCATAATGGGCAGGAAGCGATCGAGTCCATGTATGCAGCAGACATGGTCGTAGCGCTCACAGCTTTTAAACACCAGGCTTCGGAATATGCAGATGTGCTATTGCCTATTGTTCCATTCACAGAAACTTCAGGTACCTTTGTGAATACAGAAGGGCGAGTGCAAAGTTTCAAGGGAACGGTGAAGCCACTGGGCGATGCGCGCCCTGGATGGAAAGTATTGCGTGTATTGGGCAACTTGTTGCAATTGTCCGGATTCGATTACGATAATAGTGAAATGGTGCGAGATGAGGTGTTGAAAGGTGTTGATCTCAGTAGCAAATTGAATAACGCGTTACAAGCGTCGAATATCAAGCCGGCTGAACCCGTGAATGGTTTACAGCGAGTTTCAGAAGTGCCAATTTATTCAAGCGATGCCGTTGTTCGACGTTCAGTGCCCCTTCAGGCGACTTTTGATGCAATGCCTCCGCGTGCTTCCATGCATAGCGATGAGATGAAAAAATTAGGATTGCTGTCTGGTGATCCTGTCAAAATAAAAGCGGGTCAGGGTTGCGCTCAGCTCGCCGTGGTAGCAGATGACAGGCTGCCAAGAGGTGTGGTGCGTGTGCCGGCAGGCCATGCAGCAACTGCCGGCCTGGGTGCCATGTTTTGCTCAATGACTGTGGAGCGCGCATAAAATGGAAGCTCAAGTTCTTTATTTTTTCCAAACGTTTTGGAATATTTTCGGACTGTGGAATATAGTCTGGTCTTATATTGAGCCAATATGGCCGCTGATATGGAATTTGATCAAGATCGTCGTGATCATTATTCCGTTGATGCTGGGAGTGGCTTATCTCACCTATGCAGAACGCAAAATACTGGCATATATGCAAGTTCGGGTTGGTCCAAACCGGGTGGGATACTACGGCTTGCTTCAACCCATAGCAGATGGACTCAAGCTATTGTTCAAGGAACTGATTGTTCCGATCAAGGCAAATAAGTTTTTATTTGCAATCGCCCCTGTAATGGTACTTGCACCCGCATTGGCAGCGTGGGCGGTTGTACCTTTCTCTGATGGATTAGTACTGGCCAATATTAATGCCGGATTGTTATTCATCCTGTCGATGACCTCGATTGGCGTGTATGGCGTAATTATTGCCGGCTGGTCTGCCAATTCGAAATACGCCTTCCTGGGTGCAATGCGTTCTGCGGCTCAAATGGTATCGTATGAATTACCCATGGGTTTTGCACTGGTGTGCGTTCTCATGGCTGCGCAGAGCATGAATTTATCTGAAATCGTCTATGGGCAGCAAAGTCACCTGGGAATATTGGGCTGGTATGTCGTTCCATTATTTCCAATGTTTGTGGTTTATTTTATTTCGGGTGTGGCGGAAACAAACCGTGCGCCGTTCGACATGGCCGAGGGAGAGTCTGAAATAGTTGCTGGCTTTCACGTGGAGTATTCAGGAATGGGTTTCGCCTTATTTTTCCTGGGCGAATATGCAAATATGATCTTGATCGCTGCGCTTACTTCCTTGTTTTTCCTCGGCGGCTGGTTAAACCCGTTTGATGGCTGGGGCATCGTGGGTATCTGGACCAGCTGGATACCTGGAATTGTGTGGCTGTTGTTTAAAATATTTTTCATCCTGTTTCTTTTCCTGTGGTTTAGGGCGACTTTCCCGCGTTATCGCTATGACCAACTCATGCGACTTGGTTGGAAAATTTTGATTCCGCTAACGCTGATTTGGGTCGTTGTCGTTGCCGCCTGGATGCAAACTCCCTATTGGCTATGGTCGCCAGAACCAAGATAAAAATGGGAAGGTGATAAAACATATGGAAAAAATTATTCATTTAATAAAAAGTTTTACGTTGTGGGAGCTGCTAAAAGGAATGGCGGTTACATGGCGTTACATGTTTTCACGCAACATAACCATTCATTTTCCTGAGGAAAAAACCCCACAAGGTTTCCGTTTTCGCGGTTTGCATGCGCAACGCAGATATGCCAACGGGGAAGAACGTTGCATTGGTTGCAAACTGTGCGAAGCAGTGTGTCCTGCACTGGCTATAAAAATTGAAACAGAAGAGCGCGCAGACGGCACCCGTCGCACAACACTTTACGACATTGATTTGGTGAAGTGCATTTTCTGCGGCTTCTGTGAAGAAGCCTGCCCGGTTGATGCCATTGTTGAAACGCGCATTCTGGAATACCACGGTGAAAAGCGTGGTGATCTTTATTACACAAAAGAAATGCTATTGGCGGTAGGCGACAAATATGAAGAACAAATCGCCAAAGATCGTGCAGCGGATGCTCCATATCGTTAAGCATGATCGACCATCCTAAGGATATTAAGAAATGATGAATTTGCAAACGTTTATGTTTTACCTGCTGTCCGCGCTGACCGTGTTTGCAGCTCTGCGCGTAATAACATCGCGCAATCCGGTTCATGCAGCATTGTTTTTGGTGCTGACCTTTTTCAGCATGGCAGGAATATGGTTGTTACTCGAGGCCGAGTTTCTGGCACTGACTTTGGTACTGGTTTACGTTGGAGCGGTGATGGTGCTTTTCCTGTTCGTCGTGATGATGCTGGATATCAATCTGGAACGTCTTCGCGTAGGTTTTTGGAAATGGTTTCCGTTTGCGGCTGTTCTGGCCGTCGTATTACTGGTCGAAATGATCATGGTACTGGGAACGTCTCCAACCTCAGGAACTAATGCCAGCGTTGCCCACCATGCAGCGGGTTACAGCAATACAAAAGAATTAGGGCGATTGATTTATACCGAATATATCTATGCATTTGAGCTGGCGGCAGTCCTGTTACTGGTAGCGATTATATCGGCAATCGCTTTGACACTGCGTCAACGCACAGGAACCAAACATCAGGTGCAAGGTGAGCAAATACAGGTAAAGCGCGATGACCGTGTTCGGCTTGTATCCCTTGATTCGGTCGTAAGCGCACATATGAAGCCAGACGCAGCTGGGTCTGTAAAAAAATAATCTTAAAATAATTCTGGGGAAATCATGCTGAATTTAGGGTTGTCGCATTTTCTGGTTCTGGGAGCACTTCTGTTCTCTATCAGCATCGTTGGGATTTTTTTAAATCGTAAAAACCTTATTGTGCTTTTGATGGCAATTGAATTGATGTTGTTGGCTGTGAATACGAATTTTATTGCGTTTTCGCATTACCTGAATGATGTATCAGGGCAAATATTTGTATTTTTTATACTTACTGTGGCGGCGGCAGAAGCAGCGATAGGCTTGGCAATTCTGATCGTTTTGTTCCGCAATCTTCGCACTATCAATGTCGACGATCTAGGCAGTTTAAAGGGTTAAGGGCTGGCTCATGAATAACATGCAAAATCTGTATCTGTTAGTACCATTGGCACCCTTGCTGGGTGCCATCATTGCCGGACTATTCGGCAAAGTAATCGGACGTACCTGGACACATAGAATTACCATCCTGATGGTCGCTGTATCGTTTGTTGCCTCAGTATTTGTATTTAAGGATGTAAAAGCAGGGCATACTTTTGATGGTACGGTGTATCAATGGATTACTGCCGGCGACACGGGTATCGACGTAGGATTCAAAATCGACCAACTGACCGTGATGATGATGCTGGTTGTGACGTTTGTATCACTCATGGTGCATATCTACACGATCGGCTATATGTCCGAGGACAAGGGGTATCAGCGTTTCTTCAGCTATATTTCTTTGTTCACTTTCTCCATGCTGATGCTTGTGATGGCAAACAATTTCATGCAACTATTTTTTGGTTGGGAAGCGGTGGGCCTGGTTTCATACTTATTGATCGGTTTTTGGTACGATCGCCCAACTGCAATTTATGCCAATCTCAAAGCATTCCTGGTTAACCGTGAATGCTT
>Ga0315270_10001058_pt1 | contig 14648 bp, 12 predicted proteins | sample C1_bottom_MG_FD_204932 | JGI IMG/M metagenome (GOLD analysis project Ga0315270, IMG submission 204932) | Sediment microbial communities from Yellowstone Lake, YNP, Wyoming, USA - C1_bottom | ecosystem: Environmental > Aquatic > Freshwater > Lake > Sediment | place: USA: Wyoming | collected... | reverse complement strand
CCGCCCGTCGCGCCCTCGAGCCACACGAAGGCGTTCCCGAGCTCCTTGCCCTTGCCGAGGACGAGCGCGGGCGACGGACGGTCGGCCTTGCCGCAGATCGCAGCGTCCGAGATCACGGGCCGCGCGGCGAGGCGAGGGACAGGGCCGGAGAGCTTGACCGTGCCGAACACCCCGTCCCGAGGGACCGCGCCGCGGCCCGCATTTCCTTCTAAGAAGAAAACCACCAGTCCGGCAAACACGAACGCGTGCACGAAGCGCACGGGTCTTCCTTGCACGTCTAGTGCGACGCGACCTGCGTCGGCGCCTTCTTGCGCGGGGCGGATGGCGCCGTCAGGAAGTCGTTCCCGAGCGACCAGATATGGTCGCGCAGCGCCTTCGTGACGCGCTCCGGGTCGCCGAGGTAGGCCTTCGCCTCCGCCTCCGACCCCCAGATCGCGACGAGATCTTTCTTCAGGCCCGCGAACGCGGGCGTGTCGAGCGCGGGGGCGAGCGGCGAGATGCGCTTGTCGGACTTGTCGTCCACCTTCGGGAAGTTCGTCGGCATGCGCGTGCCCGGCATCCACTCGTCGGGCCGCTTGATCCAGTCCGCGATCCAGTCGTACCGCAGGCGCGTGTGCGCCGCCGCGAGGATCGGCGCGAGGTCGGCGGGCGTCTTGCCCTCCCTGAGCGCCTGCGCGAACGCGTCCTGCGACGTCGGGTGGCACTGGGCGCACTTGAGCGACGCGAACGTCGCGGCGCCCGCCGCGCGCGAACGCGGGTCCAGCGCCTCGACGCGCCCGTCGAACGGGTAGCGCGCCTTGTCCTGCGCCGCGAAGTAGGCCGTGAGCGCGTTGATCTGGTCGGTCGAGAACCCGAACGTCGGCATCCGGACCTTGAGCCACGGCCGGATCTGGCCCGTCTTCGGGCCGTTGAGGAACGCGAAGAGCCACTCGCTCTGCACCTTCGCACCCTCGCCGCGGATGATGGGCGGCGCCATCGCGAGGTCGATCTTGCTCGCGGTCATCGCCTCGCGGATCGCGCCGCCCTTGTCCTCGAGGACGTGGCAGCCCTGGCAGTTGTAGTCCTTCACGATGCGCCGCCCGGCCTCGACCGCACCGCGCGGCCCGGTCGCACGCGCGGTGAGCGCGTCGGCCATGTCGTCCTTCTGCATCCCGAGCACGGTCGACTGGACGGCCTCGATCTCGGCGAACGAGAGCGAGAACTGCGGCATCTTGAGCTTTTCCTGGAAGTTCTTCACCTTCTCACGGTCGTAGCTCCGGGGCTGGCCCACCTTCTGGGCGAGCCAGTCGGCGCGCGTGTGCGGGACGCTCACGAACCCGAAGTCGAGGAGGTGGACCGGCTTGTTCCCCCACTCGGAGAGCTCGACGCCGATCGGCTTGGCCTTCTCGAAGCCGGGGATGTTGTGGCACGCGTAGCAGCCGTAGTGGGCGATGATCTTCTCCCCGACGAAGAGGTCCTTGTCCCGCGCCGACATCCTCGCGAGGTCCGCCTTCGCATCGACGACCGAGCGGGTCTGCATGAGGTATTCGGAGACGAGGGCGTCGCGCTCGGCCGCGTCGGCCTTCGGCGCGTGCGAGGCCTTGAACTCCGGCTGCGACGGCCGCAACCAGAGGTACGCGACGAGGTCCGAGATCTCCTCGTCGGCAAGACGCAGGTTCGGCATCCGCGTCTCGGGGTTGAAGGACTTCGGGTCCTTCAGCCACGCGGCGAGCCAGCCCGGCGTCGTCTTCTCGGAAAGGCCGATCAGGTTCGGGCCGTGCTGGCGCCAGCCGTCCATCACGCGCCGCTCGGCGCCGGGCTCGGAGACGTGGCAGCCCTGGCAGCCGACGTTCTCGAAAAGAACCTTGCCCCGCGCCGCGTCGCCCTTCGCGGGGGCCGCGTACGCGCCCTTTCCGGATTTCTCGAACAGGTAGGCCGTCACGCCCGCGACCATCGTGTCCGTGAGCTTGTGGCCGGACGGCGTGTCGAAGTTCTCGAGGTAGAAGAACCGCGGCATCTTCGTGTTGCTGCGAAAGGCGCGCGGGTTCACGAGCCAGCGGCCGGTCCATTCCGGCGTCGTCTTCGCGGCCACGCGTGCCAGGTTCGGCCCGGGTTTCGGGAGATCCTCGAGACCCTTCATCCTGTGGCAGCTCCAGCAGCCGAGGGATTCGATGAGCTTGCGGCCCTGGTCGAGCCTCGCGGCTTTCGGGTGGCCCGCGTCCTGTTTGTGGCAGCGGAAGCACCCCGCCTCGACGGCCTTCATCGGGTACATCGGGAGGTCGTTGTACTTGTCGATCTCCCAGTCGTACGCCTTCATCCAGCGGCCAGTCTGCGTCTCCTCCATCAGCTCTCGAAGGGCGTCGTCGTCGACGGGCATCCCCTTCTCGTCCCGGCCCGCGTGCCGCTCCTCCTCGAGCTTCTCGTAGGCCGCGTAGTCGTTCGGCATGTGGCCCGCGCGCGTGAAGTCCGTCGCGCGGTCGCGCCCGCCGTGGCAGGAAGTGCACCCGAACGTCGCGTAGGGGTGGGGAGAGTTCGAGTCCACGAACAGGTCGAGGCGCGGGTGCGTCCTGAGGACGGACTCGGGGTACTTCTGCTTGTCCTCGAAGCCCCGCTTCTCGGCCGCGATGTGGCACGTCACGCAGCGGTCGACGCGCTGGCTCCTCAGGAAGTTCACGTCGTTCGAGAGGCCGTCGAGCTGGACCTGCTGGATCTTGAGCGACGGCGCGAGCATGTCGGCGATCGGCGCGTTGCGGACGAAATAGAACGCGTCGTCCTGCCGGAGCGTCTTGAGCTTCGCCTGGTAGCGGTCGTACTCCTCGTCGATCTTCGCGAGAGCCTCCTCGGCTTCCCTCTTCGTCTTCCGGAGCTCCGCCAGCGCGGCCCTCGTCCCGTCCCAGGCTTTCTGCGCGGCCTGTTCGAGGCCGCGGCTCTCGTCGTAGGCGGCTCTGAGGCGCTCGTAGGCCGCCTTCGCCTTCGCCGCCGCGGTGGACTTCGGATCTTCCTTCTGGCGCGTCTCGTACACGTAGCGCGCCGTGTCCATCTCGGCCTTCTTGAAACGGAAGTCCTGGTCCGCGTCGTACCAGGCGCCCTCGGCCTTCCGGTCCTTCTCCTCGGCCTCGGCGACCGCCGCGCGGTTGCGGCGCAGCTCGCGCGCGCCCTCGCGCTTCTGGTCGAGGGTCTTCTGCTCGAGGTCCGGGTCGATCTTCCCGGCGGCGGCGCGCAGCGCCTCGCGCGTCTTCTTGCGGTCGTTCTCGACGAACTTCTTCTGCCAGCTCTTCCAGTCGCGCCCGTAGTCCTGCCACGTCATCCAGGCGAACGCCGGCAAGGCGAGGATCGACACGATCGCGAAGACCTTCGTCAGCTTCGCGATGTCGTAGTGGTGGTCGATCGGTTCGGGCGGCGGAGCTTTGGCCATCTCAGATGTTGAAGGAGAATTCCTGGATGTTGACGATGTACTTGAGGTTGAAGATCCACCTCAGGTACATCTTGATCGGCACGGCGAGCATGATGAGGAACAGGTTCACGCCCACGAGGTACCGGACGGTTCCCATCTTTTCGTAGAAGCGGCGGAAGAGCGTCTTCGAGAGCAGCCCGGGCAGGGCCCCCATGTAAACGAGGACGAGGAGGATCCCGGGCAGCTCGCGCTTGAGCCAGAACGCGGGCAGCGCCGTGTTCAGCCACTTGACCCAGAAGATTTCCGACACGCTCACGTTATTGAGCGGGACGAGCTTGTTCGGGTCCCAGTACTCGTAGGGTCCGAAGAAGTTCCAGTTCGGGCCGCGCAGGAACGTCCCGAGGATGATCAGGACCACCCACAGGATGATGAACCCGAAGCAGAACATGAGGATCTCCCACTTCCGCTCGCGGAAGGAGAAGTACCCGTTGCCGCGCGGGTTCGTGTCGATGTACGGGATCGCCATGAGGCCGACGATGATGAGCGTCGGGAGGACGACGCCCGCCATCCACGGGTCGAAGTAGACGAGCAGCTCCTGCAGGCCTAGGAAATACCACGGCGCCTTCGCGGGGTTCGGCGCCGCGCCGGGGTTCGCGGGCTCCTCAAGCGGCGCCTTCAGGACGATCGACCAGACCGTCATGACGATCGAGCACACGATGAGCGCGATGAGCTCGACGTAGACGAGGTCCGGCCAGGTGAAGACTTTCTTGTCGCTGTCTTCCTTCTCGAGCGGCGGGAGCCCCTTCTCGAGACGTGCGTCGTTGAGGTGCGCCTGGTACATCGCGTACCAGAAGAAGAAGCCGACGAGAAAGAGCATCCCGAGAATCGGGACGTTGTCGGGCATGGACGCGACGATACGGAAGTTCGGGTCCGAGAAGCTGAACGCGAACCCGCCGGCCAGCGTCGCGAAGAGGAGGAGGCCGCCGCGCTTCGTCCAGAGCGGTTTGTAGAACATGGCCGCGACGAGTCCCACCATCGACAGCGTCACCGCGATGGCCGGAGACGCGAGCCAGTTGATGGCGTTCTTGATCGCGTTCATCGGACTACAGCGGCCCCGAGATCCCGCCGTCTTTCCTCACGCGCCAGAAGTGGACCGCCATGAGGAACGCCGCGATGAGCGGGATGAAGACGCAGTGCAGCACGTAGAAGCGCAGCAGGGCGTTCGCGCCGACGATGCGGCCGCCGAGGAGGCCGAAGCGCGCGTCGCTGCCGGCCGTCACGAGGTTGACGCCGTTGACCGCGATCTGCGCCGCGAACGGCCCTTCGTAGCCCGCGAGGGGCGTGGCGCGCGCCATGTTCGATCCGACCGTGATCGCCCAGATCGCGAGCTGGTCCCACGGGAGGAGGTAGCCCGTGAAGGAGAGGAGGAGCGTGAGGACGAGGAGGACGACGCCCACGTTCCAGTTGAACTCCCGCGGCGGCTTGTAGGAGCCCGTCATGAAGACGCGGAACATGTGGATCCACACGGCGATGACCATCGCGTGCGCGCCCCACCGGTGCATCTCGCGCATGACGCCGAACGGGACCTGCTCGCGCAGGTCGATCATGTCGCCGTACGCGTACTCGATCGTGGGCCGGTAATAGAACATGAGGAGCAGGCCCGTGAACGTGAGGACGAGAAAGAGGAAGAACGTCATCCCGCCCGCGCACCACGTGTAGCGCATCTTGACGCCCGACTTTCGGGTCTTGACGGGGTGGAGGTGGAGAACGACGTTCCCGAGCACCGCGAGGACGCGCTTTCGGTTCGTGTTCGGAATGCCCACCCGGAAGATGGACCTCCAGACCTGCGTCTCGACCACGGACCTCTGAATCTTCCGCCACGTCCGCTCGAGGCTCACGCCGCTGCCCTCTTTCCTTCAGAAGAAAATCTTCTCTTCATCTTCTTCTCTTTCTAGCTCGTCCTGATGAAAGCGGCGGGGTCGGTCCACTGGCCCTTCTCGTAGAGGAACTTCCGGGCCTTGTCGATGAAGATCTGGCCGTCGTCGGGCGAGATCGAGATCGCGGCGCGCTCGAGCGGGCGCGGCGTCGGGCCCTCGAAGTTGATGCCCGAGCGGTAGTACCCGGAGCCGTGGCACGGACACTTGAACTTGTTCTGGGCGGCGAGCCAGTTCGGGATGCACCCGAGGTGCGTGCAGACCGTGATGAGCGCGTACACCATGTCCGCGTTCCGCACGATCCAGACCTGGTACTTCTCCTTCCAGCGCTCGTCGACCTCGCCCGCCTGGTAGTCGGTGGGGTACCCGGCCTTGAAGGACGACGGCGGCTCGAAGAGGACGTTCGGGAAGAGGAAACGCGCCGTCAACGTCAGGAGAGCCCCGACGCCGGCCGCGAATGCGAGCCACGCGACCGCCAGCCACGAGAGGAAGCCGCGTCGCGACGGCGACGGAGCCTCAGTCGCCGTGGTCGCAGCCGGAGCGGTTCCCGTGGTGACCGTGTCCGCCATGCCCTCCTCTTTCGGAAACGACCGTGAAAGTCTCAAAAATAACGGGCCGCGTCAAGATTTGCCGCGAACCGCGTTACCGCCGGGGGAGTCCAGGATCTTGCGGGCCTCCCGCCGGACCCTCAGCGACGGGTCGGCTTCGACCATTCGCCGACCGAGAGTGGCCGCATCGGCGTCCTTCAGGAGCACGAGGCCGCGCAGTCCGTTGAGGAGCGCGTCCTCCTGCTGCTCGGCCGAGAGGCCCGGCGTGGCGCGCAATGCGGCGCGGTCGCACATCCCGAGGAGGACGTCCTTGCCGGAGGCGTCGTCGAGCGTCGCGAGCGCGAGGGCCGCGTTCCAGCGCACGTCCGTGACGGGGTCGCCGAGGAGGCGCTTGAGGGCCGGCACGGCGTCGCCGTCCTCCATGCGCCCGGCCGCGAACGCGGCCGTCTTGCGCACGCCGGGGTCCTCGGAGTCGAGAAACGGGCGCACCTTTGGGGCCGATTTCGGGTCCCCGACGAGCGCGAGCGCCCAGAGCGCGTAGAGGCGGGTTTCGGCGTCCTTGTCGTCGAGCGCGCTCTCGAGGAGCGGGACCGACTTCGGGTCGCCGAGGCGGCCGAGGACGAGCGTGAGGTAGCGGCGCACCCGCGGGTCGTCGGCCCCGGCGCCCTCGAACGCCTTCATGGCCGCGGCCGAGAACGCGGCCTTCTCGGCGGGGTCCGTCAGGGCGGGGAGCTTCTTCGTGAGCTCGAACGCGGCCTGCCAGCGTTGGTTGCGGCCGCCCGTACGCACGTCCGAGAGGAGCTCGACGGGCGTCTTGTGGTCGACGGCGAGCGAGCCGAAGAGCCAGAAGACGAAGACGGCGACGCCGACGACGAACGCGGGGATCAGGAAGAACTGGACGAGCAGCCGCCCCGCAGGCGTCGCGGATGGGGAAGTGTCCCCCCCCCCCTCTTCACCTTCTAACTTCAAAGCACGGGCAGGTACTGCTTGGCCTGCGTGATCGGGTTCGGAACGTAGATGGCGTCCTTGTCGCACACGGTCTCGCACAGGCGGCAGGAGACGCACGGCGCCGCGTCCACCTCGGCGACCTTGTAGTGGAGGTTCGGCGCGAGCGGATCCGCCACGAGGTGGATGCAGTCGAACGGGCAGATGTCGATGCAGAACTCGCAGGCCGTGCACAGGTCGCGGTCCACGATCGCCTTCGGGATGTCCTTCGGCTTGACCTTCTGGACGATCTCGCCGTGCTGGTCCTGGATGCACGACACGGGGCAGTAGACCGCGCAGACCGAGCAGTCGATGCAGCGGTTCTGGTGGATCACGAACTTCTCGTTCTTGCCGCCCGTGATCGTGTGCGTCGGGCACTTGATCTCGCAGACCCCGCAGCCGATGCACGTGTCGTGAATGAAGTGCGGCATGTCCCGTCCGGGGGACACCGTAGCATCCGGGCCGGGCGCTCGCAAGACGACGTCTCAACGGCGCCCGGGGCCGGGGAGGCGGAAAATGGCCCCCGGCCGCGAACTTTCCGGCCCGAGGGCTCGTTACACCCTTCAGGAAGAACCCATGAAAGAGCTCCGTTCCGCCGTCAACGCCCTGTTCCTCTTCGCGATCTTCCTCCTCGTCTACTCCGCCGTCGTCCCGGGCCACGCCCGCGGGAGCGTCCGCGGACCCCGGTTCCTGAGGATGCAGGTCGAGGACAACCACCAGGCCGGGCACCCCGTAAAGGTGTCCCTCTCGGTCCCCTACGGCTTCGTGTCGGGCGCGCTGCGTTTCGCGTCCCTCGGCAAGGTCCGCCGGGAGCTGGACCTGCACTTCGACGAGTCCGTGGACGCTTCCGAGGTCCGGACGATCGTCCAGGAGCTGAAGGACAAGCCCGAGGGCACCGACATCGTCCGTACGCACGACGACGCGACGCTCACGCTCCGCAAGGAGGGCGGCGTCGTCACGATGGAGGTCCGCAAGAAGGAAGGCGAGCTCGTGACGCTGAAGCTCCCGTGGCGGCTCGTGGACGCGCTCGCGGCAGCCGACAAGGACCTCGACGTGAGCGGCCTCGTCGCCCAGCTCCGCGACGCGCAGCGCGGCGACCTCCTCGAGGTGACGGCCCCGGACGCCCACGTCAAGATCTGGGTGGAGTAGGGTCCCCTACTCGTCGGCGAAGGGGTCGCGGCCCATGTCCGCGAGCAGCTTGTCGAGCCTGTACTGGCTCGGCCCGAACACGAGCCGCATCTCGCCGTTCTCGCAGACGACGTCCTTGACCTGCACGGACAGCTCGGGGGGCAGGATGCCGTTCAGGTCCACCACGACGATGCGGTCCTCGGGGTAGAAGAACGCGCGGCCGGGCGGCTGCATGTCGACGATCTTCCGGACGACCCAGTTCGGGATCGGGACGCGCTTGAAGATGCGCAGGTCCGCGATCGCGAACCCGAGGAAGCCGTCCTTGACCCGCATGTCGCGGAGCTCGCCGCGGAATGCGACGGGAATCCCCTTCTTGACGCGCACCGCGATCCCGAGGCGGCCGTCCTCGGGGTCGATCAGGACCTCGCGGACCTCGGGCACGTTGCGGATCAGCTGGCGCGCGAACGTGTTCAGCGTCGTCGCGTCGATCGCGACGACGAGGCCTTCCCAGCGGATCGTCAGGGCCGGAAGGTCGGGCGTCGGGGGCAGAAGCGCGGGCTCGAACACGCCCTCATCGTACGCCATTTCTACAGCACGTACGCGAGCGCGAAGCCCACCTGCGCGCACATGAGCATGAGGTACATGTGCGTCCAGGAAGGGTGGTTTTCGGTCGTGGCGAGCTCGTCCGGATTGCGGCTGAGGAGGCTGACCGTGTACGCCCCCCACGCCGCGAGGAGCAGGCCGAGCGCCGTCAGGAGCCACGGGTTTCCGGAGAGCAGCCGGTGGCCGGGCGCGAAGGGGTCGTTCACCCACGTGAGGCCCGCGAGGAGCAGCCACGGCAGGACGAAGAACGGCGAAATCATCGCAACCGCCCTGCGATTCCCGTACTTCACCGGCAGTGTTTCGCAGCCGCCCGCGCGGTCGCCCTCGGCGTCGGAGAAGTCCTTTGTCGAGGAGGCGCCGAGGAGAAACAGGCCGAAGAGGCCGCCGATGACCCACGGCTCGGCCGAGAAGGCCGACGCGACGAGCGTCCAGCCCGCGACCTTCAGGAGCGTCCCGCGCGGGACCGCGATCGTCACGTTCGCCCAGACGCCGAGCCGCTTCGTGCGCCCGAACGCGGGCACGGAGTAGACGAGCGTCGCGAGGAGGCCGCCCAGGAACAGGAAGAAGCACTGGTGCATCGGCACGGGCGCGAGGGCCCGCGGAAGGAATCCGGAAACCGCGGGCACGACGATCCACCAGACGGGAACCATCGCAAGCGCGTACAGGGTCCACGTCAGGCGCCACGCCGAGGAGATCGACGCCTCGCCCGTCACGAGCGGGCGGTCGGGCTTGTTGATCCGGTCGACGTCGAGGTCCGTGATCTGGTTCAGGACGTTGGAGGCCGCGTTCAGGAGCGAGGCGCAGAGCGCGCCCAGCGCGACGATCCCGAGGAGCGCCGGCGTCACGCGGTGCGCCGGGTCGGGGTTGTGGATGCTCCCGAACGCGCAGACGGCGCCCGAGAGGATGCCGAGAAGCGGCGGGAGCAGGGTGAACGGCCGCGTCAGGCGAACTGCGGTCTTCGGGGTCACGCGAGACCCCCGAGGAGCGCGGCGAGAGGCGGCGCTGCCGCCGCGCCGGCGAGCGTATTGACGAAGTTCAGGACGTGGCCGTTCGAGACGCGCCACGGGGCGCCCGCGCGGCCGAGGAGGCTCTCGAGGACGGTCCCAAGGAGGGCGGCGAGGACGACCGCGGCGGCGCCGGAGGCCGTGAGAACGAAGGCCGCGGCCCCGACCCATGCGAGGAGCCCCGCCGCCACGAGGCCGGCCAGCGTGCCCGCGACCGACACGGCGCCGTCCGTGCCCGGCGGCACGCGGCGGAGGTCCGGGAGGAGGACGGTCGGCGACGCGAACGCCTGGCCCACCTCCGTCCCGACCGTGTCCATGAGCGCCGTCGCGAGCGCTGCGGCCGCCGCGAGGTGGAGCGCGCCCGCGTGCGGGCCCAGGCCGGCGGCGAGGGCGCAGAACGCGGGCACGGACACGTTCGCGAGGACGTTCGCGACGCCGCGCCGCCCGCCCTTCTCCTCGGCCTTCCCCATCGCTTCCTTCTTCGCCTTTTGGAAGCGCGTCGCGAGCGTGCCGCCGAGGAAGAACACCCAGAGCAGGACGTACAGCCCCGCGCCGCCGAACCCGAGGACGACCGTCCCGAGCAACGCGCCCGCGAGGGCGCCGGAGGGACGCACGACGCGCAGCACCGCCGCGAGGCCCGCGACGGCGGCGTTGATCCCGAGAGCGACCGCGGCCCCGCGGAGGCCCGAGGGCTCGAGCGCGTCGATGAAGCCCGGGCGGCACGGGAGGAGGAGCGCGAGAGCCGCGGCCGCGACGAGCGGCGGCAGGACGTTGTCGTCCAGCTCCGACGGCAGGCTCTCGACGGCCGCTCCGGCGAGAGCCGCGGCGAGGAGGCAGCCGAGCTCCCACCCGGACGGGACGCGCGCGGCGACGAAGCCGTAGAGGAACGCGGCGCCAAGGAAGCCGAAAACGAGATAGCCGAGGAAGCCGGAGAGAGATTTCTTCGAGTTCCAGGGCAGGCGGGGGCCGCCGAGAGTCATCCCCGCAAGGGTCGCGAAGCCGTCGCCGAATGCAAGGTATCCCCATCCGGCGGCGGCGATATGAAGATTTCTTTGAAAGGTGAAGATCAGCAGGAGCACGGTGGCCGCGTACAGCGTGATCCCGACGGAGAAGCGTGCTTCCCTTTCTTCCTTTCTAAGCAAATACGGCGAGACCCTCGGCAACACGAAAACATTCATGGCGAGGGCGCCGAAGGCGGCCAATGCCGCCTGCCACCAGGTCAGGGTCCCCAGGAGGAGCGCGAAGCCCGCCATGCCGACGTGGACCGCCTTGCGGAGCGCTTCCTCGCGCGGCAGCGGCGTCATGCGAACGGGGCCGGCGACACGACGGCCCGGCGCTCCTCGAGGTACGCGGCGAGCGCCTGGTGCCAGTGCCGCGGCGTGACCTTCGTGAGGCGCTCGTAGAGCGAGGAGTCGAGGACCGAGTGCCGCGGACGGCGCGCCGGGCGCGGAAACTCCTCGGTCTTGACGGGCTTCAGCGCGACGTCCTCGCGCCCGGAGAGGCGGAGCGCCTCGCGGGCGAGGTCGTACCACGTCGCGTCGCCGCCGTTCGCAAAGTGGACGATGCCCGTCACGCGGCGGTCGACGAGCGAGCGGATCGCGGCGGCGAGGTCTCCGGCATACGTGGGCCGCCCGACCTGGTCGTCCACGACCGAGAGCTCGCGCGACCCGGCCTCGACCCTCTTCAGGATCGTGTCCACAAAGTTCGAGCCGCCGGCCCCGAAGACCCACGACGTGCGCACGACGAGGACCTCGTCGCCCTCCTCGAAGGCCCGGCGCTCGCCGGCGAGCTTGCCGCGCCCGTAGGCGTTCACCGGGTCCACGGGATCGTCCTCGCGGTACGGCCGGATCGACCGGCCGTTGAACACGTAGTCCGTCGAGACGTGGACGAGCGTCGCGCCGATCTCGCTGCAGCGGGCCGCGAGGAGGCCGACGGCGACGTGGTTCACGCGGTTGTGATGCGGGTCCGTCTCGGCCGCGTCCACGCGCGTGTCGGCCGCGGCGTTCAGGACGAGTCGCACGCCCGGCTGCACGGCGGCATGCACCGCCGGGACATCGGTGATGTCGAGGGCTGCGCGCGTGAAGCGTTCGGCCGCCGGGAACTCGCGCCCGAGGGCGCGGCCCAGCATTCCGCCGGCTCCGAGGATCACCGTCTGCACGGAAGGAGCAGTGTACCGGATGAGTCCCGCCGGTCGGGGCTACTTGCGGAGGGGGACGGCGTAGGAATCGTTCGTCCCGGCAGCCGCATTCCCGTCGACGACGTACGCGACGCCGACGACCGAGCAGCCGGCGGTGACGTTGCGCACGACGACGGACGCGTTCCGCACGTCGGCACCTACCGCGAACGTGTCCCTGAGGCGGCTCTTCTGCATCGCCGTGAATGGCGGCACCGAGAAAGAACGGGGCGCCCCGAGCACGGCGCCGGAGCCGTCGCGCAGTTCGGCCTGGAGGACGCACGGCACGGTCGCCGTGTTCGTGAAGACGAGGTTCGTCCGGGCCGCCGCGTCCTCGCGAACGCCCGTGAACCGGCCGGTCTCCCCGGTTGCGAGCGCTTCGGGCGAGGCGAAGCCCGGCGAGACGTCCACGCCGGCCGTGTAGGAGCCGACCGTGCCGCCGCCCGGCGACAGCGCCCACGTGCGGGTGCCGACGAGGAGCCGGCGCGTCGACTGGATGTGAAGCGCCGCCCAGTCTTCCGCGTAGCCGTAGAGCCCGACGACGTCCAGGTAGAGCCGGCTGCCGCCCGCCGAGACGAGCTGGGCCGGTGCGATCGCCTGCCGCGCGGGGATCGTCTGGTCGCCGTCGTTGCCGTGGGCGAGATACTGCACGAGGAACTGCGCGTCGGCGTTCTCGAGGTTCGTCACGAAGAGATCGGTCGTGAACCCGCTCGAACGGACGAGATACGGGACGAGGTACGTGTACGCGTACGCGACCGCGACACGGGCGACGTTGAGCCTCAGCGTCCCGCCCGCGGAGGCGTCGACCTGCCCCGTGTAGGGGTCCGGCGCGCCGATCGCGCCCACGGCGATCGTGTACGTGGTTCCCGCCGACAGGTTGAGCGTGACCGAGGACTGGAGCGTCCCCGGGGCGTCGTCCGGGAAGAAGCCGTTCCGGCCGCAGACGCCCGAAACGGGCGCGAGCGTCCCGCAGCCGCCCGTGTAGACGCCGAGGATCGTGTCGTAGTCGGCGGGAGACGAGCCGAGCGAGTCGATCCGGTACGTGTCCGTCGTGTGAGGCGTGAAGGAGAACCAGACCAGCTTCGAGGGCTGTACCTGCCCGCCCGCGGGGAGAAAGAGCTTCCCGTAACAGGGGAACACGGGGACCGCGGGATCGAGCGGTGCGGAGCGCGTGTCGATCCCCGAGGCGGCATACGGGAGGGAGGCAGGGTCGATCACGATCGGGGCCGCACAGGACGCTGCAGCGGCCGGCGCCGGCCCCGCGGCCCGAACGGCCAGCGGAAGGACCCCCACGGCGGCGAGAGCCGCTCCAGCAAGGGTCCGAAAGACGCTCAGGTGACGGATGGAATGGCGCATGTACGGTTTTTTGGATACCCCGACATCAAGTTCCAGTGGGGAGTGTCCCCCGCGCCGCCGATCCTTCGTCAGGGCAGGCTGCCGGTGAAGTCCAGAAAGCTGCCCACGTTCCTGAGGGTGAGGGCGACCCGGTAGTCCCGCGAGGGCGTCTCCCCGGTGCGCAGGTCGCGGTATTCGACGAGAACTCTGAAACACGACGCCGAGAAGGTCAACAGCGAGCGGGACTCGAGCATCTTGCCCTTCGTGAGGTCGTAGTTCGCCTCGATGTCGAACCGGAGCCTCTTCGGCAGGATGGGCATGCCGGCGGCGATCCGGAGCTGCGCGGACGCGCCGGGGTCGGCCTCGGCGGGAATGATGACCGGGTGGCTGTCGAAGAGCGAGAGAGCCAGCGACCGCTCGCCGCCCGTCAGGATCGCCGTCACGCTCGCGGACGTCACCTGCCCGAAGTGCGTGTCCCACGTGAGGCGGCTGTCGAAATTGAGCCCCTGCGCCGCGTTCACGCGCAGGACGAAGTTCGTAGGCGAGGAGCGCTGCGCGGTGGGGCTCGGGCCGTAGGCCGTGCCTTCGCCGGGCAGCTTGAAGTAGTAGATCCGCGCGATCTCCAGGGACGCGACCTCGCGCGACCCGCCCGTCTCGCCCTTGGCGAGGAGGTGCTGGAAGAGGGAGTAGCGCAGCGCGTTCGTCGGAATCAACGTGTCGATCTCGTCGAAGAGCGGCGTCGAGCTGAAGTCGTCGCGCCCGACGAGGTACGCCCACTCGGCGCGCGGCTCGATCACGTGCTTCCACTTGGTGAAGCCGCCGGCCTTCCAGTCGAAGAGGCGCGAGAAGGACGGCCCCGTGAGGGCCAGGTCCGTGACGAGCGCCTCGCGCGTGTAGCGCTCGGAAAGGAGCGCCGTGCCGTCCGGCGAGAGCGACATGCCGTAGGACGTCACGCGGCCGCCCACCGACGCGTCCAGCGACAGCCACGGCGCGACCGAGAGCGGCACGCTGATCTGCGGGAAGAGGTCGAAGCGGTCGTAGGTGCCGGCCGGCTGGTTCGGGCCGCGGTCCGTGTGGAGCATGCCGCCCTGCGCAAGCACATCGAGAAAGACGGTCTGCCCGAAGAGGGGCGTCGGCCGGAGGCGCGCCTCGAGCGTCGGGAGGCGCTCGCTCACGACGGAGTTGCCGTCGGCAAAGCCGATCGCCTCCTCGCGCGAGACGCGCAGGTTCAGGGCCCACGGGTCCGGGCTCCACGTCAGGAACCCCTCGCTCCCGATCGTGCGCGTCGAGCCGAGGGCGAAGTTGCGGTTGAAGTCCTGAAAGAACGCCGGGTCCGAGAAGTTCAGCCACGTCGCGACGCCGCGCACCTTGGGTGCGATGTCGTCCGAGACGAGCCGGCCCGCCGTCTGCCAGCGCCACTGGTCCACGGTCGGGTCCCAGATCGTGTAGTACGTCCCCTCGAACCGCGTGCCGGCGGACGGCTGGCCGCGCAGCTCGGCGCCGAAGCCGTAGTACTTCTCGGTGTAGAAGTCGCCGGAGAACGTCGCGTCCCACGAGCGGCCGATC
>Ga0315270_10001056_pt1 | contig 14662 bp, 11 predicted proteins | sample C1_bottom_MG_FD_204932 | JGI IMG/M metagenome (GOLD analysis project Ga0315270, IMG submission 204932) | Sediment microbial communities from Yellowstone Lake, YNP, Wyoming, USA - C1_bottom | ecosystem: Environmental > Aquatic > Freshwater > Lake > Sediment | place: USA: Wyoming | collected... | reverse complement strand
CGGGCTCGATCTTGCCAACAGTCGCCACGCCATTTTGCAGTTGCAGGGCCAGGTCGAGCGCCAGGTTGAGGAATACAACAAGCGGCCGCGCAAAAAGTTCATCGGCGCGCGCACCGAGGAGTACAAGCCGGCGCAATACATCGAGGACTGGCGGCAGAAGATCGAACGCATCGGCAACATCAACTACCCGGCAGCGGCCAAGGGGCGACTGTCCGGCAGTCTGATTGTCTACGTCGAGATCAAGGCCGACGGCGAACTGGTCACGGCCGAGATCCAGCGTTCCTCGGGACACAAGGTGCTGGACGACGCCGCGCTGCGCATCGTCCGCATGTCCGCTCCCTTTGGCGCTTTCCCCGCCGAAATGCGGCAACAGTTCGACATCCTCGCCTTCGCGCGTTCCTGGACTTTCACCAGCGCCGACACGCTTCGGGCGGAGTAGCGTGACTAGCCGCTACTGTGTGTTCGGCAATCCGATCGCACATTCAAAGTCGCCGCGCATCCACACGCTTTTCGCCCAGCAAACCGGACAGGATCTGTCCTATGAGGCAATACTCGCGCCAGTCGACGGTTTTGCCGGCGCAGTTCACGAGTTCATCACTACAAGAGGAGTGGACGCGAAAGGCGCCAATGTCACCGTGCCCTTCAAGGAGGAAGCCTTTCGCCTTGCCCGCCACCTGACACCGCGCGCCGAAGCCGCCGGCGCGGTCAATACGCTGACCTTTGATGGCGACGCCATCCACGGCGACAACACTGACGGTGCCGGGCTGGTGCGTGACATCACGACCAACCTGGGTTTTGCCATCGGCGGACGCCGCATCATGCTCCTTGGCGCGGGCGGGGCGGCACGCGGCGTTATCCTGCCTTTGCTTGAGCAGCAGCCGGCCGAGTTATTCATCGCCAATCGCACAGCCGACAAGGCGCTGCAACTTGCCAGCAGCTTTCGTGTCCGCGGCGGCGGCTTCGACCAGCTTGCCGGGCGAAGTTTCGAACTGGTCATCAATGCGACCTCCACGGGCCTTTCTGACACGCCATTGCCACTTCCGCCAAGCGCCTTCGCGCCCGGCTGTCTTGCCTATGAAATGGTCTACGGGCGCGACACGCCTTTCATGGCGCAGGCAAGAAACGTCGGGGCACTGACGGCTGACGGTCTCGGCATGCTGGTGGAGCAGGCGGCCGAGGCGTTCTTCGTTTGGCGCGGCATTCGGCCGCAAACAGCGCCGGTAATCAGGCTGCTTCAGGCAACATGAGACCGGCGCCCATCTGGCTGAAGCGCACATTGCTGGCGCTTGTCGCCCTGATTTTTATTTGGCAGGCCTGGTATCTCGGCTGGGTCTTGTGGTGGAAATGGGTCAATCCCGGCACCACCAGTTTCCAGAGCCAGCGCCTGGGCGAACTGCGGCAGAAGAACCCCAAAGCAGAATTGAAGAAACAGTGGCTGCCCTACGAGAAAATATCCGGCAATCTCAAGCTTGCGGTTGTCGCCGCCGAAGATGACAAGTTCATCGACCATGAAGGCTTCGATTGGGAGGGCATGCAGAAGGCCATGGAGAAGAACCAGCAAAAGGGCAAGGTCGTTGCCGGTGGATCAACCATCACCCAGCAACTGGCGAAAAACCTGCTGCTGTCACCCAGCAAGTCATTCCTGCGCAAGGGCGAGGAGGCGATCATCACCCTCTGGCTCGAATTGCTGTGGGACAAGCGTCGCATCCTTGAGGTCTATCTCAATGTCGTTGAGTGGGGCGAAGGATTGTTCGGTGCGGAGGCTGCGGCAAAGCGCTACTTCGGCGTCACGGCAACCACCCTCGGTCCCGAGCAGGCTGCGCGTCTGGCAGTGATGCTGCCGGCGCCGCGCCGCTATGAGCGCAACCCCTATTCGCCCTACCTCAACGGGCGAACGCAACTCATCCTTGGTCGCATGCCGAATTCGGACATACCGTAATGGCCCCCCACGCTTGCAAGTGCGGCTCGCTGTCCCCCACGGGTGGGCGCCTGTCCCTTGGGACGGCCCGGCAGGACAGGTAGCCGCGTAGAATCGGCCCGCCATGTCCGACGCCACCGAAACCCGCGAAGAGCCTCGTCACCAGGATCAGGACGAGCTGCAAGCTCACCTCAAGGAGGTGCAGCAACTGCTGTCGCGTCAGCACTTGGTGGAGGATCTGGTTCACCGTCAGGAAATGCCCAGGCATGACCTGGTGGAACAACTGGTCCACAAACAGAACATTGCCGGCTTGCAGGCGAAGCTGGATGAGCTGCACCCGGCTGACATCGCCTACATCCTTGAAGCGTTGCCGTTGCAGGAACGCCACGAGGTCTGGGAACTGGTCAAGGCCGAGCGCGACGGCGAAATCCTGCTTGAGGTCTCGGACGCGGTACGCGAATCCATCATCGAGGCGATGGCGCCGCAGGACCTGGTGGCGGCGGCCGAACAGCTTGACGCAGACGAACTGGCCGACCTCGCCCCGGACCTGCCGACATCGGTCATGGACGATGTGTTCCGCTCACTCGACACCGAAGAGCGCGAGCAGTTGCGCGCCGCCATGTCATACGTCGACGGCTCGGTTGGTGCACTGATGGACTTCGACCTTGTTTCGGTGCGCGAGGACGTAACCCTCGAAGTCGTGCTGCGCTACCTGCGCCGCTTTGACGAATTGCCCGACCACACTGACCAGATCTTCGTGGTGGACCGCGACGAGCACCTGCGCGGCGTACTGCCGGTGAATGCCCTGCTGCTTAACGACCCGGAAACCGAGGTCGCCAGCCTGATGCAGACCGAGACGCTGACACTCCAGCCAAATGACAAAGCCGATGACGCAGCGCAAGCCTTCGAGCGTTACGACCTGGTCTCTGCGCCCGTTGTCGACGGCGGTGGCAAGCTGGTCGGTCGCGTCACGGTCAACGAGGTCATTGATTACATTCGCGAGGAAGCCGAAGCCGACCAACTGGCACAGGCCGGCCTGAAGGAGGAGGAGGATATTTTCGCCTCGGTGTGGGATTCGGTGCGAAACCGCTGGCAGTGGCTGGCGATCAATCTGGTCACGGCGTTCATTGCGTCGCGAGTGATCGGTGCATTCGAAGGGTCGATCCAGAAACTGGTGGCACTGGCCGCATTGATGCCCATCGTTGCCGGGATCGGCGGCAACTCAGGCAACCAGACCATCACCATGATCGTGCGCGCCATCGCGCTGGGCCAGGTCGGCGAGGACTCGGAGCGCCGACTCTACCGCAAGGAACTGAAGGTTGCGCTCATCAACGGAACCGTCTGGGGCGGTCTGCTGGGACTCCTGGCGTGGTGGCTGTACGGCGACTGGAGACTTGGCATCGTGATGACCTCTGCAATGACTCTTAATCTTGCCGTCGCCGCAGTAGTGGGCGTCATGATTCCGATGACAATGAAAAAGTTCGGCCATGACCCCGCTGTGGGCGGCTCGGTACTGATCACCGCCGTCACCGACTCGGGCGGATTCTTCATCTTCCTCGGTCTGGCAACGCTTTTTTTGCTTTAGAAGCACGCCTCCGCTGCTGCGATGGTCGCCGCGATGTCGGCATCCGAATGCGCGGCCGAGACAAAGCCGGCCTCGAATGCCGAGGGTGCAAGGTAGATGCCCTTCTCCAGCATGGCATGGAAGAAGTGGTTGAAGGCATCTTTGTCGCTGGCCATGACCTCGGCAAATGATGACGGGGCGCTTGCTGCGAAATAGACCCCGAACATGCCGCCGACCGACTGCGCGCAGAACTTCACTCCCTTCTTCACAGCTGATGCTGTCAGGCCGTCGACGAGGGATTGCGTCCTGGCTGTCAGCGCCTCATAGAAGCCAGGCTGCATTACTTTTTTCAACGTAGCCAGGCCCGCCGCGACGGAGAGTGGATTGCCCGAGAGCGTGCCGGCCTGATAGACCGGCCCAAGCGGTGCAATCTTTTCCATGACGTCGCGACGGCCGCCGAAGGCCCCCAGCGGCAGCCCGCCGCCGACCACCTTGCCGAAAGTGGACAGGTCCGGCTTGATGTTGAACAGGCCCTGCGCCGAGCCGGGGCCAACGCGAAAGCCGGTCATCACTTCGTCGAAAACAAGCAGCGCGCCGTGCTGCGTGCAGAGGTCGCGCATGGCCCTGAGGAACTCGGGCGTTGGCCGGATCAGATTCATGTTGCCGGCTACCGGCTCGACGATGATGCAGGCAATTTTTTCACCGTGATCGGCGAAGGCTTGCGCCAGTTGCGCGGCATCGTTGTAGTCGAGCACCAGCGTGTGCTTCGCCAGGTCGGCCGGCACACCTGCAGAGGATGGATTGCCGAAGGTGAGCAGGCCCGAGCCGGCCTTGACCAGCAGGCTGTCGGCATGCCCGTGATAACAGCCCTCGAACTTGATGATCATGTCGCGCCCGGTGTAGCCGCGCGCCAGGCGGATCGCGCTCATGGTCGCCTCGGTGCCCGAGGAAACCAGGCGTACCAGCTCCATGCTCGGCACCAGCTTTACCAGCAGTTCTGCCAACTCGACCTCGCCCTCGGTCGGCGCACCAAAGGAAAGGCCGCGAGCCGCTGCCTCCTGCACTGCGCGCACCACCTCCGGCTCGGCGTGGCCGAGGATCAGCGGGCCCCAGGAACCGACGTAATCGATGTAGCGCTTGCCGTCGGCATCCCAGACATAGGCGCCTTCGCCGCGTGAAAAAAACCGCGGCGTGCCGCCGACGGAGCGGAAGGCGCGCACGGGAGAGTTAACGCCGCCGGGGATGGTTGTCTGGGCGCGCAGGAAGAGTGATTCGTTTCGTGTCATTGCGTTATCGGAGATTGAAAAGTTGATGATAGGCCGCGGTGCGGCCCTTGATATCCATGGCATCGAAAATGTCGCTGAGTACGGCAACCATGTCGGCACCGGCTTCGAGCAGGCTGCCGGCGTTGTCGAGCGTGATGCCACCGATGGCCGCAACCGGCACCTGGACACGTCGCTTGGCCTCGGCCACCATGTCAAGTGAAGCACGCACCGCCTGTGGTTTGGTGGTCGAGGCAAACATGCTGCCGAGCGCGACATAATCGGCCCCGGCAGCCGCAGCATTGACGGCGCGCTCGACATCGTCATAGCAGGAAACGCCCAGCAGACGCTTCGGTCCCAACGCCTGCCGGGCAACTACGGGATCACCGTCGCCGCGGCCGAGATGCACGCCATCGGCACCGATCTCGATGGCCAGCCAGACATCGTCGTTGATGATGAGTTTTGCGTCCCAGGCATGGCATATCCGCAACAGCTCCGCCGCCTGCGCCCGCTTCAGCGACATCGGCGCGTCCTTGTTGCGATATTGCACAAGCTTCACCCCGCCCTCCAGCGCCAGGCCGACGAGCGTGGACAAGCGCGGCAGCAGATTGTCCGCCGGCGTGATGGCATAGAGACCCCGAAGAACGCTACTCATCTCTTGCCCAGAAAAACCGATCCGGAATGAATTGGCCCATGCCTGGACGAAAACCCGCAGCCAGCGTCTGCCAGGTGTAGTCCTGCGCATCACGCACCGCCTCGGCCATGTCGAGGCCGACCGCAAGATTGGCTGCGATGGCCGATGCCAGCGTGCAGCCGGAACCATGGTAGCTGCCCGGCAGGCGCTCCCAGGTATCACTGCGCACTGCGCCATGCGAACCATAGAGCGTATTGATCACCTGCGGCGTGCCTTCGTGCGCACCCGTCACCAGCACGTAGTCGCACCCGGCAACGATGAGGCGCCGCGCACACTCGGCCAGCGTTGGATCGTCCTCAATGCCGTCTTCATCGTCACTACCCACCAGGGCAAGGCGCCGCGCTTCGAGGCTGTTGGGGGTGAGCACGCTGGTCAGGGGCAGCAGCAGGCCGATCATCGCCTCAATCATTTCCTCGTTGGCGAGCGAATCGCCCCTGCCGGAGGCGAGCACGGGGTCGAACACGCAGGGGGTATCGGGGTAGTCGGCAAGCACCTCGGCAATCGCCGCGACCGCTTCGACGCTGCCGAGCATGCCAAGCTTGAAGGCAGCCACCGGCATGTCTTCCAGCAGCGCGCGCGCCTGATCCGCAATCCAGCCGGCATCGATGGGCAACACATCTTCCACTCCGGCCGTGTCCTGAACGGTAAGCGCGGTGATTACAGACAAAGGATGGCAACCCAAGCCGGCCAGCGTCAGCAAGTCGGCCTGCATACCCGCGCCTCCCGTTGGATCGGAGGCGGCGAAAGTTAGCACCATGGGCGGCACGGGTTCCGAGGCGCTGGCGGGCATGGGCATTCGCACCAATGGTGGGGTAAGATGCCCCGATTCTAACCTGACTCCGCGCCCCGCTCGGGCGGCGTCCACCAGGCAACATTGCGGGGTTGCGCGAGCATGAATGGCATTGAGCAGCAGCAGAGCAAATACCGGGTTTGGATGTGCCTGATTTGCGGCTTCATTTATGACGAGGCAAAAGGACTCCCCGAGGACGGACTTGCCCCGGGCACGCTCTGGCAGGACGTACCGCCCAATTGGGCATGTACCGAATGTGGCGCACGTCGAGACGACTTCGAGATGGTCGAGATTTAAGAATTTGATGTAGTATTGGCCGCAACAGTTGCCGCCCGCAGCTAGGCAGGCATGACGGGGAGGAGGGGTTTTGTCGGATTCGAGCAGCCTGAAGGGCGTCAGGGTCATGGTGATCGACGACTCGAACACCATACGCAAAAGCGCGGAAATATTTCTTGTGCAAGCAGGCTGCCAGGTGCTGCTTGCCGAAGATGGTTTTGACGCATTGGCAAAAATCGCCGACCACCAACCCGCAGTCATTTTCTGCGACATCCTCATGCCGCGCCTCGATGGCTACCAGACCTGCGCCCTCATCAAGAAAAACCCGCGCTTCTCGGGTACGCCGGTAATCATGCTGTCCTCCAAGGACGGCCTGTTCGACCGGGCACGCGGCCGTATGGTGGGTTCCGACGAATACCTGACCAAGCCGTTCACCAAGGAAAGCCTTCTTAAAACAGTGGCGAACCACGCCGCGCGCACCGCCTGACGAATACAAAGGAGATCAGATGCCCGTCAAAAAAATACTCGTGGTCGACGATTCACCGACCGAACGCCATGTGCTCAGCGAACTGCTGACCAAAAATGGTTTTCATATCATCACTGCCGAAAGTGGCGAACAGGCAATCACCGTGGCCAAGGAACAACTGCCCGATCTGATCCTCATGGACGTGGTCATGCCGGGAATGAACGGTTTCCAGGCGACCCGCACCATCTCGCGCGAACCAACTACCCAGCACATTCCCATCATCATGTGTACCACCAAGGATCAGGAGACGGACAAGGTATGGGGTATGCGACAAGGTGCGCATGACTACATGGTAAAGCCGGTGGATCAAGCGGCCCTGCTGGCCAAGATAGCCGCCATCGCCTGACGGAATCAGGCAAACCGACCAGCATATGGCCAAGCGTATCAGTCTGCGGGATTTTCAGGCCGACTTGTCGGAGCGGCTGAGTTCGGCCCGCCGTGGTCAGTCCGCGCAAGCTCTGCTGGGCATCATTTCCGGCCGGGATCACTGCCTGCTCGAACTTTCCGACTCGGGTGAAGTGCTGCCGCTGCCGACCTTGACCACCGTGCCACTGACCAAGTCCTGGTTTGCCGGCATGGCGAACGTGCGTGGTGCGCTTTACAGCGTGGTCGATTTCTCTTCTTTTCGCGGTGGCGAAGCCACGCCACACAACCATGACGCCCGCTTGCTGCTCATTGGTGCACGCCACGGCACCAACAGTGCCCTGCTGGTCAACAAGACTCTCGGCCTGCGCAGCATTGCCCAGTTGCAGGAACAAGCCCTGCCGGAAAACTCCCCGGTCTGGGCTGCCGGGCGCTACGTCGATAACACTGGGCAGGCCTGGACGCGACTGCGCATCAAGGCCCTGCTCGAAGACCACGATTTTCTCAATGTCGCTGCCTGACGCAACCCAATCCAATTACATGCACCCCACGCGCTCTTTGCTCGCGGCCAATCAGGAGATGAATCATGGCGTTTAAGCTGCCCTTCAAACTCAAACTGCCGTCCTTCGACCGCCGCACGCACGAGTCTCCGCAAGCTACCGTCATGGACGTGGCTCCGGATAGCGTGGTTGCGGCGCCGGCGCCGGCCGTTGCGGCCAATGACAAACGCAAACATTCCAGCTTGCCGTTGATCGGGCATCAAAGCACGGCAGTCCAGTTGCAGATACTTGGCGCGGGCGCCCTGTTCTTTCTGGTGCTGCTCGTGTTTGTGTTGTGGCAACAGGTTCGGGCAGGCGATGTGCGCGATGTCCATCGCACGGTAACGGCTGACTTGCGCGTGTTCTCGCACGTTCTGGCAAAAAGCGCGGTGCGCGTGGCGGTGCAAGCGTCATCCGATGGTTTCGACCAACTCACTGCCGGTCGCGAGCGTTTCAACAAGGTAATCGACGCCCTCTCGAAAGGCGGCAAGATAGGCGATCTGGAAGTCGAGGCGGTCGCCGGTGACATTCGTGCAGACCTGGATGCCACGCTCAAATCATGGGAAGACCTCAATACTTCATTGTCCATCGTGCTTTCGCAGGAGAAGGGTCTGAAAACCTTGTCCGATGGCGTAGAGCGAATTGGCAAGATCGTCACCATCGCGACGCGGCAGGTAGGCGACAACCCGGCATCAGATGCTGCCATTCGCCTGGCGCAGGACGTTTTCCGCCGCTCCCGCGCCATGTTGCTGCTGCCGCCACCACAATATCTCCAGGCAGCCAGCCTGCTGCGCAAGGACTTCAACTCGATGGGCGAAGCCATCGACAAGATCAAGAAGGACGAGCAGGATGTCAAGGACGTTCTGACCAAGGCCTATGCCGATATCGAGACGATCCTGACACCGGCACTGGATAACCTGCCGGCGCTGGACCAGGCGAAAAAGGCTGCCGTGCCGCTGCAAACCAAATCGGAAGCTCTAGCCGCTTCAACCGACAAACTGTTCGTCGCAGTCGGAAAAACGACCAGCGACAACAGCGCCACGGCGGTGATCGTGGTGTCCGGATCAATGATGCTGGTGTTGCTGGTACTCATGCTGAAGGTGTTTAACGACGACTCCCTCTCACGCCGACTGGAAGCCGAACGCCAGAAGGCGGAGGCGGAAGCCGCCAAGGAAGCAACGCAGGAGGCGATTCTGCGGCTGATGAACGAGATGGGCAACCTGGCCGACGGTGACCTCACGGTGCGCGCCAGCGTCAGTGAAGACGTCACAGGCGCCATTGCCGACTCGGTGAACTACACCATCGAAGAACTTTCGGTGCTGGTGAAGCGCATCAACGACGCAGCGACCCGCGTGTCGACGGCAACCGACGCCGCCCAGGAAACCTCGGCGGTGCTGCTGGAAGCCACCGAACGTCAGTCCAAGGAAATTCAACAGGCCGGCAGCCAGGTGCTGGAAATGGCCCAGTCGATGAACGACGTTTCGGGCGACGCGCTGGAGTCAGCCCGTGTTGCGCGCCAGTCCCTGGATGCCGCGCAAAAAGGCGCTCATGCGGTGGAAGACTCGATCAAGGGCATGAACGAAATTCGCACCCAGATTCAGGAGACCTCCAAGCGCATCAAACGGCTGGGCGAATCATCCCAGGAGATCGGCGAGATTGTGGAACTGATTTCCGACATTACCGAACAGACCAACGTGCTGGCGCTGAACGCAGCCATCCAGGCTGCCAGTGCGGGCGAAGCGGGCCGCGGCTTCACGGTGGTTGCGGAAGAAGTGCAGCGACTTGCCGAACGTTCCGGCGAAGCAACGAAACAGATTGCCGCCATCGTAAAAACCATTCAGGCGGATACCCACGACGCCGTGTCCGCCATGGAGAGTTCGACCCAGGGCGTGGTCGAGGGTGCCAAACTGTCTGACGCAGCGGGTCAAGCACTTAACGAGATTTCCAGTGTGTCCAATAACCTGGCGCAGCTGATTGAAAAAATCTCGACCGACACGCAGAAGCAGGCAGAGATCGCCACCAGTGTGGCGGGCGACATGCAAGGAATTCTGGCCGTCACGGAACGCACAACGGACGGCACGAAACGTACCGCAGCTTCGGTTGGCGAACTTTCCGATCTGGCCGTGGAATTGAAGGGTTCGGTATCCGGATTCAAGGTTTGAGGCTGGCGCATATCGTTCGAACGTACCCGCGCCACGAATTGGAAAGCCAATGATTTCCACTACAGAACCGGATATTGGCCCACTGACCTGGGTCAAGGGCGAAATCGACCTCGCGCTCGCGCGTGCGGACGAGGCCCTGAGCAACTTTGCCGCGGCACCCCAGGATGGCGCGCAGATCCATGCTGCGCGCAACCACCTGCGCCAGGCCCGCGGCGCATTGACCATCGTCGGCCTCAACGGCGTCACGCAGTTCGCCGAAGCTATCGAGGCGATGCTTGCCGGTATCGAAGAAAACGCTGTTGGCGCGGAAGCGGCGGTTCTGGAATCCGGCCGCCGGGGCCTCGCTGCCATTCGGCAATATCTTGATGACCTCATCGACGGTGCGCCCGACCAACCACTGCGCATGTTTTCCGCCTACCGCAATCTCGCGCTCGCCCGCGGGCTGCCCGAACCGGAACCAACTGAACTTTTCTTTCCCGACCTGACGCTCCGCCCACCGCGGCGTGAAGTCGAACCCCAACCGCTGACGGCAGATGCACTCGCTGCCCGAATCAAGGCGGCGCGACTTGGCTTCCAGCGCGGCCTGGTCAAATGGCTCAAGAACGATCCCAAGGGCGCGGCGGAAATGCGCACCTCGGTAGCCATGATCGAGATGGCGCAAAGCCAACCCGCCGCGCGGGCCTTCTGGTGGGTCGCCATGGCCTTCTTCGATGCCTTGATTGCCGGTGGCATCGAGTCCGACAAGGCCGCCAAGCAACTGTGCAGCCGGATCGAATCGCAGGTGCGCAAACTGCACGATGGCTCCGGCACGGTGGCGGACCGACTGATGCGCGACGTGCTGTATCACGTTGCCCGCGCTGCCCATGGCGGCGACCATCTTGAATGCGTTCGTGCTGCCTATCAGCTCGACAATCAGATCCCCGCCGGTGGCGAGGCCGAGGACGCAAGCCATCTCAAGCCGGTTTTGCGCGCAGGCCGCGATTTGCTCGCGGCAACCAAGGATCACTGGAACCGATTCTGTGCCGGAACCAACGCTGCCCTCGCCCAGTTCCGCGACGGCGCCAATCAGCTCATGGGACGTCTCGGTGAACTCGGCAACCCCGCCATCAGCCGCCTGGCAGCAGGTGTCGCAGAGGTCGCCGACGTCTTGCACGCTGACGCATCGCGCCACAACGACACTGTTGCCCTAGAGCTGGCGACAGCGCTGCTGTTGCTGGAAGGAGCACTCGAGAATTTCCCGGAAATGGGCCACGAGTTTCCCCATCAGGTCGATACCGTAGCAGAGCGCCTTGCGGCGATTCTTCGCGGAGAAGAATTGTCGGCACTGGAAATTCCCCAGCTCGACGAAATGTCGCGCAAGGCGCAGGAGCGCCTGCTCATGCACCAGGTGGCCAAGGAAATACTGGTCAATCTGGCAGTGATCGAGCAAACGCTCGATGCCTTCTTCCGCAGCCCCATGCAGCGCGACGATCTGGCGCAACTGGCCAAACCACTCGCGCAAATGACCGGTGCACTCATTGTCTTGGGCCAGGACCGCGCCGTCGAGATCCTGCGCGAATGCGAAGGAAAAATCGCCGGCTTCCGCGACGAAAATTACACACCGCGCCATGCCGACTTCGAGGAGGTGGCGTCGAAACTTTCCGGCATCGGCTTCTTCGTCGAAAAACTCAAGTTCGGTCCAGCCGACATCGACGCAATCATAAATCCGGTACCGGTAACTTCCACCCGGGACGCTGCGCCCAGCGTCGAACAGGAGATCGGCAAGGCGTTGTCGCAGACGCAGATACTTGCTGCGCAACTCAAGGCCGCGCCCACGGCGGCGCAGGAGGACCTGCGGCAGGAACTCAAGCAAAACCTCGAGGCATTACGCGAAGATGCCCACCTCGTCGCCGATCAGGGGCTGGCCGACCAGGCAAATGCCGCGCTCGACGCACTTGGCGAAGAAAAAGCCGGCGCTGCCTTGGGTGTCAGCATGGACAAAATCGCTGCGCCTGCGCCATTGGCCGCGCCAGCAGCGCCGTCGGAGCAAACCGCGCGCCTGGCTGAAGCCAGTGAGACGGAGATCGATGCCGAACTCCTGTCCATCTTCCTCGAAGAGGCCCACGAGGTGCTCGACGCCATCGCGGAAAATCTGCCGCGCCTCGCGGCGCAGCCACATGACCGCGAAACACTGACCACGGTGCGCCGCAGTTTCCACACTTTGAAGGGCAGCGGCCGCATGGTCGGCCTCAACGATCTGGGCGAAGCTGCCTGGGCGGTCGAGCAAGCGCTAAACAAATGGCTGCATCAGGAAATCGATCTTGGACCGGAAGCGCTGGCCATGCTCGATCAGGCGCAACCAGTCTTCCGCGACTGGGTCGCCCAGCTCGAGGCGGGCGGCAGTCCCTGGCATGATGCCAGCCAACTTATTGCCTTGTGTGAACGTTTGCGCAGTGACGAGGCCGAAGCCCCGCAAGCACCGGTGGAATCTGCGCCGGCGCCTCTGGCGGAACCGGTTATGGAGCCCGCGGCCGCCGATGAAGAAGCCTTGCTGCCGCCAGAAGAAGAATGGGCCCTGCCAACGGCCGAGGTCGCAGCAGACGAGCCGGTTTTGCCGGAAGAAGCTGCCCCTGCTTTCGCGGAAGCATCTGAGCCTGCCGAAGTGGGCGAGAGTATCGCCCCGATGCTGGAAGAACTTCTTCCTCCGCCGCAGGAAGAAGTCCTGCCGGCGCACGCAGCGGACGAACTGCTGGCACCGATGGAAGAATTTGCCGAGATGCCGGCCGTCGGTCCCGCAAGCGAGGAGGGAGCAAGTCTCGACATGCTCGCGCCTGCTGCAGAGATTCCGCAAGCACCGGAGTCACAGGTGGCTGCGGTGGCGGAGTTTAGCGCAGCCGAAGCCTTTGCCCTGCCGTTTGAACTGCCCGCCGAAGGTGCCGCCCAGCCCGACGAATACCACGCCCCGGACACAGTATCGGTGGGCGACCATCAGATCTCGCAGACCCTTTACGAACTCTACGTCGAGGAAGCACACAGCCATGTAGTCGCCTTGCAAGCCGGCCTGGAGTCCGGTGAGCCCATTAATCGCGACTTGATGCGCCTCGCCCACACCGTTGCCGGGATTTCGGCGACGGCCGGTGTCCCGGTTGTCCGCGAGGTCGCCCACGCGCTGGAACTCGTGCTTGAGCGATTCCTCGACGCCGGTACCGAGCCCGACGAAAACGAGCGCATGGTTTTTGCCCGCGCCGTTGGCGCCCTCGAGGGTATGGTTGGAGCGATAGCGCAGTTGCGCATGCCCGGGCCACAACCCGATCTGGTCGCCGAACTTGACGCCATCGCATCGACCCATTACGCGACCGAAGTCGAGGTTGCGCCAGCCGTGCCAGTCGCTGAAATTCCCGTGGCTGAAGAAGAGACGACTGAGGCCGCCGACACGGTAGCAGAGGAGCTCTCGGCATTCGAGCCAGTGGCCGAGGTTGCGCCGCCACCACCTGTCCTGGAAACACAACCAGCGCCGGCGCCGGAAATCATTGCACCTCATCCGGAGCAAAGCGCAGCCCTCAGCGAAGAAGAAGAAGAGCGTCGCCGCAGCCGCCTGCGCGACGATCTTGACGCACAACTGTTGCCATTCTTCCTCGAAGAAGCCACGGACCTGATGCGCGACATCGGCAACGAGGTACGCAATTGGCGCGAGCGGCCGGATGACGCCGCCATTTCCTTCCAGTTGCGCCGATTGCTGCACACCCTGAAGGGCAGCGCGCGCATGGCCGGCGCCATGAGCATCGGCGAAATTGTCCACGGTCTGGAAACCCGCATCGAGGCGACGACCGACATCACCCCGGCCTTCCTCGATGAGGTCGATGTTTCCTACGACCGCAGTTCCATGCTGATCGAGAACCTGCGTCGCTTCGGCACGGTCGATCCGCCCGAGGAAATCACACCCGCCGCCGCCATCCAGGAAGAAGGCCAGGCACCGGTTGTGTCGGCCGTCCGCCACGAATTTGCCGCAGCCCCCGTCGAGGAGGCTGTCGCACGACCCACACTGCGCGTACGCGCCGACCTGATCGACAAGCTGGTCAACGAGGCCGGTGAAATGGCCATCGCCCGCGCTCGGGTCGAGGGCGAAATGCGGACGGTCAAGACAGCCCTCCACGACCTGACCGAGAACGTGATCCGTCTGCGTAATCAACTGCGCGAGATCGAGATCCAGGCCGAATCGCAAATGCAGTCGCAGATCGCTGAAATCCAGACGCACGAAGTGAACTTCGATCCGCTCGAATTTGACCGTTTCACGCGCTTCCAGGAACTGACGCGGATGATGGCCGAGAGCGTCAACGACGTGTCGACCGTCCAGCACAACCTGCTCATCAATCTTGACCATGCCGACGCCGGCCTGGTGGCGCAGGCGCGCCTCAACCGCGAGCTTTCCCAGGCGTTGATGGGTGTCCGCATGGTGCCCTTCGGCACCGTTGCCGACCGACTCTACCGCGTCGTCCGCCAGACCGCCAAGGAACTGGAAAAGCGTGCCAACCTGGATATCCGCGGCGGCCAGACCGAACTTGATCGTTCCGTCCTCGAAGCCATGATCG
>Ga0315270_10001054_pt1 | contig 14690 bp, 14 predicted proteins | sample C1_bottom_MG_FD_204932 | JGI IMG/M metagenome (GOLD analysis project Ga0315270, IMG submission 204932) | Sediment microbial communities from Yellowstone Lake, YNP, Wyoming, USA - C1_bottom | ecosystem: Environmental > Aquatic > Freshwater > Lake > Sediment | place: USA: Wyoming | collected... | reverse complement strand
GAAAATCCGCGGAGCAGTAGTCAATGGGCAAACACTGGTAGTGCCGGATTACATTCTGCTGCTAAATTAATTGCACTTATTGAGACGCTGGCTTGCGCGTTAACGGTTAGCCAGTTGTTTATCCTGCAGTTTCGCCAGCAGGATTTGTGCAGTCACAGCACCGATTAGTGCCATTAGCATGTCCGACTGAGTATCCCAGATATCTCCCTGTGTACCCAGAAAGGCATCGGCCCCTTGACCGAGCATTACCGCAGACGCCCATTCGATGAGTTCATAACTGGCGCTTACCGCGAGACAGCAGGCGGCAACCAGTGTGAAGAGCAATTTCCCCTGGAGTAGCGGTGAATGGCGCAACAGCAATTCGCGGAACAGCAGGGCTGGCACAAAGCCCTGGGCGAAATGGCCTATCTTGTCGTAATTGTTGCGGGTGAAATTAAACCAGTCTTCCATCCAGTAACCCAATGGTACTTCGGCATAGGTGTAGTGTCCGCCCAGCATAAGGATGAGCGCATGCACGAACAGCAGGCGATACACCAGCTGGGTCAGGACATTGCGCTTGTAAGTCGCAATCAGGATAGGCACTGCGATGAAGATGGGCATGGTCTCCAGCCACCAGGTGATGTAATCATGCGGATGAATTGCGCTGAGGGCGAGCAGAAGACTGCCTAGTACCAGCAGTATTAAGGGTTCGTTATTTTTTTTCACGCACAATTCCTTTGTCAGTCATGCAGCTTCATTGATAGATTGGTAGTCTACCAGTAGCGGCGTAAATCCGGAAAAGATTGCAGCACTCTATAATTCCTGCTCATGGTTTATATGTGCAACACACATACCCCAGGTGACTTTCAAATGTGGTTTAATTCAGCTCAAGGAGATGGCAAAAGTATGAAGGAAAAGGCGTTGCTGAAATCACACACCCATGAGCAGAATGATGAGGAAGTGCTTTACCACTCGGATTTTATTCAGTTGTATCAGGCAAGCGAGGAAGAGCTGTATAAAGAGTTGTGCAACGGTTTAAGTGCACCACTTGCCTATGTGCAACCAAAATATTTTTATGACGAGCTGGGTTCGAAATTGTTTGCTGCTATTTGCGAACTACCGGAGTATTACCCTACGCGCACAGAGGCGGCTATATTCAATACCCATCTGGATGAGATAGCCGAAGCAGTTGGACTGGGCACAGTGCTGATTGATTTGGGTGCGGGAGATTGTGCCAAAGCGTCCCGTTTGTTTACGGCACTACAGCCAGCTCAGTATGTGCCTGTTGATATTTCTGTTGAATTTTTGCGCGATGCCGTTGCGCAACTGCAACAACGCTTTCCACATATCAGGATGACGGGTTTGGGTATGGATTTTTCCACGGCTATACACCTCCCCGATGCGGTTCAAAAAAGTAAGCGTTTGTTTTTTTACCCAGGCTCGTCCATCGGAAACTTTTCACCCGACCAGGCTGTTGCATTCTTGCAGCGCTTGCGTTCCGCTTGTGATGATGATGGCGGATTGCTGATTGGTGTGGATCTGGTTAAGGATCACGCGATTTTAAACGCGGCTTATGACGATGTGCTGGGCGTGACGGCATCTTTCAATTTGAATGTACTGTCCCATCTGAATAAATTACTGCAGGCAAATTTTGATATCCGTCTCTGGCGACATGTCAGCTTCTTTAACGCCGAGCAGAGCAGGATAGAGATGTATCTTGAAGCCCGATGCAGCCATGCCGTTAAATGGCACGGGGGTGAACGCGTGTTTAAGGAAGGGGAGCGTATACATACCGAGAATAGCTACAAGTACACGCAAGAGGGTTTTGAAAAGTTGTTACAGGCATCGGGAATGGTGGTGAACCGAACCTGGACAGACGAGCAGAACTGGTTCATGGTATGTCATGCACGTGTACAGTGAATGATGTTGTACTGAAAGCAATGCAGCTGTTTTATGAGCAGGTTCTAAAGCCGGAAAAGATATCATCCCGCTCTGCGGTGAAAAAGTTGCGGTAACGGTTTGAGCGCATCCGCGCTTGTGTCGCAAAGGAGGCGCCGCGCAGTACCTGGTGTGTGCCAAACCAGGGGGCGGAATATTCACGATAGGTGTCCGCGCTAAACCCAGGGTAGGGTTTAAAGGGTGAGCTCGTCCACTCCCATAACTGCCCCCAGTTGAAATTTGTATTGTCTGATGAGGCTGCGCATTCCCATTCTGCTTCGCTTGGCAAGCGCCGACCGGACCAGCAGCAATATGCTTTCGCCTCGAGATAGCTTACATGCCGTACGGGTTCACCAGCGGGCAATGCGACTACTTCACCAAATCGTTCGCAGCACCATTCGCCCGCTTGTTGCAGCCAATAACGGGGCGCTTTGCGTTTTGTGGAGGTCAGCCAGGCGCGGCCGGCTGCATCCCAGTATTGCAATTTTTCATAGCCGTTGTCCTGCACAAATTTTTTATATTGTGCGTTGGATACCAGGGTGGAGGAAATGGTAAAAGCCGGTAGCGAAACTGGATGTGCCCATTTTTCGTTATCGAATATGAACGCATCGGTGGCGGGGCTACCCAGTGTGAATGGCCCGCCAGCAAAATGCAGTTCCTGTGCTGGCGGTGAGTTGGGATTTTGTTTTAGCAGGTAGTCAGGTGCAGGCAGCTTCAGGGTTTGCAAGGTGTAAGAGAATGCCTCAGTGTGCATATCTTCATGTGCCAATGCCATGCGAAAAGGATAGAGCGTATCGGCATGGTCTGGTTGTTTAGCTAGTTTTTTCAGAATGCGCTCGAGTACATCTCTGGCATAGTTCTTTACGCTTTCTGTATCGGGCAGTTGCAGTGTCCAGCGCGTTTTGTGCATGACAGGGGTGGAATCAAACAGCTTGTCACCCTCTGCCAGCATGCAGGGATGCTGTGCCATGGCCTCCGGGCCAACGGGTGCGCCACGCAAAATCATCCATTCGGCAAACCACACGACATGGCCCAGTTCCCACAATGGTGGATTGATAATAACCAGATAGGGTACGCGGGATATATCATCCAGGCCGGCAGATTTTAATCTGTCGAACAATGCCAGCGTATAATTGCGTGAATCCTTGATGGCCTCGGCCAGTTGCGCAGGCGAAATATTTCTAATGGATAAATCAGCTGACATGTTTTATTTGAATAATTAAATGGCAAAGCCGCATATCGTCATTATCAGCCCTTATTTGGCGAATGCCAACAATGGTAACTGGCAGACCGCCAGACGCTGGTCGCGTTTTTTAAATGCAAAGTTTAAAACGACGCTTGCGCTGGAGTGGGACAAAAGTTCAGGAGACTGCAAAGGGATTGATGCAATGATCGCGCTGCATGCGCGGCGCTCCGCGGCTTCCATTGAGGCGTTTGCAGCAGCCTGTCCTGGTCGCCCCCTGGTTGTGGTGTTAACGGGAACTGATTTGTACCGGGATATCTTAAGCGACGCAACGGCGCAGCGCTCATTGCAATTGGCAAGCAGGCTATTAGTATTGCAAGCAGAAGGCTTGCAAATGCTGGACAAGAAATATCATGAAAAGACGGAAGTCATTTATCAGTCTGCCCCCGTGCTTAAGCCTTTTAATGTGCAGCCGCCAAAGCAGACCCGCTACTTTGACGTCACAATGGTCGGGCATTTGCGTGCAGAAAAAGATCCGGCAACCTTTATGCAAGCCGCCCGGCTGGTAAAGACCGACAAGGTCAGGCTGATACATATCGGTGGTGTGCTCGACCCGGATTTGGGCGTGCAGGCAGAAAATACACAGAAGCAGTATCCACGATATCAGTGGCTGGGTAATGTTGCGCATGCAGCGACTAGACAGCGTCTCAAGCGCAGCCAGCTAATGGTGATAGCCTCGAAGATGGAAGGCGGGGCGAATGTTATTATTGAGGCGGTTACCAGTGGCGTACCGGTGTTGGCCAGTGATATATCCGGCAATCGTGGCATGCTGGGTGATGACTATGAGGGATATTTTCCTTGTGGCGATAGTATAAAATTGGCCAGTTTGATTGATCGTGCAGCCGCTGAGCCGGCTTTTTATAAACGCTTGCAAGCGCAGTGCCATAAACGGGCCTACCTTTTTACCCCGGAACAGGAATGTGCCTCGTTACTTAATTTCATTGATCGTTGCATTAAACATAGATAAGGAAACTCATGAACACTCCGCACGATAGCAACATCAAACTGACGGCGTTTTCTCATGGCGGAGGCTGTGGCTGCAAGATTGCCCCCGGCGTTTTGGCCGATATTCTGAAAAATTCCACGGGCTTTCCGGTACCCAAAGAATTGATGGTGGGCATTGAAACATCTGACGATGCCGCCGTTTATAAACTCAATGACGAACAGGCTCTAATCGCGACGACTGATTTCTTTATGCCCATCGTTGATGATCCCTATGATTTTGGCCGCATCGCAGCAACCAATGCGATTTCTGATGTATATGCCATGGGTGGCACGCCTATCATGGCACTGGCACTGGTCGGCATGCCGATCAATAAAATGCCCATCGAGACCATTGGAAAAATTATCAAGGGCGGGGAATCGATTTGTGCCGAAGCAGGTATACCGATTGCCGGCGGCCATTCGATCGACTCGGTAGAGCCCATATATGGTCTGGTCGTAATGGGCCTGGTGCATCCATCAAAGGTTAAACGCAATGCGGGTGCACGGGCCGGTGATGTGCTGATACTTGGCAAGCCTCTGGGTGTGGGCGTGCTGTCTGCGGCACTTAAGAAAGACGCGCTGGATGCAGCCGGTTACGCCATGATGATCGCAAGCACCACCAAATTGAACAAGCCGGGGATCGCGCTCTCCAATATGACCGGCGTGAATGCATTAACAGACGTTACCGGTTTTGGCTTGCTGGGACACTTGCTTGAGGTGGCACGTGGTTCCGGCTTGACGGCAAAGTTGAGCATGAGCAAGGTTCCATTGCTGCCCAACGTGCAGCAGCTGGCCGTCAATGGATTTGTAACAGGTGCCTCGGGGCGTAACTGGGATAGCTATGGCCATGATGTTTCACTGGGTAATGGTATTTCCGATATACACAAAGCACTGCTGACTGATCCCCAAACATCAGGCGGATTGCTTGTTTCGTGTGCCCCATCAGCAGTGGCGGAAGTCCTGGCCTTGTTTGCGAAAGAAGGTTTTTCCTTTGCATCTGTGGTTGGAGAAATGACTGCTGGTAAGGCCAAGATAGAAGTAACGAGTTAAACGAGAAAATATTTCAGTTGATCTGGAATAAACTCAAATCGGTTTTTGTTAATGCTGGTGTAGCACCCACCAAACATTAACGGAGATCAATATGAAAGTTAAAACACTAGCACTGGTTTTACTTGCTTCAGCTTCTTTCGCCGCGTGCAATACTATGCCCGCTCACCCCACCACGGTGACCAATGACGTGGTCACCGGCAACAATGGCATGACGCTTTATGTCTTTGACAAGGACGTGGCAGGCAGCGGCAAGAGTACTTGCAATGGTGCGTGTGCCGAGAACTGGCCACCACTGGTTGCATCGGATTTTGCGATGGCAAGCGAAGGTGGTAGTGCTGATTTAACACTCATTACGAGAGACAACGGCAAGCAACAATGGGCCTTGAAAGGTAAGCCGCTTTACTATTGGGCGAATGATAAAAAGCCGGGCGACAAGACCGGTGACGGTGTAAAAGGTGTGTGGCACGTAGCCAAACCTTAAGCGGTATAGCACATCAAAAGGCGACCAAGAGGTCGCCTTTATCACTTGCTCACCACCTGGCTGCAGCGCATTCAGGTGGTGACTGGTTGTTTACTTACTCCTTTTCTTCAGGCGCGGCGGGCTCTTTCGCATCGCTATCGTCATCCTGATCTTCGTCTTCATCGCCAGAACGTTTCTTGCCGGCTTTACCCTTGACGCTAACGCTTTGGCCATGCATGCCTTTTGCATCCACTTTACCACCGCCTGTTTTGACACTTTGTCCATGCATCCCCTGTACATCCACATTGCCGCCATCAACGTTAACACTCTGGCCATTCATGCCTTTTACATTCACTTTACCACCGTCAATGCGCACACTGTCAGCACCGTAAGGGAGTCCATCAAGGGCAAATGCCAGGGAGCTGCATAGTGCTAAACAGGAAAGCAGAATTTTGAAATATTTCATTGGGAATTCTCCATTGGATAAATTAAGAGTTTCTTACGATGATTGGCAAGGCTGTTAGCTTGTTTTCAGAAGCCTTTTGACCGGGTGCTGAATTTAACATAGAAGCTTATTAGGAAGGTTTGATTTAGATAAATTAAGTAAATAAGTGGTTTAAATAATACAATTACTTGGTTGTAGATATTTGCAGGTGAATCCCTGGTGGATTTTTCCGTAAATAATTTGGTGTAATAAATAAACTTGGAATACTGATTGTTAAATGTGATCGTGCTGTGTCGCAGAATTTGTTGTTACTTTATTAGCAATGTGGATGTTTGCATCCATTGGGAGATTTCCGGCCAGGGTAAGGGTTTGCTCAGGTAGTAACCCTGTGCCATATCACAACCGGCGTCCTGCAATGCTTCGAATGTTGCACGATCTTCAACACCTTCAGCCACTACGCGGATATTAAGGCTGTGCGCGAGGCTGATGGTGGATTGCACGATTTGTTTGTCCTTTTCGCTATTGAGCATGTCCTTTACAAAGGCACGGTCAATTTTCAAGGTGCTAATCGGAAGCTTTTTGAGATAGGCCAGGGATGAGAAGCCGGTGCCGAAATCGTCGATGGAGATTTTTACGCCCAGTGCGGCAATCTTGTTCAGTTTGAGTGCGGCGCCTTCCGGGTCTTTCATCAGTGAAGATTCGGTAATTTCCAGTTCCAGTTGTTCCGGATTGATAGCTGAATTTTGCAGTGCATGCTGCAGATGGTTGATGCAGTTGTCATCGGTCAGATTGCGGGAAGAAATATTCACCGCCACAGAAAAGTTTAGTCCCGCTTTCATCCATGCGCCTTGTTGCCTGAAAGCCAGGTTGATTACTTCCAGTGTTAGGGGGTGGATGATGTCGCTGACTTCGGCCAGGGGTATGAAGGAGTCAGGATAGATTAACCCCAGCTTGGGATGTTGCCAACGCAACAAGGCTTCGAAGCCGGTGACGCGTTGCGTGTGCAGGTCAAACTTCGGCTGATAAAATAAGCGCAACTGGTCTTCACGGATGGCGGTGCCGAGTTCGCCGATAATGGCCAGCCGCTCGTGCGAGTGCTGGTCTGTTGCGGGGTTATAAATTGCCACGCCACCGCCGGCAGCTTTGGCTGTGTACATGGCTACATCGGCTGAGCGTAGCAGCTCGTGGCTATCGTTGCCGTGTTGAGGATAAATAGCGATGCCGATACTGGAGTCTACTTCGAGATTAATTCCGTCAATTTCAAAAGGCTGTCTGATTGAATTACGCAGATTTCTGGCTAGTTTTTCAATGTTAGCATTGCTGGTTAATTCAGGAAAGAAAATGGTGAATTCATCACCGCCCAGACGATATATGTAGGCGTTATCCGGAAAATTAGCCAGCAGTAATTTGCCCATCATTTCCAATATTTGATCACCGATATGATGCCCCAGGGTATCGTTGATTTCCTTGAATCTGTCCAGATCAATCAGCAGCAAAGCTGCACCCTGTTCCGTGTTGTTATCGATAAAAAACTTGATTTCATTATGCATGGCATAACGATTGCGTAGGCCGGTCAGTGAGTCATGATTGACCATGTGCTCGAGCATTTGCTCCGATGCCTTGCGCGCACTGATATCCCTCACGGTTGCGAGCAAATAGGATTCTCCGCTTATTTGAATGGCGTTTAACGATACTTCTGCATCAAAAGGGATGCCGTCATATCTGCAATGCTGCCATTCGAAAGTGGGAGATTCTCCATTAAACGCAGAGGTAATTTTTTCAAGCGCTTTTCCTTTTGAGAGCCTGCCGTCAGGCTGGAATTCAGGTGAAAATCTGTAAGGAGGCTGACCTATAATTTGCTCGCGTGTACAGCCAAACATTTCAAGGGTGGCGGGATTGCACTCGGTAAAATATTCGCCATGCATCAGGAAAATACTGTCACTGGCTCCGTCAAACAGATTTTTGTAGCGTGCTTCGGATTCCTTGAATTGTTCTTGCATGTATTTTTTTTCAGTCAGATCTTCCGCAACTCCCAGATATCCTGAAATTTTGTTCTCTGAACCATAAACTGGTGTGACAGTCAGGCGCACCGGAAAACGGGTCCCATCCTTTCTCACATAGGTCCATTCCCTTTCTTCCAGCTTTTCTGTTTTGGCTTTTGCAATAAAAACTTCAAAGCCGGGCTCTATGGGTTTTCCGAGTTCTTTAGATAATTCACCAGCCCGTTGCATGATTTCATTCAGGTCATGAATAATCGCAGGTGATTGTTTGCCTATCATTTCATCTGCACTGTATCCCAGCATCCTTTCGGCCGCCAAGTTGAAGCTGAGGATAATTCCGTTGGTTTCTGTAGAGATAATACTGTAGTCTGCGCTGTCGAGTACGGCACGTTGCCAGTTGGTGAGTTTGCTAATTTCCTGTTGCGATGATGCTTCCTGTCTTTCGGTACGCCGGTAAATCCAGTAACCAGCAAGCAGGGAGAGGAGCAGCAGGATGCTGGAAGCAATCAGTTTATATAACCAGTTTAGAACTACGAAATATTTTGGGATAAATGCGGCCGACAGCAATTCATATTCTGGAATGTGGGAAAAAAATACATAAAAACTGGCATTCATTCTGCTAAAGAAAAATAATGAAAATCCTTCCTTTTCTGGCAGTGCTCTGATTTGCTGCAGGGTAAGGGGATGAGCAGGTTTCAGATAGGTTTCTTCAATTGAAAAGGCAGCCGGCCTGGGGTAAAAATATTGCAGGTAACCGTCTTCGCGCAATAGTGCGGTAGCTATATTATGAGGCAGTGTCATGTTTGCCCACCCGGTATTGCTTGCGGAAATATCGTATCCCGCTGTCATCACCGCAATGACTTTACCCTTCTTGTCATGTATGGGTGCGCGGATCGGGATTGCCCACTGTTGCAGAGCACGCATGAAGTACACGCGTCCCATTTGGATATGATCCGACTTTAACGCAGCAAGAAAACTGTCATGTGACTCTTCATTATCCAGCAGATTAGGCAGTTTGCTGCCGGGTTTGATGCCACTGACTAATACCAGCTGTCCATCGGGTCTGGACAAACCAAACCCAATCATATCCTTGTCCAGACTTTTGATTTGTTCCAGCAACGCGCGACCATTTTCAGGTTTTTGTAAGGCGCCCAGTTTGGCTAGCTGTACCCCCAGGCTTTTTAATACCAGTTCATGCGATTTCAGGGTGGAGTGTAAACCTTGTATTTGCGCGCTGTTGATGTAGTTTAGGGTTTGTTTGGTGTCATCAAGTGTGTTTTGCCAGGATTCAAAAGCGATCCAGCTATAGGCAATAAAGATCAGTGCCAAAAAGACATAAAAGAGTCTGCGCAAACGTTGTGTGTATGCATTCAAGGCCATGTGTATTAGAAATACGTTCTCATCTTTATTTCTGATAGATGAGAGTACATCCAGTCTTGCTCGACTGCAAGCTCAACTACTTGTATGCTTTGACATAGTCATTACTACTGGTATGGCTATGTAGAGGGGAAATTGATGTGTCTACAACATATAAATGGCAAGGTGTAATACTGGCAATGGAAAGGGTTAAGCTAGAGTCAGCGTGATTTGTATGCTGATTCTGAAACACAACATGTATTTGTCCGATTTAAGGAACTGTTTCGTTTTGTTCGGATTTATTGTCACGTACTGTGATACGAAGCTTGAATCGAAGCAAGCTTGAAAGGTATCATCACACTTTGTACAACAACTATCGGCGTACCCTTAACTCCGCCCCAATCCCATGACGAAACATAAAATATTTATCGACGGCGAAGCCGGTACTACAGGCTTGCAGATACGCGAGCGCTTGCAAACCATGCCGCAGATTGAGCTGGTAAGCATCGCCCCTGAACAGCGCAAGAACCCTGCTGCCAAACGCGAGCTGTTGGCGGGGGTAGATCTGGTTATTCTGTGTCTGCACGACGATGCGGCGATTGAGACAGTGGCGCTGGTGGATGAGCTGGAAAAGAGCAGTGGGAAACCCGGACCCAAGGTGATAGATGCTTCAACCGCACATCGTGTGGCACCGGGCTGGGTATATGGTTTTCCTGAATTGACGCGCAGCCAGGCTGCTGAGGTTGCCAAAGCCCGCCGCGTGACCAACCCCGGCTGTTATCCGACAGGCGGTATTGCGCTGTTGCGCCCGCTGGTGGATGCAGGTTTGCTGCCGCCTGACTATCCGGTGGTGATGTCGGGCTATACCGGTTATTCGGGTGGTGGTCGCCAGATGATTGAGGCTTACGAGGTTACGCACACTGCTCCGCTGCTAGAAGTATATGGTTTGGGCCTGAATCACAAGCATCTGCCGGAATTGCAGAAATACAGCTGCCTGACCCGGCGGCCGATTTTCGTGCCGACAGTGGCGAATTACTACGCCGGGATGATCGACCAGATCGGCCTGCAGTTTGATTTGATGAAAGGAGTCAAGAATAGTAAACAGTTGGAGGATGCGTTGCGTGCACACTATGCGGACAGTGAGTGGGTGAAGGTGGTAGAACCCATTACAGGTGGCCGTATCGAACCTACCGCACTGAACAACACCAACAAGATGGAACTCAGTGTCTATGGCAACGATGCAGTGGGTCAGGCTGTGCTGGTGGCGAGACTCGACAACCTTGGCAAGGGTGCCAGTGGTGCCGCGGTACAAAACCTCAAGCTGATGCTGGGTTTGTAAGATCTCAGTATCAACAAATGCGATGACAGACTACAACATTACTACAGCTCTGCCGATGGTTGAAGTGTTCCACTTGGGCAAGCTTGTCATGATCAAGCGCGAAGAAAATCCGTCCGCAACAATCCGGGCAGACTATGCCTTCACAGCACGCAAATGTCCGCCCTACTGTATTCAGCCGATGCAATTGGCTGCGGGCATTGAAACATTAGGTGAACTGGAAGTGCTGGATTGTCTGAAACGTATACGTGAAGGCGAGGGCAAGCGGATGCTGGTGGATTCACGTACGCCGGACTGGTATGCGAAGGGCACGATACCCGGTGCAATCAACATTGCATATGCACAGAACATGGCAGGTGAGGCAACAGATCTGCCCGGCGTGAAAAAATCTTTACTTGAATTGTACGGTGTGAAGGAAATAGCGGGGGGTTACGATTTCAGCAATGCATTTACACTGGCCATTTTCTGCAATGGCCCATGGTGCGGGCAGACGCCAAATTATATTCGCACCTTGCTCTCCCTGGGCTATCCCGCAGCCAAGCTGAAATGGTATCGCGGTGGTATGCAGGATTGGTGTTCGTTGGGGCTCACCGTTATTTAAGTACTGCAGGGGTAAGACAACGAGTAGTGCCATTTTTCTACACACTTTATTGCCGTTTTGGGGTGGTTAAAAACAGGTGCAAGGCACGGCAATTTACGTTTAACCAGTTTTTATGATGGTATTGGTTCAGGATAAGTTGAGTGATGAACAACCCAAGGGGTTTATCTTTTTTCATGCAATTGAAGTGTTTTCCCAGACCATCATCTTCGGAGGTGTTCCATGCAAAAACCAAAAAAATACATAAATTATTTTGTTGTCATGGCAAGTATTGTTACCACATTTGTTTTTTTTCAATCACCTTCAACGCAGGCAGAAACATCGAGCCGCAAGCATGATACCAAGCCGGGCAAGTCACTTGGAGCGGTCGAAACGGAGTATCCGAGTTGGTTTCATGATGGTTTTCTGGATTTTAAGGAAGATGTCGCCACTGCCAATCGTGCAGGGAAACGCCTGATAATTTTGTTCACCCAGGATGGTTGTCCGTATTGCAATGCGCTGGTGGAGCGTAATCTGGCACAGAAAGATATAGAAGAACTGGTGCGCAGCAAATTTGAAGTGGTCGCAATCAATCTGGTGGGTGATCGTGAAGTAACAAATATAGATGGCAAGCATTACACTGAAAAATCTTTGTCGGAAGCGCTTAAAGTACAGTTCACACCGACGATGCTTTTCTTTAACGAAAGAGGAGAAACAATATTGCGCCTGAATGGCTATTTGCCACCAGCGCAATTTAAAGTTGCATTAAATTATCTCGTTGAAAAAAGTGGTCAGCTTAGCTTTCGTGATTATGTCGAGTTAAATTCACCACCTGCGCAAAGCGGAAAATTGAATCATGAATCCTTCTTTCTTGTTCCCCCCTATAATCTTTCTCGTAAATCTGCCGGAAAACACAGGCCGCTCGCCGTTTTCTTTGAGCAAAGGGATTGCCCCAATTGTGACGTGATGCACCAGAAGGTTTTGGTCGATGCTGAAACACGTAAATTGATCGGAAAATATGATGCGGTGCAACTGGATATGTGGGATAAAAATGCCACTCTCATTACACCGGGTGGTGAATCGACTACAGCTAGAGACTGGGCAAAACAGCTGGATGTGAAATATGCGCCGACGGTTGTGCTATTCGATGTTAAAGGCAAGGAAATCATTCGTACTGAAGCCTTCTTCAAAATATTCCATACCCAAAGCTTCTTTGACTATGTGCAAAGCGGAGCATATAAGCAGCAGCCAAATTTCCAGAGATTTATATCGCATCGCTCTGAGCAATTACGCGAACAGGGTAAGGATGTAGATATCTGGCGGCTGGATGATGAATCTTCGGTACAGAAAAAATAGCGTTGTAAATTTATAACGTAAAAGAATAAAAAGCAGGGCGTAGCTTTACGATGCTGAAATACCCAGCTCCTTATACAGCTTGCTGACCGACTCGCGCAGTTCGCTGAGCTCTGTTTCCAGTTTTGCAACGTTAGCCTTGAGTGCAGCAATTTCACCCACGGTTATATCGCTTGAGGGTGTCGCGTGTATGGCAGTAGTTACATGTTCTTCGATCGCGGGCATACCGGACAATAGATGTGTCCAGCGATTTTCGCGTGAGCCTGGCTGGCGTGGTAGCTCGTGCACCAGTCCACCTTCCGCACGCTCGGCGAGTTCGGTCAGAAAACCTTCTACGGATGAGATATCTGCAAATTTATGCAGTCTTTCACAATTGATACGCAACTCACCTGCAGTCTGCGGACCCCGCAGCATCAGCATGGTGAGCAGTGCGGTGGACTGGGTGGGGATGTGCAGCACGCGTTCGATATTGTGGCCGTAACGCGATGCCCTTCCTCCGCTGGTTTCCACGATCAGCGAGTGGGCTCGCAGGTTGTCCAGCGCAACCTGAACTTCTTCTTCAGTTGCTTCAATCACCGGGTCCCGGCTGCTTTTCTGGTTGCAGCCGGAAACCAGTGAATTCAGTGTCAGTGGATAACTGTCTGGTACTGTGCGCTGCTTTTCGGCAAGCACTCCGAGGACGCGGGTTTCAAGGAGGGAAAGAATGGGGAGTGTGAGGGACATTGTCGGTTTAAGTGATAGTTAAAAATATATTTATTTAATATGGGTATTATCTTTATATTCACTTCGAAATTTATTTCGGCCAGTTCATTAAACTATAAAACTGGCAATGTTGCGAATAATCAACAGGAAAGACTTTAACATTGACACGATTTGTTTAACGGGAATAAAGTTAAAGTCAGGGTCAGGACTGCATTGTGACATTGATGGTGTGGGCCTGGCTTTATTTTTTGGAAAAATTTCTTTCCGCAACATTTTTTAACACTTTGGACTTGACGCATTTTTTACCAGAATTGAGGACGGTGGCAAGTGGCAGGTTATTACAGAGGGTAGGATATGGCGAATTTTTAGGAGTGTTAAGAACAGTGTTTCAGCATTATGTACTGGTTTAATGGCCGCAGTTAAGAGAGAAAGGGTGAGCGATGACAGATTTCACTGAGCTAATGAATGGCGAGTTGCAGTTGATACAGGGACAGCTTGGCAAGAATCAGGGAAGTAAAAAGTCGAAGGAAAATCTGACCGGGTTGGCATTTTCCGGCGGAGGCATCCGCAGCGCAACTTTTAATCTCGGCATTATTCAGGCGCTTTCCGGAAAAAACTATCTGCAAAAGTTTGATTATCTTTCCACCGTTTCCGGCGGTGGCTATATCGGCTCCTGGTTATCCGCACAGGTACGCCGCATTCGCGGTGCATCCACAGATCCAAATGCGCCACAAAAAATTGAACTGTTTGAGGAAGCCTTAAACGCAGCGCAAAAATCCGGAATTGAACACCCGTCAGTCAAATGGCTGCGCAGTTACAGCAACTATCTGACACCAAAAAAGGGTTTGTCGGGAGACTTCCTGGCGGCGATTGGTTCCTGGCTGCGTAACACGATGCTGAATCAGGCCACTCTATTTCTTTTCTTTGCTTCTCTCCTGTTGTTGCCGCAAGTAATCACGTTGCTGGCGTCCCTCGAACTGAGCTGGATTACACCGCGGCTACAGTGGTTGTTGCTGGGTGTTATTCTGAGCATAGGCGCAATACTGTTGTGTGCCTTGCAATTGCCAAAACTGCGTTGCTGTAACGATGCCAATTGCACTTCTTCCGCAAATCAGAAGAGCAAAAAGTTAACCTTGCTGGTTATCCCGATGGCGATACTGGCTGCCTTTAGTCTGAGCATGTGGATGTATTCGACCAGCCTGTTTCCGAACTTATGGATGGCGGACAATTGGCAGAGCAGTGAACTCAGCTTCGCTCTGTTCAGGCA
>Ga0315270_10001053_pt1:0-10000 | contig 14692 bp, 11 predicted proteins | sample C1_bottom_MG_FD_204932 | JGI IMG/M metagenome (GOLD analysis project Ga0315270, IMG submission 204932) | Sediment microbial communities from Yellowstone Lake, YNP, Wyoming, USA - C1_bottom | ecosystem: Environmental > Aquatic > Freshwater > Lake > Sediment | place: USA: Wyoming... | reverse complement strand
CATGAAAACGCGCGATCAACTCTAATGCTAGGTCTATTTTGCAATCTCGAGGATTTAACTCGCCGCTGACTGCACGCTCGATCATTTGCCGAATCTGCTGCGAGGTTTTGCTAAGCGACAACAATTCGAAGTAGCGCCACATGAGCTCGTCCGAAATCGACATGATCTTGCCGAACATTTCCTTAGGAGGCTCGGCGATGCCAATATAGTTACCTAGCGACTTGGACATTTTCTGCACGCCATCAGTGCCCTCAAGAATGGGCATTGTCATTACGACCTGGGGCTCCTGCCCGTAATCACGCTGTAATTCGCGCCCAACCAGCATATTGAATTTCTGGTCGGTCCCACCCAGTTCAACGTCCGCTTTTAAGGCAACAGAGTCGTACCCTTGCACAAGTGGATAAAGAAATTCGTGGAGCGCAATCGTTTGCCCGCTATTAAAGCGCTTATGAAAATCGTCTCGCTCGAGCATACGCGCGACAGAGTGCTTGGCCGCCAGCTGAATCAAATCTGCCGCAGACATCGCCCCCATCCACGATGAATTAAACATCACGAGGGTTTTTTCCGGATCAAGGATCTTGAAGATCTGTTGCTCATATGTCTTCGCATTCTCGATAACAACATCGCGTGTCAGCGCTTTTCGCGTCGCGCTTTTGCCAGTGGGGTCGCCGATCATGCCGGTGAAGTCGCCAATCAGAAACACCGCCTCATGACCCAAATCCTGAAATTGCCGCAACTTGCGCAACAGCACCGTGTGCCCAAAATGAAGATCCGGCGCCGTCGGATCAAATCCCGCCTTTATGCGCAACGGTCGACCAAGACCCAATTTGGACCGCAAACCATCCGGCACTAATATTTCTGCCACACCAACTGAGACCTGATCATATTGTTCTTGCACTTGTGTCATCGCGAAATATTCCTACTCCAAGAAAAAATGCTCACGGCGCTGTGAGTAACCAACCACAACAAACCACCCGATCTACGTAATTAAAACCACATTACTTCACGCCCACGCTGCCGACAAATTCAACAAATGTGAAACTCAAAAGCAAAGCTAAACTTACCCCGAATAGGCGTCGATACAAAGCGGTAACTACGATTATGGGGCCACGTTCGGTAGCTTAAAATATTTTCGCACCGACCGTTACAAAGAAAGCGTTGACGCGAGACCTTACTGCAGGATAGGACGCCCGCATGCCTACACCGATCACGATCGTCGATGATTCCGCGATGTCGCGCAAGCTCATGTTGCGAGCTTTGCCACAGGGATGGGATGTCGAAGTCTCACAAGCCGAAAACGGCGCACTAGCCCTCGACGCCTACCGCGCAGGCAAGGCCGATGTAATGTTTCTGGACCTCACGATGCCTGTGATGGACGGGTACCAGGTTCTGGAAGCGATGAAAAAAGAAGGCCTCAACTGCTTTGTTATCGTCGTCTCCGCCGACATTCAGCCGAAAGCGCAAGAACGCGTACTCCAACTTGGGGCGATGGCTTTCATTAAAAAGCCTGTTAGCACAGAAGAAGTCACCAAGATTCTGAAAGAGTACGGAATCCTATGACAATCAAACCACTCACCGCCGACCAAAAGGACGCGCTTCAGGAAGTCCTGAATATCGCGATGGGGCAAGCCGGCGATTCGTTGGCCCGCATATTGGATGCGTTTGTCGCATTGTCCGTACCTCGCATTCGAATTGTCGAAGTTGCAAACCTTGGGAAAACCGTCGTTGAGATGGTCGGCGAAAATATCGACGTCAGCGCCGTGCGGCAAGCGTTTTACGATGACTTACGAGGCGAGGCCATTGTCATCTTTGGCCAAGCCGGCTGCCGCGACTTAGCGGACTTGATGGGCTATGACACCGATATTGACGCCGACGCCGAGCACGAGCTATTGCTCGACGTCACCAACGTGCTCGTCGGCGCCATTTTGAACGGCATTACAGAAACGCTCGGCACCGAGTTGAGCTTCACCGCGCCATCCATCATGGCGGAGCGCCGGCCGATCGATACGATCATTACCCCAGAAAATCTACCCTGGACCCACGCGCTGTTGCTCGAAGTGAACTACAGCCTCGAAAACCGCGCCTTCAAGAGCCATTTATTACTATTAATGGCGGAAGACGCTATCGAGTCTCTGCGCAAAGCGGTAAACGACTTCATGGAATCCATCTAATGGCACAGCCGCTGGATCGCGCACCGTTGCTTAACTTCATTGTTGACAGGCTCAACGTTGGCGTCTTTGTCATCAACAAAAACCACGAGATCGTCTTGTGGAACCACTTCATGCAGGTGCATAGCAATCGCAAACCCGAAGAAGTACTTGGCAAAAATTTGTTCGACGCATTCCCTGAACTGCCACGCACTTGGCTTGAAAAGAAAATACAAAGCGTTTTTATTCTGAAAAATTTCGCGTTCACGTCTTGGGAACAGCGACCATTTCTATTTAATTTTCGCCACAATCGCCCCGTAACCGGCGGCGTTGACAGCATGCGCCAAGACTGCACGCTTATCCCCGTAAAAGAAGAAGATGGCGCCGTAAACAACGTCTGCATTACCTTGCTCGACGTCACTGACACGAGCATCTATCAGAACATGATGAAGGATGCAATGCGGCGCCTTGACGAGGCCAGCAACCGCGACGGACTCACCGGCATATACAATCGTCGCTATTTGGAACAAGCGTTGTCACGAGAGTTTGGTCGCGTAAAACGCTATGACGGCACACTGTCGCTCATCATGATAGACCTCGACCATTTCAAACGTGTTAACGATCAGAAAGGCCATTTGGCCGGCGACGAAGTCATTCGCCGCGCCGCAGAAACCCTCAACCACGGCGTTAGAGACACAGACACACTTGGTAGATATGGCGGCGAAGAATTCGTTGTCCTGTTGCCGCAAACCAAGATCGATGGCGCGTTAATTTTAGCCGAGCGATTGCGCGGACTCATTGCGGCCGAGCCCATTATGTATAACGACGACCCCATTGCCGTCACCATCAGCGTTGGCGTTGCCGAAATGAATGCCGACATCGCCAGCCACGAGCAATTACTTCAACACGCCGACGAGGCACTTTACGAATCTAAAAAGAATGGGCGCAATCGCGTCACTTCTTATCGCCCAATCGGCAGCTAAGGCGCTCCGCGCGCGACAACCCAGTCTCAACTGCAAAAAATAGTGCTTCCGTCTCCAACTGGAGACGCCGTTGCTGTACGCAACATTTCCGCTTGGTTAACAAATCTTGTTGAAACGCAGTAACCTCTTTAAGATAACCGGCCTTGGCGGGAAAAATCGAACCCGTTAAACAGTTTCGCGCCAAGTCCTGTGAGAAGATTGCGCAAATACACGGCGAGACTCGACGTTCACTGTCGACAATGGCGTCCTAGCGTGGCGCCTAATTTAGCACAGGCCGAAATGTTGCTTTGTTAAGTCAACGCGGGAACGCGCTGGCCGATAACGATACACGGAGGCCCAGCACAATTAGGATGCGTTTGCCCCATGATAAATCAAGATTATCGACGCCGACTGAACACCGCAACGTGGACCCGCCGCCTCGCGTCGCGAAACGGAATGATTGCACTTGGCTCAGCTTTTTGCGTCCTTGGAGCATTAACGTTTTCTTATCAGAACACAACCGCGCCACGGGCCCACTCCAAGCCATTTCTTAACGAAACGTCCAGCACTGAAATCGAGCCGCCAACAACGCCTCTGGCAATGTCTGCAACGACGGGCGTGGAGGCAACTCAGTTGACGGATGGCGAAGCAACGGCGAGCGGCGACACCGCCGCGAGCGACCAAACGATCGTAGAAAAAGAAATCTCTATTAAACTCGGCGACACTTTGTCGAGTATTTTTTCAGCGCTACGCATTCCTCCTCAAACTCTCGCTAAAGTTTTAGCAAGCGGCAAAGACGCACGCCAACTGCTCAAAATCAAAGGTGGAGAAAAGCTGCTATTCACCATAGCACCAGGCTTGCAACTAACTAGCCTTCGCTATGATTTGGATTTTTCGCGCCAACTTGTCGTTGAAGCAAATGGCGAACAGTACAAAGCCTCGATCGAGACATCAAAACTCGAAATACAACTTCAGCGTGCCAGTGCAAACATCGATTCGTCGTTATTTGCCGCCGCACAAGAAGCGGGATTGGCCGACAATATCACTTTAGAACTTGCAAAAGTTTTTGGTTGGGACATTGACTTCGCACTCGACATTCGAAAGGGCGACTCCTTTGCAGTCCTTTATGAGGAAATGTATCGCGACGGCATCCGGGTAAAAAATGGCGCCGTTGTCGCAGCAGAATTTACTAACCAAGGAAAAACTTACCGCGCAATTCGTTATCGTGACTCGCAGGGACGAATCGATTACTACGCACCTGATGGCCGAGCATTGCGCAAAACTTTTTTTCGCACACCCGTCGACTTCACGCGTATCAGCTCAACATTTAGCCTCGGGCGTTATCACCCCCTGTTGAATCGCATCCGCGCGCACAAGGGCGTTGACTATGCAGCACCAACCGGCACGCCGGTGAAAGCAACGGCGGATGGACGCGTTGGCTCCGTCGGATCCAATGCTGGCTATGGCAACGTCATCGTACTTAGTCACGGCAAGCAGTACAGCACCTTGTATGCCCATCTGTCGCGTTTCGCGCGCGGCATTCATAATGGATCTCCGGTCAAGCAAGGCGAAGTCATCGGTTACGTCGGTCAGACAGGTCTCGCCACAGGCCCACATTTGCATTATGAATTCCGTGTCAACGGCGTGCATCGGAATCCACTGAGCATAAAAACGACGCCGGTCGAACCACTACCGGCACGTGAACTTGCGGCGTTTCTGCACTATGCAAAAACTCAGCTGGCCACGCTCACTGGAAGCACGTCCCAGGACACGCTGGCGCTCAACGACCATCGCGCCAAATGAATTCGCAGCGTTTTATTGGGCTGATGTCGGGCACAAGCATGGACGCCGTCGATGGCGTCATCGCAGAATTCTCAGCGCATAAAATTCAAGCCATCGCGTCTTGGCAACTGGTAATGCCACCAGCTCTGCGCGAGCTTCTGCTGAATCTCGCGCACAGTACATCCGTTCCTTGGCAAGATCTCGCGCGTGCGGATCACGCGCTCGGCCAGTTGTTCGCGCACACGGTCAATGAACTGTTGCACGCGCACAACCTCGACCCAAGAAGCATTGCCGCGATCGGCTCACACGGCCAAACGGTATTTCACGATCCCAATTCAAGTTCGCCAACCAGCTATCAACTTGGCGACCCCAATGTAATCGCCGAACTCACCGGAATCACCACCGTCGCCGATTTTCGCCGACGCGACATCGCTGCAGCCGGTCAAGGCGCGCCGCTGGTGCCCGCCTTTCACCACGCTGCGTTCGCATCTTCCGATCAGTCTCGCGTCATCGTAAATATCGGCGGCATGGCCAACATCACAGTGTTACCGGATACCAACTTAGGCAACGTCTTTGGGTTTGATACTGGTCCAGGCAACGTCCTCATGGACTCGTGGTCGCAACAACACTTGGGCGTGTCATTTGATGAAAATGGAAAATGGGCCGCCGGCGGGACCGTCAATCAGCGGCTGCTGGTCGACCTATTGCGCGAACCCTATTTTTCAAAGGCACCGCCAAAGAGTACGGGCCGCGAACTCTTTAAGCTGACATGGCTACAACAGCATTTGCAACGCCACAAGTTTGCCAGTCCAAGCGAAAAATTAGCGCGGGACATTCAAGCTACGCTGTGCGAACTCACTGCCGTATCCATTTGCGATGCGATCAAACGATGCGCCGCGCAAACAGAGGAAGTTTTCTTGTGTGGCGGCGGCGCCTACAACCACCACCTTACCGCTCGGCTACGCGCGCTTATGAACGTTCCAGTTCGAAGCACCGCCGAGCTGGGCATCGACCCGCAGCACGTGGAGGCCATCGCTTTCGCTTGGCTCGCCAAGCAGTGCATGGAACACCAAACTGGCAATCTGCCAAAAGTAACAGGCGCCAACCACAGCGTCATCTTAGGCGGCATCTACCAAGCCTAAATAACAAAGGGGGCCGCAGCCCCCTTTGTTTGTCGATCTTTAAACTGAAAACCACTACACGCTAAACGACGATCCGCAACCACAGGTCGTGGTCGCATTTGGATTGCGTATCACGAAATGGGCGCCTTCGAGCCCTTCGGTGTAGTCAATTTCAGCGCCGACCAAATACTGATAGCTCATTGGATCCACCAACAAAACTACCCCAGCCTTTTCCACAACCGTATCGCCGTCGTTCACAGTTTCATCAAAACTAAATCCATATTGGAACCCGGAACAGCCGCCGCCGCTGATAAATACGCGCAATTTGAGTGCCGCATTGCCTTCTTCCTCAATCAGGTCCCGCACTTTTGACGCGGCGCTATCGGTAAAAATAACGGGGGAGGATTCTTTCGAAACACTTTGGGCGGTTGCGATCGTCATGTTCGTTCTCCGGATTGCACTTCTTTAGACTAGGAAAATGGTAATAAAGACCTGGCACGGTAGTCAACTATTATCGTCTGCTATATAAGCATACTTTATAGATAAGTGCATCCCTGACTTTTTTCAACAACGCATCCGTTACTCCGCCGCCTCCGGAGCGACGACCCCTTCGGCCATTGGAATGAGGCGGCCGTTGACCGCCGCGCCCGAGGCCATTTCTATTTTTTGATAATAAATATTGCCCGTCACATGAGCGCTGGCGCCCAATTCGACGCCGTCTGAGGCCACAATATCACCTACCACCGCGCCTTCCAACATGACGCGCGGGACTTTGACTTGCCCTTCGACACAACCCTTCGGGCCGATCGTCACCACGGCATGTGGGTCATCTGCGGCAAAAACATCGCCCTTAATCTTCCCATCAACGTGCAAAGCACCAGCAAACGACACCGTCCCGTTCACTTCGAGTCCGGATCCAATTAGACTGGTGGCGCTAGACGCTGACTTCTTCTTTAAATCCCACATACATACCTCGGCATTGCTGCAGCTAACCCGCGACCTCGGACCATGAAAATATTTTGTCAAAATGAGACGGACTTTTCCCAGGCGTATCAATGCTCACCTTAAGACGCTGCGGTTCGAAATTTTGCGGAACCACAAAGTCTCCATCGAGATTCTGAAAGTGCTTGAACGAAAACGGTTGCGCGGCAAGTTTATTGCCAAAACCGGCGTTTATCGCGAATACTTTGTCGACACCGCCCTGCAAACCCTCCAACACAAAGGTCACCGACCCTTTAATGGCCCGATCCACGTGCTCGGTCTGCATCAGAGCCAGGCGATACCGATACTTGCCGGCACCCGATCCTTTGATTATTTTAAATTGTTGCACCCGGACTGATTCTGCCGCGGCACCCGCACCAACAATACTCTGCAAAACACTCGACTGCTGCTTTAGGGCATAATTTTCATCCTGCAGCGTCCGCAAGTTCTTCTCAATTTTACCGTAGGCTTCACGATCGACGCCGGTGCTGCGCTCCAATAATGCCGCCTTTTCACTCAAGTCCACATTGTCCTTGGTCAGCTGCTTGATGCGTAGCTCCAACATATGAACGCGCTGAGCAGCGTCTTCGGCATCAAACCCCGCGCGCGACCGGCCAAAATCAAACACAAACCAAAACGCAATGCTCATTGCGACGGAAAATATCAACAGCAAGCCTAGTCGTCGCGCCGGCGACTGGCGTCGCACGACATAGTGAGAAAAACCTTCCGCCATTAAAACCTCTATGTGCCCGCGTAACCACTCGACAGAAAAGACACTGCATCTATATCGGTAACTAGTCGACATCTCGCCATGGAATTATGGAATCAACCCCACACACTCCAGTCCCTGCCGCTCAGGTAGGCCGAAAGCGATATTCATATTTTGCACAGCCTGGCCCGCCGCACCTTTGACCAGATTGTCTATAACCGACAAAACAACAATCGTGTCGCCGTGCTGCGGTTTGTGCACCGCGATGCGGCATGTATTCGCCCCTCGCACTGACCGCGTTTCAGGATGACTTCCCGGTGGCATGACATCAACAAACGGCTCATCGCGATAACGTTGCGCATAAAGATCCTGCAGGTCCATAGCAACATTTGCCGCGACCTTCGCGTATAACGTTGCGTGAATACCCCGAATCATGGGCGTCAGGTGTGGCACGAAGGTCAATTTAACATCCGCGCCACTCGCCGCCGCCAGACCCTGAGTGATCTCTGGCAAGTGCCGATGCCCGCCGACGTTGTACGCTTTTAATGATTCACTTGCCTCGCACAACAACATGCCAACCGAGGCTTTGCGCCCCGCACCGCTAACTCCAGACTTACAGTCGGCGATAAGACTCTGCGCATCGACCAAATTCTTCTCTAACAATGGCAATAACCCAAGTTGCACGGCCGTTGGATAACAGCCCGGGTTCGCAATGAGGCTCGTTTTAGCAATTTGTGCCCTATTTACCTCAGGCAAACCGTATACCGCTTGATCTAACAACTCAGGACACGCGTGGGGCATTCCATACCATTGCTCCCAGAGCGCAGGCGACTTTAAGCGAAAGTCCGCCGCAAGATCGATGACTTTCGCGCCAGCCTGCAACAACTCGCGCGCCATCGTCATTGCCGTGCCATTGGGCGTCGCAAAAAATACGACATCACACGCCCCGAGCCGCTTTACATCCACGGCGGAAAAGCTCAAATCCACCACGCCACGCAGATTGGGAAACATGTCGGACACGGGCACGCCTTCTTCCGCGCGCGAGGTAATGACATCGAGGGCCACCGCCGGGTGAAGCGCGAGTAGGCGCAACAGTTCTACGCCGGTATAGCCTGTGCCTCCAACAATTCCGACTTTGAGTTTTTTTGTCGCCATCATTTTCTCTCTACTAATAACCGATGTTACGCGCCCGCTTCAGAAGCGTCGGGCAACGTTGCCTGGCCGTCTCTGCTTTTTTGCCGCGCTCCGACCGAGCGATTCCATGCACAAGCGGTAGGGGTGCAATTCATTACGCCCCAATCTTCAGTGCCACAGCAGGGCGCGATAAATCGCTGCTGCGTAACATCAGCTAATAATATTCAGCTCGCATCGGCAGCGGGCTTATGCACGAACGCGTCCCAAACATACTCAACAATCGCATCCACTTGCGCCGACGACAAGACGTTTTTCCACGCCGACATGGTTGTACCAGGCAAACCTTCTAGAATAACTTCGCGCAGACGCGCTTTGTCCGTTTTCGCCGCAAACGCGCGGTCGGTTAGATTCCTCGGTCGCGCCGTGAGAAAACTGCCGATCCAATTTTTTCCGGTACCATCGGGGGCATGGCAAAACGCGCAATTTTGTTGAAATAACGCCGCGCCATCCATCAGGACCGGATCCTTCGAGTCAATATTAGGCCCCTTCGCATGGCTCGCATAAGGCGTCGCGCCGGAAACTGCATCGACCTCAGCCTCCGCGCTTGCCGGGGCGAAATCGCCCCGCGGATACGAAACCGAACGACTATCAAAGCGCATCGGCACCGCTTCATGCTGCGCACGCTCATGGCATGTCACGCAGGAGCTCATGAACAAGCGCCGTCCATCTTGTTGCGTTGGCGTTAACTTTTCTATCGGGATCGCCAACGATAGATCGCCCAGCGCAAACGGAAATGCCGCCGCATAACGTTCATGCTCGGGCCAACCGTTCTCAGGAGTGTGGTAGCGCGTATTTTTCCGCTCACCCAACATGAATTCCTTGCGCACATAGTCCACCACGTCGCCGATTTCATCTTCGCGCAATGTCGCAGCAAAAGCCATCATGGCTGTCCCCAACCGACCCTGCGCCACGGCAGCCATCATCTGTTCGCGACTCAGCGACGCTGGATCCAACTGGGTAAAGTCGCGCGGCGCTGGCGTCAGATAGGAACTTGCCACCGTCTTGACATCGCCACTGTAGCCATGACAAAAGTAACAACGCATGTTGTAAATGTCCCGGCCCCGCTCGTATGCATTTTGGGCGTGACTTCCGGCCGCGACAGCG
>Ga0315270_10001052_pt1 | contig 14701 bp, 13 predicted proteins | sample C1_bottom_MG_FD_204932 | JGI IMG/M metagenome (GOLD analysis project Ga0315270, IMG submission 204932) | Sediment microbial communities from Yellowstone Lake, YNP, Wyoming, USA - C1_bottom | ecosystem: Environmental > Aquatic > Freshwater > Lake > Sediment | place: USA: Wyoming | collected... | reverse complement strand
TTGATTGATTTCGAAAAGTGTTGGATTCTTCGGATTGACAACTACTTTTACGGCATGCATATCGGCTTCGCCAAAAACTTGTAATCGGGTAAAATTGAGCACTGATTTTTTTAATTCTTCATTTTCGTATAAAGGCTTATCTACTTTATATTCATGGGAATCACCGTTGATGAGCAACACTGGTTTATTATAGTCTAGAACTAGTTTTTGAAGCTCTTTTAGAAAAACAACAAAGCCTTCTTTTCCTTTGTCTGGCGTTATCATATCAGCGTGTTCAAAAATGACAATCCCTAAACTATTTTTTGCTTTTGCTTTTTTGAAAACTTCATTCAACCAAAAAATATCAGCTTTGGAACGTTCAAAAAATTCCTCATTTGATTTTAAAGAATCTTTGTCGAAGTTGTTGTTGGATCCTACAAGATGAATGGTTGCAAAAGAGATTTTATTATAATCCCACATTTTGTTTTCGACAAATTTTGCATACTCTTTATTGGAAGATTCTGAAGTCAATATCATTTTGGATTTTCCCAAACTATGCACAGTATCCTTAAAAAATTTTGCTCTTAGTGCGGACAAACGTTCATTGATATTATATGAGCCAGCTTGAGGCTTCCCACAATCAGTCCATTCATTATCACCCGGAGTGTAAATTAATGGTTTTTTGAAACTGTTGAAATAGTCCAATATTTTTTGAAAAGCAGCATCAGAACAAGGCGTTTTACTCGATTTGAAATCGCCAACAAAAACATTAAAAACTTGTTCTTGTTTGTTGATTTCGTTAATAACATTTTCAAATCTGACATTGTCCGCAGGCAAATTGTACGGCATATCTCCAAGCACTATAAAAGTAAAGGGCTTTTCCTTGTTTTGAGAAAAACAAAATGCATATACTAACAAGGTAAACATACGGAAAATGTAAACGGGTGATTTCATAAGTATGTTGAAAATAAAAACAGGCAGATGGTGTGTTCCCGCTGCCTGTCTTAATTATTTAAATTTCTTAATTATGTTGGTTTCCCGAACCGCTTTTAGGAAAAGCCCCTAAATCGATGCTTGGAGCAGTTACAGTAGCTTTTAAATATTGATTTGTCAAAGAAGCTGTTGCATTAACTGGTGAAAATGCAGTATTTCCTTTTCCAATTGCAGGAGAGTCAGCAGCTAAATGAAAGTCATAATTTCCTTGAAAATTGTATAAAGTCAATTTAGAAACATCAGCAACTGGCAATGGGAAATTTACAAATTTAGGATTGTTTTGCCCAACTAACTGTGGCGCCGAGTACACTTGACCTAAAGTATAGCTACTAGGATATCCAGGATAGAAAGTTGCAGGATTAGGAATATCTGTAGATTGAGGTTTGGTGCCATGAGTAGTTGGGTAAAACTCATTTACAATTGCAGCAGTATCTCCGTAGCTTAAATTATTTCCGTAAAAGCAATTGGCAAAATCGGCAGCTGGATTTTCTAGAATACGCAATCCTGTTCTACAATTCACAAAAAGGTTATTGTACACCTTCCCTTTAGCACCTTGCTCAATATTGGCATTGGCTCCACGATCTGGATCTACACTTCTAAAACCGCCAGAAACATACGTATTGTTATACATGTTTATTTCTGTTTGCACACTTCCGTAAGTTCCTTTATTTGATGATTTTGTACCACCTTTGGCAGTTCCTATGATTAAGTTATAAGCCATATCACCAATAGTTGAATTTTTCACATTGAAACAATCTCCGTCATTGTATGATAATTTTTCAACTGTATTTCTCATGATGTGTACTTTTCCTCCGTTTACACGAACGGCATCAGTAGTTGAACCATAAACCCACGAATCTTCTAGGATTAAAATTCCATTAGGATTACCAAATTTTATATTGAATAAATCATCTCCCGACGTATATCCTTGGTCCACATTTAAATCATCGGCAGTTCCTCCTGCAAAATCCAAATGCGTCCATTTAATATCTAACAATTTACAAGTAGCTTCACATTGAATTCCACCCCATAATTTGCCGTCTGGTTTCAAAGCTGGATCGGTGTTAGGATCTTGTAAAGTGTTCAATTTATAAGCGCTAGGATTTAAGTCAGCCGCTTTACCTGTAATCCAGTTTGGATTTTGTTTTGTTCCCAAAGAAATAAAAACACCTTTTACTATAAGTTGGGCTGCCGGATTTGTTGCCAATAATTTAACCCCACTTTGCATTACCAAAGTATCATTAGTATTAATAATCACTTTTGAACTAAAATAATACGTTTTACCAGATTCCATTGTTCCTTTTACACTTCCTGTAAGTGTTTCTCCTGTGATGCTGGTTCCTGCTTTAAATTGTGGTGCAGATACTTCATCTTTATTGTTACTACAAGAAGATAAAGCTATTACTGCTAAAGCTATTAATCCTAAATTTAGTTTGTTTTTCATTGTTTAATTTATTTAAAGTTTAGTTGTTAATTATTAAAATTTATATCGCATTCCAAAAGTGAAGTTTTGTCCGTACAAATCTCTTTGTACAGTTACTCTATTGGGGTCTGTTTGATGAGGTAGTGCGAAATCACCTGTGGTATAAATGTTGGGTTGCAAAATTTGAACAACAATGGGCGTATTCAAAAGATTGGTAATTTTACTATAGAAGGTAAAATATTTGAAAGCTTTTTTTTCGATAGAAAAATCCAGTTGCGACATCCCTTGTTGCCAATAATCTAAATCTTTATAGGGGGAAACCAAAGTGATTTTTTTACCTGTATAAACATAAGCCAATTGTACATCGACGCCCTCTTTTTGATTTTTATAAAGTAAAGAAGCATTAGCAATGTGCGGAGATTGTCCTTGCAATGGTCTTGATTGTGTGACTTGTTCGCTTACAAAGGAAGTATTATAATATAATTTAGCTGTTGTAATTTCGGAGTGGGTATAGGTATAATTAGCAGTTAGCGGTCATTGTAGCTTCGCAAAAAATCATCTAATTTTAAAAATGAATAAATACAGAAAATAAAAATTCTGGTAACGGTATTGCTCTTGGAGCTGGTTTTGGAGTAGTATTTGGAGCAGCTTATGGAATTTTTTCTGGAAACATTGCCACAGGTGCAGCATTGGGATTAGGTATTGGTGTAGTTATCGGAGCAATTTTCGACTTTTCAAAAAATAGAAAATATAACAACGAACCGCTAACAGCGCATAAATCTTATGGTTGGTTTTTGGTAGCTTCAAGTTTTTACTTCCTAAAAAACTTTATCTTAGCCGAAAGAACTCAGTTCCTTTCGCCGCTACAAGTTCTATGCGCGAAACATTACAAACACTCCCTAATAAAGCAAATTTTAGTTAAAAACTATTACTAATTTCGAATAAACACCTAACATTTTACTCCATTATTTAAACTACTTTTGAGGACTCTATTTAATTCATAATGACACAAATTAGTATTCTGGGTTGCGGTTGGTTGGGTTTGCCTTTGGCGAAAGCCTTGCTTGAAAATGGGTTTTCTGTAAACGGTTCAACGACTTCAAGTGAAAAACTTTCGGTTATAGAAAATCTGGGGATTCAACCTTTTTTGATTGCCCTTGAAAGCAACAACATTTCCGGAAACATAGAAACTTTCTTAGAGGGAAGCAAAACCTTGATTATCGACATTCCACCAAAATTAAGAGGAAACAATAAAGAAGATTTTGTTGGAAAAATCAAAACGGTAATCCCATTTATAGAAAAATTCGCAATCGAAAATGTGCTTTTCATAAGTTCGACTTCGGTTTATGGAGATGACAATTCAACTGTGACTGAAGAAACCGAGGCAAATCCTGAAACGGAAAGCGGTAGACAATTAGTCCAAGCCGAACAGCTTTTGCAAAACAATCCGAACTTTAAAACCACCATTCTTCGCTTTGGCGGATTGATTGGCAAAGACCGACATCCGATACATTTTCTCGCCGGAAGATCCAATCTTGAAAACCCGGAAGCACCCATAAATTTGATTCATCAAGACGATTGCATTGGCATAATTTTGGAGATTCTTCGACAAAATTCTTGGAACGAAACCTTTAATGCTGTAACTCCTTTTCATCCCAGCCGGAAAGAATATTACACTCAAAAAGCTAAAGATTTGAACTTGGTTCCACCCGAATTTAATTATGAAAACCCTACTTTTGGAAAAACAAATTTGAGTTCAAAAGTCGAAAAAGTTTTAGGATATTCGTTCACAAAAACTAATTTATAAAGTGAAAACTAAAATAAAAAATGCCGTTTCAACTAAAGTAAACTCTATAGGTTTGCCCATAATTGCCTTGTGCTTTGTCTGCTTTTTTTGGGGGACAACCTGGATTGCCTCCAAAGAAGGGGTGAAACATATGCCTGCTTTACAACTTGCCGGAATTAGACAATTTATTGGCGGTTCGCTTTATCTAGGTTACTTTTTGTATAAAAAAACTCCTTGGCCGAAAGGCAAACAATGGAAAACAATCGTCATTTTGAGTATTCTTAATTTTGTTTTAAGCAATGGTCTGAGCACTTGGGGCGTGAAATACATCAGTAGTGGTTTGGGAGCAATTATTGGTGCTCTTGTTCCGCTATGGGTGGTAATAATTAGCCTTTTTCGAGGTGAAAAATTAGCACGATTAGCCTTTTTGGGACTAATAATAAGTTTTGCCGGTGTTTGTGTAATTTTCTACAATCATTTGAGTGATTTCTTGATTCCTGACTTTAGATTTGGAATAACATTATCTGTAATCGCAACAATAACCTGGGCTTTTGGAACTTTATACACAAAGAAAAAAGCGGCTAGTTTTAATCCCTATTTCAGTTTAGGAATACAAATGTTTTTGTCCAGTCTTTTTATATTTGCATTCAATGGCGCAACAGGAATATCGGTGAGTTTGAGTTCTATTCCTTTGATATCTTGGCTGTCAATAGGTTATTTAGTTGTGTTTGGCTCTGTGCTTACTTTCATTGCATTTATTTATGCACTTCAACATCTACCGGCACATATAAGCAGTATTTATGCTTACATCAATCCTATTATTGCGGTGTTATTAGGTGCAATAATCTTTGGTGAACCTCTCACAATGTCAATTGCAATAGGAGGTGCAGTAACATTATGCGGTTTGTATATGGTCAATTATTCGATAAGGAAAGCGAAAATATAAAAAGGAAGCCTTTTTAAAATTCACTTTTTGTACTTTTGCCAAAATTATTTTTATGCAATCCTTTTTATATAAATATCGAAAATTCTTTGGGGTTTTGTTGGTGTTTTCCATCATTGTGATTTCCTTGTTTTATTTTGCTTTGAAACCAACGAAAACCTTGCCCATTTTCAATCCATCGGATGTAAATCCTGAATTAGTAGACACGACAGTTCAATATATAGCCAACAAACATCATATTGCTGATTTTTCGTTTACCAATCAAAACGGCAAAACCATCACCCAAAAAGACTATGAAGGCAAAATTTATGTGGCCGATTTTTTCTTTACGACCTGCAAATCCATTTGCCCAAAAATGACAACGAATTTAGTCGATGTGCAAAAAGCGTTTCTTGATAATCCAAAAGTAAAATTGCTTTCATTCACCGTTATGCCTGACATTGACAGTGTTAAGGTTTTGAAGGAATATGCTAAAATAAATGGTGTGAATGACAGCAAATGGAACTTGGTTACAGGCGATAAAAAAGCGATTTACACGATGGCAAGAAAGTCTTTTTTGGCAGTAAAACAAGGGAAACCAGAGGAACTTTACGATATGGTTCACACCGAAAACTTTGTGCTTGTTGACTCCAAAAAACGAGTTCGAGGTTTTTATGACGGAACAAAAAAGGAAGAAATTCAAAGGCTAATCGAAGATATTAACTGGCTTTTGGAAGACGAGAAATAGCAAACCTGATAATTGTCATTTTATATTCTTTTTTTTACTGTACTTTTGTAATCTAAAATCAATCTAAATAAGAATTTGAAAACTACGATTGCCAACTTAAAAAAAGGACAAAAAGCCGTCATCAAAGATTTTGATGCTGACATCATTCCGTTAAAATTATTGGAAATGGGTTGTTTGCCTGGAAATAGGGTCGAATTACTTCAAATTGCACCTTTTGGCGATCCTCTATATTTGGATATAAACGGTTCTCATCTTGCCATTCGTATCGAAACTGCTCGTGAAATTGAGGTTGATATTATTAAAAAATAACTCAAAATGAGCAAGCAAAATATCAATGTCGCCTTAATTGGGAATCCAAATACGGGAAAAACATCTGTTTTTAACCAACTTACGGGATTGAACCAACAAGTGGGAAATTATCCAGGAATTACGGTCGAAAAGAAAGTTGGTTTTTGTAAATTACCCAACAATATCAATGCAAACGTAATCGATTTACCCGGAACTTATAGTTTGAATGCCAGTTCTGCTGACGAAAGTGTGGTGATTGAACTTTTGCTCAACAAAAAAGACAAACTCTATCCGGATGTCATTGTTTTAGTTTCTGAAGTAGAGAATTTGAAGCGTAATTTATTGCTTTTTACCCAAATAAAAGACTTGGAAATCCCAACAATCTTGGTCATCAATATGATTGACAGAATGGAACTCAAAGGAATTTCGCTGGACATTCCTTTTTTAGAATCCCAGTTAAAAACCAAAATTGCTCTTGTAAGTTCCCGAAAAAACATTGGAATTGAAGAACTGAAAATGTTAATCACCAACTATAAAACCATCTCGACCGAACCGTGTTTGAATGCGTCATCTATCGACGAAGAATATTTCAATAATCTTCGAAAAACGTTTCCGAATCAGTCCTTGTATAAACTTTGGCTTGTCATTACGCAAGACGTAAATTTTGTGGATTTGAACAGAAAAGCGCTCGAAAATAACTCATTTACAAAAAGTGATTCTGAGCTAAAAAGGCTGCAACAAAAAGAAACCATCAAGCGTTACCAATTTATAAATGACACGCTGAAAATTGGTCAAAAAGTAGATTCTGCTTCGGCTACAGATTTTAGAAGTAAACTGGATCGTGTTCTCACGCATAAAGTTTGGGGATATCTGATTTTCTTTGTCATATTATTTGGGATTTTTCAATCCATTTTTGAATGGTCAAAAATCCCTATGGATTTCATTGACCGCAGTTTTGCCAGCTTGAGTTCAATGGCAAGCCAAAATTTACCTCCGGGTACTTTTACCAATTTAATTGCACAGGGAATAATCCCTGGAGTTGGAGGTATTTTGATGTTTATTCCCCAAATCACTTTTCTGTTCTTGTTCATTTCCGTTCTCGAAGAAAGCGGTTATATGAGTCGTGTGGTGTTTTTGATGGACAAAATTATGCGCAAATTTGGACTTTCCGGTAAAAGCGTGGTGCCTTTAATTTCAGGAACTGCCTGCGCTATTCCAGCAATTATGGCAACACGAAACATCGAAAACTGGAAAGAACGATTAATCACAATTTTGGTTACGCCATTTACCACTTGCTCAGCTAGATTGCCTGTTTATGCGATTATAATTGGACTTGTAATTCCTGACAAATTTATTTTTGGATTTCTAAACTTACAAGGATTGACGCTAATGTTGTTGTATTTTCTTGGATTTTTTATGGCAATACTTTCGGCTTACATACTCAACAAAGTGCTTAAATTGAATTGTAAAACTTTCTTTGTGGTCGAAATGCCCAATTACAAATTGCCAATGATCAAAAACGTGGGGATTACTGTTATCGAAAAAACCAAAGCTTTTGTCTTTGGAGCAGGAAAAATTATCTTGGCAATATCTGTAGTTTTATGGTTTTTGGCTTCTTATAGTCCAAGCGATAAATTCAAAAATGCCGAAGAAATGCTCCTTTCAAAAACAGAAAACAGCAGTTTATCAAAACAAGCCTTTGATAACAAATTAGCGTCCTATAAATTAGAACATTCCTATATTGGTATAATGGGAAAAACCATTGAACCCTTAATTTCCCCTTTAGGTTACGATTGGAAAATTGGGGTTGCCATTATCAGTTCATTTGCCGCAAGAGAGGTTTTTGTGGGAACATTAGCCACTATTTATAGCGTTGGCGGCAGCGGAAAAAACGATGAAACTATCAGAAGCAAAATGAAAGAAGAAGACAATCATGAAACTGGCGATAAAATATTTAATTTTGCTTCCGGGATTTCGTTACTGTTGTTTTATGCTTTTGCAATGCAATGTGCGAGCACTTTGGCCATTACAAAAAAGGAAACGAACAGTTGGAAATGGCCTTTGGGTCAATTGGTTTTTATGAGTAGTTTTGCCTATATTGTGGCTTTGATAGCTTATCAATTATTAAAATAAAAAGTATCCTTTCGTTTATTTAATAATCCAGAAATAAATATTTGTATTATGAGAAACTATGACAATGCTTGCGCTAAATATTACAATAAATTAAGACTAAAGTGCCTTCCCTTGACTACTTGGGAATTTCGGAATTACTCTTTTTCGGATGCAATTTTATTTAAAAGAATACAATCTAATTGGAATACAAAACAAGATTATCTAAAAAAAGCTCAAAAAGAAAACAAAGAACTTATTGTTACAGATAAAAATTTTAGAATTGTATTTGCAACAAATACTATTTCTAAAATAAGCGGTTATCAACACAAGGAAATGCTAGGTAAATCTCCAAGTATGTTTCAAGGAGAAGCTACGTCTAAAGATACCCGACAAAAAATAAAAACAGCATTAACCGAGTTAAAACCATTCAAAGAGGTTATTTTAAACTACAGAAAAAACGGCGATTCCTATTGGTGCGAAATTGAGGCTTATCCAATGTTTGATAAAAATGGCACATTCTTAAACTATATTGCTTTAGAAAAAATCGCATCCTAAACATGTTCAAATTATGGATTTTCAAGACATTTTAACCTATATAACTTTAGGTTTTGCAGTTGCTTTTTTAGTTAGAAAATTCTTTTTCAAAAAGAAAAAACCCGATAAAAATTGCGGTGATGATTGCAATTGTCAATAACTCGCTTTGACAAAAAGATTGATTGCGATTTTATTCGAAATTGTTAATTCTTTAGTGTCCACTTTTATTTTTATGGATAAATCGAAAGTTTCCTTAGAGATGATTTCAATTTTTGATCCCAAAGCGATTTCTTGTTTGTCCAAATATTTCAGGAAATCTGCTGAAGAATCTTTGACTCCTACACAAATTCCAGTTTGATTTATCGCTAAATCCGAAAGTAATTGCTTATCCGTTTTAGCCATTCTTCCTTGAGCGTCCGGGATTGGATCGCCATGTGGATCTTCAGTTGGATTGCCAAGAAAATCATCCAATTTATTGATGAGTTGTTCGGATTTTATGTGTTCTAATTGTTCGGCAATATCGTGAACTTCATCCCACGAAAAGTCAAGCTTTTCTACCAAAAAGACTTCCCATAAACGGTGTTTTCTCACAATCATTTTGGCAATTAAATTTCCTTTTTCGGTCAAGGAAACGCCTTGGTATTTTTTGTAATTCACTAAATCTTTTTCGGATAATTTTCGGAGCATATCAGTTACTGAAGATGCTTTGGTTTCCATCATTTCGGCAATGGCATTCGTGCTTACATCTGAATCGGAAAGATTCGTAAGATGATAAATGGTCTTGAGATAATTTTCTTCTGAAAAAGTCATTTTTGATTTTTGATTGTAGATTAACGATTTTTGATTGCAGATTTAAAAAAATCTCATCATTCCAAAATCTTAATACTTGATACTTTTTACTTAATACTCTTTTAAATTTTTACAATAAATAACGGAATCGAAATTTTGTGTCGCAATTTGTCAACGGTTGTCCCAAAAATTAAATCCTTGAAACCAGTGTGGCCGTGGGTTCCCATTACCAAAACATCGAATTTCCCTTTATTGATGATTTCTGGTATCACATTGTTTGGTTTGCCATATCCTAATTTAGTTTTTATTTTAAATCCATTTTTAGAAAGCATTTCCTTGTACTCTGCCAATAATTTTGCATCAATTAAGGTTTCATGATCTTCAATATTTTTTCCGTAAACCATAGCTCCAACAGTTTCCACTACGTGAATCAAGGTGTATTTTGCTTCCATTCCGCCTAGTTCAAAAGCGTGGTTTATGGCAACTTCATCAGCCGAAGAGAAATCCACCGAAATAGCAATTCTCTTTTTATTGTAAGTTCCTCTTTTGGAAAATTGCAGTTTTAAATTGTGCGGCGAATGGTTTTGGAATTCTTGTTTAGCTTTGGTAATAAAAGGTTTAAATACAATATAAAGCAACAGAATCAAAAATCCAATGGCCAGCGGAACAACCGTCAACCATAAGATAATTGGGTGTTCAGAAGTTTCGAGCCAACTTGCAATTTCGTCAAAAACTAATTTAACGTTGAGCGAAACAATAATCAAAGCCACTATCCAAGAAAAAATTTGAGTCGTTTTGCTAATGTGAAAACCTCGCATCTTTGTTTTATCGCTCACAAAATGTATCAGCGGAATTATGGCAAATCCCAATTGTAAACTCAAAATTACTTGGCTTAAAATCAATAGTTTTCCCGTAACACTTTCGCCAAAAAGCGTGATGACAATTACCGCAGGAATAATGGCAATTAACCTCGTAATTATTCTTCGAACCCAAGGTTGAATTCTTAAATTTAGATAACCTTCCATAACAATTTGTCCCGCTAATGTTCCTGTTATAGTTGAACTTTGACCTGCAGCAATCAAGGCAACGGCAAACAAAATTGGAGCCCATTTAGAACCTAATAATGGCTCCATAAATTTATAAGCATCCTGAATTTCGGCAACTTCATACATTCCGTTTTTGTAGAATGTGGCTGCAGCCAAAATTAAAATAGCAGCATTTACAAAGAATGCCAAGTTCAAGGCAATCGTACTATCGATTAAATTATATTTCAGGGCTTGCTTGATTCCGGCAACGCTTCGGTCGAATTTTCGGGTTTGAACGAGGGAAGAATGCAGGTATAAATTGTGGGGCATCACCGTAGCTCCAATAATCCCGATGGCGATATAAAGTGCTGCCGAATTGGGCATAGATGGAATTAGACCATAAACGACTTTCCCCATTTCGGGTTGGGCAAAAATCATTTCGATAACAAACGAAATTCCAATAATTGCTACCAATGCAATAATAAAAGCTTCCATTTTTCGAATGCCTTTATTAATGAGGAAAAGCAATAAAAAAGTATCCAAAACAGTAATTAAAACCGCATCAATCAACGGAATTCCAAACAACAAATTTATCCCGATGGCCATTCCTAAAACTTCGGCAAGGTCGCAAGCAGCGATGGCAATTTCGGCTAGAAAATAAAGGATATAATTAATAAAAGGAGAATAAGTTTCACGGGAAGCTTGGGCTAAATCCCGTTGAGTAACAATACCTAATCTGGCGCTCAAACTTTGCAAAAGCAACGCCATTAAATTACTCATCAATAAAACCCAAAGCAAAGCATAACCAAACTGGCTTCCACCAGCAATATCAGTAGCCCAATTTCCTGGATCCATATACCCAACGCTAATCAAATAAGCGGGGCCAAAAAAAGCAAGAATTTTTCTAAAAGTTGACGTTTTATTTTGCGTGGCAACCGATTGGTTAACTTCTTCTAACGAATGATTCATAAAAATAATATTTATGACAAATGTACTAATTTTTTGTTAATCAAATAAAATTTTTAGACGAAACTAAATTTTAAAATCCCCAAACCAAACACAATTATCAAACTATAACAAAACTTTATAATTCAACCTTATATCTTGTTTTTAAACTTCGTAACTTTGCATCTTTAAGAATATTAATCTTTAAATAAAAAAATATGTATCCAGAAGAAATGGTAAAACCGATGCAAGAAGAATTAACCTCAGCTGGTTTTCAAGAATTACATACAGCTCAAGAGGTTGAAAACGCAATAAAAGCAACAGGAACAACACTTGTGGTTGTGAATTCTGTTTGTGGTTGTGCAGCCAGAAATGCACGTCCAGGATCAAAAATGAGTTTGGACAATGCTAAAAAACCAGATCATTTAGTGACTGTTTTTGCAGGAGTTGATAAAGAAGCTGTAGATGCTGCAAGAGGATTTATGTTTCCTTTTCCTCCATCTTCGCCAAGTATTGCCTTGTTCAAAGATGGCGAATTAGTTCACATGCTAGAACGTCACCACATCGAAGGTCGCGCAGCTGAATTAATTGCAGATAACTTGAAAGACGCTTTCAACGAGTATTGCTAATATTTTTAGCACACATTTTATAAGAAGCACTATTAATTTAGTGCTTTTTGCTTTTAATAAACCTTGTGCCTTTGCATTAAACATTCTACCTTTGCGCAACTATTTTTCTCAACTTAATTGTTTATAGCATGCAACTGTACAACACTTTAAGCGCAGAAGAGCGAGCCATCATGATTGATGATGCTGGAAAACAGCGACTCACGCTGTCTTTCTATGCTTATGCGCATTTACAAAACCCAACTCAATTCAGGAATGAACTGTTTCTTGCTTGGAATCCACTCGATGTTTTAGGGCGAATTTATGTTGCCAATGAAGGAATTAACGCCCAGTTATCACTTCCGGCAGATAATTTCTATGCTTTCAAAGATACCATCGAAAAGTATGATTTTATGAAAGGCATTCGTCTGAATATCGCCGTTGAACAGGATGATTATTCCTTTTTGAAACTCACCATAAAAGTCCGTGACAAAATTGTTGCTGATGGATTGGAAGATGAAACTTTCGACGTAACTAATATTGGAATCCATCTCAAAGCCAAAGAATTCAATGATTTACTCGAAGATCCAAACACGATTGTGGTTGATATGCGCAATCATTACGAAAGTGAAATAGGTCATTTTACCAATGCTATAAAACCTGATGTGGACACTTTTAGAGAATCATTGCCTATTATAGAAAACCAACTTTCAGAACACAAACAAGACAAAAACCTTTTAATGTATTGCACTGGAGGAATTCGATGCGAAAAAGCCAGCGCTTATTTCAAACACAAAGGGTTTGAAAACGTCTATCAACTCGAAGGCGGAATCATTGAATACACACGACAAGTCAAAGCCGAAGGTTTGGAAAGTAAATTCATTGGCAAAAACTTTGTTTTTGATCATCGCTTGGGCGAAAGAATTACAGATGATATTGTCTCCCAATGCCATCAATGCGGAAAACCTTGCGATGTGCATACGAATTGTGTGAACGAAGGTTGTCATTTGCTTTTTATCCAATGCGAGGAATGCAAAACCGCGATGGAATGCTGTTGTTCATCGGAATGTATGGAGATAATTCATCTTCCAGAAGAGGAGCAAAAGGAGATTCGTAGAGGTATTAAAAACGGAAATAAAATTTTCAAAAAAGGAAAATCTGACGTTTTAACTTTTAAAAAAACAATATCAGAAAATGAATCTTTGTTGAAAGTAAAAACGATGACAAAGGATATTAAACAAGACAAAATAATGCAAAAAATAGAATTAATGGCTCCGGCCGGAAATTTCGAGTCGCTTCAAGCAGCAATCGATAATAACGCTGATTCGATATATTTTGGAGTGGAACAATTAAATATGCGTGCAAGAGCAACAGTAAATTTCACGATGGACGATTTGGCAGCAATTGCGCGTCGTTGCGAAGCCAAAAAAATCAGAACGTATTTGACTTTAAATACTATCATTTACGACCACGATTTATCGGTCGTAAAAACATTATTGGCCAAAGCCAAGGAAGCCAATATTACTGCAGTGATTGCTTCAGACCAAGCTGTAATTGCGATGGCAAGAACCATTGGGATGGAAGTTCATATTTCGACCCAATTGAATATCACTAATATCGAAACCATAAAATTCTACAGTTTGTTTGCCGATACAATGGTTTTGAGTCGGGAATTGAGTTTGCGTCAAGTGAAAAATATCACAGAGCAAATCATCAAAGAAGACATTAAAGGACCAAGCGGGAAATTGGTTGAAATTGAAATTTTCGGTCACGGTGCTTTGTGTATGGCGGTTTCTGGAAAATGTTATTTGAGTTTACATTCGGATAATTCATCGGCAAATCGGGGTGCTTGCAAGCAAAATTGTCGCAAGAAATACACACTTACCGATCAAGAAACCGGTTTCGAAATTGAAGTGGATAACGAATATTTACTATCTCCAAAAGATTTATGTACGCTAGATTTTCTTGACCAAGTGATTGATTCTGGTATTCAAGTTTTGAAAATAGAAGGACGTGGTCGCGCTCCAGAATATGTAGCAACCGTTGTAAAAACCTATCGCGAAGCCATTGATAGCTATTATGAAGGTACGTTTTCGAAAGAAAAAGTAGTGGATTGGATGGAAGCTTTGGGTACGGTTTACAATCGTGGTTTTTGGGCTGGATACTATTTGGGACAAGAATTGGGCGAATGGAGCGATGTTTCGGGTTCGATGGCAACACAGAAAAAAGTGTATGTGGGAAAAGGGACTCATTATTTCCCAAAAGCTTCTATTGGACAATTTAAAATCGAGGCTTATGACATTAAAATTGGAGATAAAATATTGGTTACAGGTCCAAGTACAGGAGCTCAAGAAATGATTATCGAGGAAATGTATGTCAATGATATTGTGGCAGACAAAGCCACCAAAGGCGACGAATGTACTTTCAAATTGCCTTTTAGAATTCGAATGTCCGACAAATTATATAAAATCGTAGAAGCCTAATGGTTATTGTAACGCTGCAAAGAGCTAAATGCATAGGATGCAATTATTGCGTTGAAATGGCACCAATTC
>Ga0315270_10001050_pt1 | contig 14731 bp, 15 predicted proteins | sample C1_bottom_MG_FD_204932 | JGI IMG/M metagenome (GOLD analysis project Ga0315270, IMG submission 204932) | Sediment microbial communities from Yellowstone Lake, YNP, Wyoming, USA - C1_bottom | ecosystem: Environmental > Aquatic > Freshwater > Lake > Sediment | place: USA: Wyoming | collected... | reverse complement strand
AGCCATGGTCAGCGTCGCGCTCGGACTCGGCAAATCCGTGGTGGCGGAATACGTCGAAGACGGCAAGACGCTCGCGCTGCTGCGCCAGTTCGGCGTCGATATGGTGCAGGGCTATCACCTGGACCACCCGGTCGCCGATCATCCAGCGCTGCGGGGCAAAACCTAGGCGCAAGCTTCAAGGTTCAAGCTGCAAGGCGCGCGCCATGGCAGCGAGGGCGCGATGGTAAAATGCCGCGTTTTACCCGCCTTTCAGGGCAACTTTCAGGACACCCACGCCGTGCTCACCGCTTCCAGCATCACCCTGCAATTCGCCGCCAAACCCCTGTTCGAGAACGTCAACGTCAAGTTCGGCGACGGCAACCGCTATGGCCTGATCGGCGCCAACGGCTGCGGCAAGTCCACTTTCATGAAAATTCTCGCCGGTGAGCTGGAGTCGACCGCCGGCAACGTCTCGCTCGACCCCGGCGAGCGCATGGCCTGGCTGCGCCAGGATCAGTTTGGCTACGAAGACCAGCGCGTGCTCGACGTGGTGTTGCAGGGCCACGCCGAAATGTGGCGGGTGATGCTGGAAAAAGACGCCATCTACATGAACCCGGAGGCGAGCGAGGAAGACTATCTGCACGCCGCCGAACTTGAGGCCAGGTTTGGTGAAATGGGCGGTTACGATGCCGAGGCGCGCGCGGGGCAATTGCTGCTCGGCGTCGGCATCCCCATCGAACAACACAGCGGCACCATGAGCCAGATCGCGCCCGGCTTCAAGCTGCGTGTGCTGCTGACGCAGGCGCTGTTCTCCAATCCCGACATCCTGCTGCTGGATGAGCCGACCAACAACCTCGACATCAACACCATCCGCTGGCTGGAAAACGTGTTGAACGAGAGCAACGCCACCATCATCGTCATCTCGCACGACCGCCATTTTTTGAATCAGGTCTGCACCCACATGGCCGACCTCGATTACGGCACCATCAAAACCTATCCGGGCAATTACGACGACTACATGCTGGCCTCGACCCAGGTCAAGGAACGCCAGGCCAGCGCCAACGCCAAGGCCAAGGACAAGGTCGCCGAGTTGCAGGAATTCGTGCGCCGCTTCTCCGCCAACAAGTCGAAGGCGCGCCAGGCCACCAGCCGCATGAAGATGATCGACAAGATCAAGATCGAGGACTTCAAGCCCAGCTCGCGGCAGAACCCCTACATCCGCTTCGAGCCGGAAAAAGCGCTGCACCGCCGCGCGCTCGAAGTCGAAAACCTCAAATTCGGCTACGACGGCTCACCCTTGTTTTCCAGTCTCGGCTTTTCGCTCGAAGCCGGTGAAAAGCTCGCCATCATCGGCGGCAACGGCGTCGGTAAATCAACTTTGATGAAGTTGCTGATGGCCGAGTTGACACCCGGCTACGGCGAAGTGCGCTGGAGCGAAAACGCCAACGTCGGCTATTTTTCGCAAGACCACGTCACCGATTTCGATATGGACAAAAACCTCACCGACTGGATGCATCAATGGACCCAGCAAGGTGACGACGAACAGATATTGCGCGGCATTCTCGGACGGCTCTTGTTCTCTGGCGACGACGTCAAGAAATCGGTGCGCGTGCTGTCCGGCGGCGAAAAGGGCCGGATGCTCTACGGCAAGTTGATGCTTGGCCGTCACAACGTGCTGCTGATGGACGAACCGACCAACCACATGGACATGGAGTCGATCGAGTCGCTCAACCTCGCGCTCGATCTGTACAAGGGCACGCTGATTTTCGTCTCGCATGACCGCCAGTTCGTCAGCAGTTTGGCCACGCGCATCCTCGAAATCACCCCTGAAGGGGTCGAGTTCTACATGGGTGGCTACGATGAATACCTGCATTCGAAGGGATTGGAATAAATCTTTTTGCCCGCCCCCAACTTACCTGGCTCAAAACCGGCGGCGCTGGTGGGCTGAGTTAAACCGCCTAATCCTTAGGCTTTTTTTCGCCGCCGCCGCCGCCGTACATGCCCGTATGATCGAACGGCAGCCAGCGGGACGATTGGTCCGTTTTGACTCGACCCTTGACGCGATAAGGCACGCCGTCTTTCAGCGTTTCCGGCGGCAGGGTCTTGATCTGCTGGATCAAATTATTCGACTGCATGATCGCGTCCAGCCGTAGCACCGCGCTCGATGCCGCCGGGATCAGGGTCGATACGCGCGACAACCCGTTGGCAAGCGGACGCCCGTTCACCTCCAGCTCGAACTCCAGCGCCTCGATGGTCAGATCGAAATCGTTCGGGTTGGCAACCCGCAGTTGCACGTCGAAATGCTGTTCGAACAGGCCGAGGCTTTTGATCTTGACCCCGGCCACGCTCACCTTGGGCGCCACGGCGTTCAGCGGCAACCCGGAACAGGCGGTCAGCCCCAGCAATAGAAAAAACATCAGCAAACGTTGCATCGTGGACACCCTATCTAATCTGCGCCAGCAGCTGCGCGGCCATGCGCGCAGCCTGCGCCGCGTAACCGCCGCCGAAGAGGTTGGCGTGGTTGAGAATGTGATAGAAATTGTAGAGCGTTTTGCGCACCGCATAACCCGGATCGAGCGGCCAGGCGGCGCGGTAGGCAGCGTAAAAATCCGGCGCGAATCCGCCGAATAACTCGCTCATCGCCAGGTCACATTCGCGGTCTCCCACATAGACCGCCGGATCGAAAATAACCGGGGTTCCGTCATCGAGAAAGCCGTGGTTGCCACCCCACAGATCGCCGTGCAGCAGCGAGGGGGAGGGCACGTAGCCGTCGAAGAAAGCATCGAGATCGGCGAGCAGGGCATCGCCATCCCGCTGCAGCGCGCCGCCATATCCGTTTTGCGCGGCGAGTTGCAGTTGAAATCCGATCCGCTGATCGCGCCAGAAGGCGAGCCAGTCGTGCTGCCAGCCATTGGGCTGCGGCGTGCTGCCGATCCAGTTGTCATGCGCCCAGCCAAACTGGGCTCGATCTGATTTAGCCAGCGGGGCGCGATGCAGCATGGCCAATTGTTCGCCCAGCCGCGCGGCATCACCGCTATCGCGCAGATCCAAATATTCCAGCACCAGGAACGCCTGCCCCGCCGCTGCACCCAGGCACAGCGGCTGCGGCACGCGCACGCTATGCGTGGCGGTGATGACACGCAATGCGTCGGCCTCGGCTTCAAACATCGGCAAGCGCTCGGCGCGATTCGTTTTGACAAAATAACGGCGCGCCCCGTCGCTTACGCTGAAAGCCTGATTGATGTCGCCACCGCAAAGCGGATTCAGCGGGGCGGCGGCGAAGCGGCTGCCGGTGGCGGTGGCGATCGCTTCGACGATTGCGGTGCCAAGCGTCATGGGCGCGAAACGGTGGGGGACACCCAAACAAAACGCGCCCCGGAGGGCGCGTCGAGCAGGGTAGGGCGAATGCGCATCGGCGGCATTACTTGACCTTGGGGCGATGCTCGAACATTTTGGCAATGCCGGGATCGCGCGAGGCGCCGGCGGCTTCCATGCGCTTCAGGTATTCGGCCCACAACGCGGCCTGATTGTCGCCGAGGTCATGCAAATATTCCCAGGAATAAATCCCGGTGTCATGGCCGTCAGAAAAGAAGAAGTTGATGCCGTACAGCCCTACCGGTTCGGCGGCATTGATCAGCACTTCGCGCTTGCCCGTCTGCAACACTTCCTGTCCGGGGCCGTGGCCACGCACTTCGGCGGACGGCGAATACACGCGCAAAAATTCGAACGGCATCTCGAAACGCGCACCGTCGGTAAATGCGATTTCCAGCTTGTGCGAAGCCTGGTGCAGCTTGATGTCGGTGGGGGTGGGGATGGCCATGATGGAAACTCTCGAAGTCACTTCAGCCCGGAGTTTAAACCCGCAGGGCGGAGATTAAACCCTTGCGTGGCAAGGGGATGAAGCCTGAAAACTGGTGCGTCCGGCGCGATTCGAACGCGCGACCCCTGCCTTCGGAGGGCAGTACTCTATCCAGCTGAGCTACGGGCGCCTGAAATTGGATGGACTCTTGGGACGGCGAAGCATAGCGGGTTTGCAGCATAGCGTCTATCCGCCAGACGGGTTGCGCCGTCGCGCCGCCCTTTCCTGTCGGGGTCGCTTCCTTACCTCGAAGAGGTTCTCGTAACCCTTGGGTACTTGTACCCTTTGGGTATAATCCCGGCTTTCGATGCTACCCCCCAAGGATAATTTCTCATGGCCGATTTGAACGCCAAGATGACCCAAGCCACCCCGCAGGAAGTCATCATCTCCATCGTCGCCGGACTGTTCGCTCCGCTGCTGGCCATTTTTCTGGTGATTCAGCTGGTGCTCGGCATTCAGGGCAACCATAAAGCGGACACCACCAGCGAAGCCGCGCAGAAAGCCACCGCCGCACGCATCAAGCCGGTTGCCCAATTGGCTGCGCTCGATGCCAACGCACCCAAGGTCGAGAAATCCGGTCAGGAAGTCTATGGTGCTGTGTGTACCTCGTGCCACGCTGCCGGCGCGCTGGGTGCGCCCAAGTTTGAGAACAAGGGCGACTGGGGTCCGCGTATCAGCCAGGGTTACGACACTCTGATCAAACACGCGACCGAAGGTATCCGTCTAATGCCGCCGCGCGGCGGCGACGGCGACTTGTCCGATACCGAAGTGGCACGTGCGGTGGCCTACATGGCCAACGCGGCGGGTGCGAAATTCACCCCCCCCGAAGCAGCCGCCCCGGCCGCAGCCGCTCCTGCGGTGAGCAGCGCGGCCAAGGTCGGAGCGGGCGGCAAGCCCTGAACCCGATCATGCGGCGCAGGACGGCTTGCTGCTCCCCGCTTAAGGCCGGGGTCAAACCCGACCTGCTCCTGGCCGTGCAGTCGCACTAAACCCCGTCATGTCGCGCGTCTGCCCACAATGCGGGAGCAATCAAATCCGCAGCGCAGCGCTGCACGCCCACGACGGCGTGCGTCACATGCTGCTGCACACACCGCTGCGCTGCCGCGATTGCCGGCATCGCTTCTGGGCATTTAATCCGCTCAAACCCTTGTTGCTGCTGGTCGCCGTTGGCGCGCTGAGCGGCGTCACTGCCTGGCTTGCACTTGACCAGCGCGCAACCATCATGCCTGCTGCGCAAATCGGAGTTAGCCTGCCACACACACGTGCCACACAGGGCGATGCCGAGGCGCAATTACAGCTGGGCCTGCGTTACGCCGAAGGCGATGGCGTGATTCAGAATGACAAGGAAGCCGCCAAGTGGTTTGCCTTGGCCGCCAAGCAAGGGGGGGCCGAAGCGCAGTATCAATACGGCCTCGCGCTACTGAAAGGGCGCGGGGTGGTGCAGGACTACAAGGCCGCCTTCAGCTGGATCGAAAAACCCGCCAAGCGCGGCTATGCCAAGGCGCAATACAGCCTGGGCGAACTCTACCGTTTTGGCACTGGCACCCCGCTCGACAAGGCGCGCGCCTATATGTGGTTCAACCTCGCTGCCGCGCAGGGCGTGGACGCCGCCGCCAAGGCGCGCGACAGCCTGGTGTGGCAGCTGAAACCGGAACAACTCGCGGCGATGCAGGATGAGGCACGACGCATGAGCTTCACCCCTCTCACGCCCGCACCCGCCGCCGCGCAACCAGCAGCTCCCGCCACGCCCTGAGCGGAGTTGTTGCCGCATACGATTCCGCGCGCTTCCTGACGTAACCGCTGTTGCAGTCGAATGGCCGCGTCCTGCGCTGGAGCTCGCGTCAGCCGCCACCATGCGGGCGTCCACCACGAATCCTTCATTCTTGACATGGCTCGCCGCCCTCAATGGTCGTGCCGGTGGTGAACGTCCGGGAAGTGCGGATGCATGTGGATCAGGGGTTCATGCCGGTGCTGGTGGCTATGTTTGGCACCGGGCGGCACCGAATAATCGTGCGCGTGCTGGTGATGTTCGTCGTGGACGTGTTCGTGATCGTGTTCCATCGCTTCGTGCAGGTGTCGGTGCTCATGGCGCTCGGTTAGATGCAACCACGTGCCCAGTGCCATCAATGCGCCAGCCAGGAGTAGCGACATCGTGATCGGCTCGCCCATCAGCACGGCGAGCAAAGCGCCGAAGAACGGCGCGACCGAAAAATAGGCGCCTGTGCGTGCCGTCCCGAGGTGGCGCAGACCCACTACGAACAGCGCCAAACTCACCCCATAGGCAAGCAAGCCAACCAGCATCGCACCGGCCAAATTTGCCCATGCCGGCATGGGCGCGCCCAGCGAGAAGGCCAGCCCCAGGTTGATGGCGCCGGACACCCAGCCTTTTACCGAAGCAATCCAGGTGGCATCGGTGAGCGATACCTTGCGGGTCAGATTGTTGTCGACACCCCATGCAAAGCACGCGCCAAGAATGGCCAGCGTCGGCCACAATCCGGCCATGCGCGCCTCCTCTCCCGACACGCTCAGCACAGCTGCGCCTGCCACGATGGCCAGCATGCCCAGGGCGATGCGCCGGTCGAAATTCTCTTTGAATGCGAACCACGCCAGCAACGCGGTGAACACACTTTCGGCATTCAGCAGAAGGGACGCTCCCGATGCGGGCATACCCGTCAGACCGATCATCAGCAGCACCGGGGCGACGATCCCGCCCGCCAAAATCGCTCCGGCAAACCAGGGCGCCTCATTCCGGGGAAGTCGAACGGCAGGGGCATGGCGCAGACGACGATAAAGTGTCAACCCGGTCCCCGAACCCAGATAGAGCAATCCCGCCAACAGCCATGGATTGACTGCATCAAGCAGCCATTTGGCGAGCGGTGTCCCCGCGCCAAACAATAAGGCAGCCCCGAATGCCGCCGCTACGCCGGGCTGGCGTAGCCCTTCTTTCCAATTCATCTTTTCACCTTTCGAGCGGTAGCGCGTTGAGCATAAACGGTAACCTTATTTATGTCCCTTGGGCTGCGGGGGCGATCCTCCCGGTTGGCTGATGGGGCATGAATCCCCTCTTAATATTTCTGATTTAGGGAATATCGACAGGTCGGGATCGACCCGGAACAGCCTGACACGTCTGTTCGTTGTATGTCCGCGTAGAAGTGAGGAGCAGACCAACCAAGTGGGGTTCAGGTTTGTGGCCTATCGTGGCATCAGTTTTAATCGGATTGGCGTGCAATGAATATTCTTGTTACAACTAATAAATAAAACCTTGCCAATTTCATGGTCGATCGTGCTATAAACATTAACGTTGTCTAATATTCTAGGAATCAAGCCATGTCCCAGGAAGAAAAAGCCAAAAATGCAGAGTTGGCCTATGAGAAGGCACTACGCTACGAACTTGACTATGGTTGCTGTCCACAGTGCGTTCTGGCAGCGGTTCAGGAAACCATCGGCATCGTTGATGATGCCACCATCAAGGCCAGTCATGGCCTTTCAGGGGGTGGTGGCCTGAGTGGTCAGGGTTCCTGCGGAGCATTGACGGGTGGACTCCTGGCGCTGAGTTCCAAGCGCGGCCGCGACCGCGACAAACTGGACAAGGGTCGTTTCATCGGCAACTTTCAGAAAGGTGCGGAACTGGTAGAACGCTTCCGTAATGAATTTGGCGGTGTAACCTGTGAAGATCTCCAGCATAGCTTCACCGGCCGTACTTACGACATGTGGAAGCCGGAAGAGTACAAGGCTTTTAGCGAAGCACGCGGCCAGCACTGTGCGTTGGCCACTGCCACTGTAACCCGGTGGGTAGTGGAAATGCTCTGAGGAACTGGTCCGGGTCGTTAATTGCCAGTCATCACCGCATTGATATCTACGATTACATTCGGCACAGTTTACTTTCCGAACATGATCCTGAACGGCCTGTCTGGGCATATCGCCAATCCGCCAGAACTGCAGCGAAAATGGGCGGGCGGCCAAGGCTGACGATCTGGCTCGACAGACCATGGAGAGAAGTTAAAATATTCTGACTGGGTATCAGATCAGACAGGAACTTCTATATTGTCAGCCTCAGCCGGGAGCCTATCAATCGGACATTTCTGTTTGTCGGATTTTTTTACAGAACTCCGTTGAACGCATTACCCATTTATTTCCAAACCATTGATCATGATATGTAATAAGTTAATGGCATTGAAATTGCTTATGACTATTGACCTTCCGTGACTTTCCTCTGAGGTATCGATCAATGAACCATTCTTTCCATTTCTCTCGCCAGTTGGCCATCGCTGGCATTCGTAGTGCCATTGTTCTAGCGGCGCTGGGTTTGGGTCAGGCGCAAGCAACCACCTTCGATGTCAACCTCACCGGCAATGTGGGCGATGGTAATTTTTCCAGTTTCGACAGCGGCGGCACTCACTACGACCAGTGGATTTTGTTATTAAGCGGTCTCGATTCCAGCAGTTCAATCTCGGCACAAAGTGGCGATACGATCAACGCGACCATTACGCTCGATCAAAGCGTCACGATACCGGCATCCGTCGATATAACAGCCTTTGCGCTCATTCTGAGTGGGGCCTCGTTTCCGTCGATTGATACGGGAACATCAGGAACGACATCCTTTTTCAACCAGGGCGTAGCCAGCGCCAGCGGGGGGGGCGGTTGTACTACGAGTGGACAGCTCGCCAGCTGTGTAGATTTTTTCCCTCCCGACAATACATCCATCACTTTTGACACGGTCACTTCGAACTTCACCATTAGTGCGCTCGGACAGCCAGTGACTTTGGACAATGGGCTAATTTATTACACGCTCTTTAGTCCTTCTGCTGTTCCCGAACCGGAAAGCTACGCCATGATGATGGCCGGTCTCGGGCTGGTTGGGGCTGTAGCGCGACGCAAGAAATCAGCTTCCACTTAAGCCCATCCGGCATTAGAAATCGGGAACCCCGCTTCGGCGGGGTTTTTTGTTGTAAGGCGGAACATGGACAATTAGTTTGTTCGCTGAGTCTTGATCTATATGGATTCTGAACGGCTGGTTTGACCTGCGGATTCAACCGGTGGATGCAACAGATTGAGTCCGCAGCCGATAGTGTGAATTCAGCCGATTTCCACATTCGGTCATTCGCCAACAATTCCGCGATGCCGGCGAACATCGGTTGAGCCGGCACCGAGAAACGGACATTTACATCAACTATCTCGACCGTCTCAAGCTGGCCGATGACAATGGCGGATAATGCCCGGCTTCGCCCACCCAACAGAAGCAAACGTCGTATGCAAAAAGAAGCCAAAGAAAAGCCCCAGTACGCCGTCGTGGCGTCGGTGCAGCTGCCGGGGGTGAGCGACGTTGAGTTCGAGGCGTCGCTGACCGAGTTGCGCGAGCTGGCAAAGACACTGGGGTTCACGGTTACCCGCACGTTCACGCAAAAACGTTCCGGTTTTGACGCGACAGCGTATCTGGGCGTGGGAAAGCGGCAGGAGATACGCCGCTTTGTTAACAGCGAGCCGGGCAACGAGGCCGTGTCGGATGCCGAGCCGCAGAACCCCTTGCATCGACTTTCCACGTTCGTCGAGGGCTTGGACGATGAGGCTGCCCTGGTCTCGACCGACCCGATCGACGTCGTCTTCGTCGACCATGAGATATCACCGTCGCAGGCGCGCCATCTCGAAAACGAGGTGGGCTGCCAGGTGATGGATCGCACCATGGTCATCCTCGAGATATTCCACCGCAACGCGCGCTCCCCCGCTGCGCGCGCGCAGGTGGAGATCGCGCGCCTGGGCTACCTGGCGCCGCGCCTGCGCGAGGCGGCGAAACTCGCGGGGCCGCAAGGACGGCAGCGCAGCGGCGTCGGCGGGCGCGGCGCGGGCGAATCGCACACCGAACTGGACAAGCGCAAGATCCGCGACCGCATCGCCGAACTGCAGAAGGAAATCGCTGCGATGGACGTCGAGCGCAAGACGCAGCGCGCACGGCGGCAAGCGCACCAAGGGCTCGCCAGCGTGGCGCTCGTCGGCTACACCAACGCGGGCAAGTCCACCCTGATGCGCGCCCTCACCGGAAGCGAGGTGCTGGTCGCCAATAAACTCTTCGCGACGCTCGACACCACCGTGCGCAGCCTTCACCCCGAGAGCATCCCGCGCGTACTGGTCAGCGACACGGTCGGCTTCATCAAGAATCTGCCGCACGGGCTGGTTGCGTCGTTCAAGTCAACGCTCGAAGAGGCGCTGGATGCGTCGCTGCTGCTCCACGTCATCGACGCCAGCGATCCCGGCTTTGAACGACAGATCGAAACCACCGAACACGTGCTGAACGAGATCGAAGCGCAGGACGTGCCGCGCCTGCGCATTTTCAACAAGATCGACCACGTCGGCGACGCAGAGGCGCAAGCTGAAACAAACACAGCGGCGCAAGCTGAACGCGAAGCTGCGCTACGCGCCGAGTACCCCAATTGCATCGTGATGAGCGCGCGCCGTCCTGACGACGTCGCGAAGTTGCACCAGGCGATCGTTGCGTTTTTCCAGCGGGATCTCGTCGAGGCCGAGCTTTTTCTGCCCTGGTCGGCACAGCAACTGCGCGGGGAAATATTCGCGCGCTGTGAGGTGCTGGAGGAGCGCGCCGACGATGAGGGTGCGTTCTTCCGCGTCCGCGGCGAGCAGGAGACCTTGAATACCCTGCGCGAGCAGCTCGGCTAGGCGCAATGAAGGCAGATCAGTTGTAGCACCCAGTCGCCCCCAAAACATGGGTCTGGCCTTGCCTTTTGCCATACTGCCAATTCAACCTGTCAAACACAGTCCGATGTCAGTTTTGGCCGAGGAATCGACAGTCGAGCCGGTCACTACGACGGTCAGTTCCTGGCCGAACCAAGTCGGCCTATATCCCCTTAAGGTTTCCCTAAGACAGCGCGTATACAGTCTGTTACATCCCTCATTTCAGGAGACCGTCATGCCGCATCCATCCACGCCGCATTCCGCCACCTACCCGCATCGCGTGTTCGACCCCTTGCTGCGATTGCTGCACTGGGTCATTGCCCTGGCGATTGTGGCGCTGATCACCACCAGCCAGCTGGCCGACTGGTTTGAACACGAACCTCTCGAAAAGACGCTGTGGAATCTGCATATTCTCAGCGGCTATGTTTTGACGGCGGGCTTGCTGACGCGGCTGCTGTGGGGCGTGGTGGGGCCTGTCAGCGCGCGCTGGCGCGATCTGTGGCACCCCTCCGTGTGGAAGGACAGCGTCAAGAAACGGCGCCTGCCCACGAAGCATCGTGCAGGACACGATGCTGTCGCCAGTCTGGGGTATCTGTTTGCCTACGGCGTGATGGCATTCATGGTCGCCACCGGGCTGGCGCTCGCCGCCAGCGAGTTTCAGTCTGGCCCGCTCGCCGGTTGGCTGGGCAACGCGAAGTGGCTGGAGGACGTGCTGGGCGAGCCGCACGAAGTTGGCTTCACCTTGATGCTCGGCTTTATCGGCCTGCATCTGACGGCGCTGGTGTTTCACCAGCTGCGCGGCGATCGGGTGGCGCAGAGCATGATCACCGGCAAGCAATACCACCAGGTAGAAAGCGGGGTGAAGCATGATTAAGCGCATCGTCTTGATTGGCTTGGCGACGCTGGGCATGAGCGCGGCCGTGGCTGGCGCCGCTGACACCCCCGCCAGCCTGATGACGCGTTATGCACAGGAGGCAGGCGTCCCGGTGTCGGCCCTGTCCGCCACCCGCGGCGCAACGTTCTACCGTACCGAACATCCGGGGCGCGATGGTCAGCCGGTGAGTTGCTCCGCTTGTCACACCGCCAACCCGAAACAGGCCGGCCGCAGCCGCGTCGGCAAACGCATCGAGCCGATGGCGCCGATAGCGAATCCGGAACGCTTCACCGATGCAGCTAAGGTCGAGAAATGGTTTCGCCGCAACTGTCAGGATGTCCTGCAACGCGAATGTAGCGCGCAGGAAAAAGGCGATTTCATCGCCTGGCTGAGCCAGACTCAATAAGGAGCAAGCCATGAATTATCTATTGCGTGGAATCGGTGTGTTGATGACGGTCGGCGTGATCAGCGTGCTGGCATTTTCGCTGCCGTCGGGTGAGGCACGCGGCGATGGCGGCGGCGAGACGCTGCCCAGGCTGACCCACAAAGCCTGGCAACAGGAATGCGCGAGTTGCCATATCGCGTATGCGCCGGCCTTCCTGCCAAAGGCATCCTGGCGGCGCGTGATGGGCGGGCTCGACCAGCACTTCGGCGAAAACGCCAGCCTTGATCCGGCAACCCAGGCTGATATCCTGCGCTTCCTGGAGGCCAATGCCGCCGATGCCGGTAGCAGCCAGATGGGCAATCGGGTGATGCGGAGCATGGGAGCGAAGGATGCGCCTATGCGCATCACCGAAACCCGCTGGTTTGTGCGCAAGCACGACGAGGTGTCGCGCGCGGTATGGTCGCGCAAAGCGGTGGGATCCGCCGCCAACTGCGCGGCCTGCCACCGGCAAGCGGAGCAGGGCGTGTTCAACGAAGACGCGGTCAGGATTCCCAAATAATTGAAATGTAGCCATGCGCATATTGTTGGTGGAAGACGATCGGATGCTGGGCGACGGCCTACAGGCCGGGCTGACGCAGGCGGGCTATGCTGTCGACTGGCTGCGCGACGGCGAAGCCGCGGTGGCTGCGTTGTCCACCGAAAGCTTTGCCGCGGTGGTGCTTGATCTGGGGCTGCCGAAGCGCGATGGCCTGTCGGTGCTGCAATGGCTGCGCGCACGTCATGATGCGACGCCGGTGCTGATTCTCACCGCGCGCGACCAGCTGGAAGACAAGGTGCGCGGGCTCGATCTGGGCGCCGACGACTACGTGCTGAAACCCTTCGATCTGGACGAGATTGCCGCCCGGCTGCGCGCGCTGGTGCGGCGTGCCCACGGCCGTCCGGAGCCGCTGCTCAGCGTGGGCGAGATCGAACTCAACCCGGCGGCGCGCACGCTGACACGTGGCGGCCAACTCGTCGATCTGACCCCGCGCGAATTCGATCTGCTGCATCTGCTGCTGCAAAACGCCGACCGCGTGCTGAGCCGACGCACGCTGGAAGAGCAGCTCTACACCTGGAACGATGCGGTCGACAGCAACGCGCTTGAAGTCCACATTCATCACCTGCGGCGCAAGCTCGGCAGCGAACTGATCCGCACCGTGCGCGGCGTCGGCTACATGGCGTCGGCGAGCGCGCCCACGCCATGAGCCGACCGGTGTCGTATTCCCTGCGTCGCCGACTGGTGTGGTTGCTGACCAGCTCGGTGGCGGTGATCTGGCTGCTATCCGCGCTGGTGGTGTATCAACGGGCACGGCACGAAGCGGACGTGTTGCTCGACGCCCAACTGACCCAGGTGGCCGACACCCTGCTGGCGATCGTAGCGGGCGGCGAAGTCGAGCATTTTGTGGAAGAACTGCACGAGTACAGCCGTCACGAGCCGGTGCCTATTGCATATGAAGTGTGGCACCGCAAACACGGGCCGATGCAGCGTCTGGTCACGTCAACCGGGCACGGCGGATTTGAATCGGCCGTGGTGCTGGGATTCAGCGAACACCCGTTCCAGGGCGCGCGCTGGCGCTTTTATGCGGTGCAGGATGCCAACGCGGAATACCAGGTGGTGGTGGGTCAGGCGCACGCCTCCCGCGAAGGGCTGGCCCGTGAAATCGGCCTGTCACTGCTGATTCCCGCCGCGCTGGCGCTGCCGCTGATGGCGCTGGCAGTATGGTGGGGTGTCGGCCGCAGCTTGCGGCCGGTGGATGCGCTGGCGCGACAGGTCGGTTCGCTGGACGCGCAGGCCTTGGCGTCACTCGACGAATCGCCCGCCCTGCCGGGTGAAATCGCGCCGCTGCGTGCGGCGCTCAATGCGCTGATTCGACGCGTCACCGAAGCCTTTGAAAATGAACGTCGCTTCACCGCCGATGCCGCGCACGAACTGCGCACGCCGCTGGCGGCATTGAAGGTGCAGGCGCAGGTGGCGCTACGCGCGCAAACGGCCGACAGCCAGCAGCACGCGCTGGGGCAAGTGATCGCGGGCGTGGAGCGGATGACCCATCTGGTCGAACAATTGCTGACGCTGGCGCGCGTCGACCCGGTCAATCAGGGCAGCGCACCCTCGCCACTGGATCCGGCCGAAATCATCGCCGCGGTGTGCGCCGACCTGTTGCCGCAAGCGCAGCGTCAGGCGCAATTCCTGATGGTCGATTCGGCACCGGGGTGCAGGGTCGCGGTGACGGCGGCCTGGCTGCGGATCGCGCTGCGCAATCTGGTCGACAACGCGCTACGCTATGCCGGTGAAGGCGCACGCATCGAAGTACGTCTCGCGCGCAGCGGATCAGACTGCACCATCAGCGTGGTGGACGATGGCCCCGGCGTGGCGCCAGACCTGCGCTCGCAGTTGAGCGCGCGCTTTGTGCGCGGCGAGGTCGAAGCAGAAGGCTGCGGACTGGGGCTGTCTATCGTCGCCCGCATCGCTGCGCTGTCCCATGCGCAACTCGAACTGGGTGACGGCTTGCCGCGCGCAGACGGCGGCCATGGGTTCTCGGTTACGCTGCGCTTCAATACGGCTTGATTAAAAGTGTCGGCCCCCACTTCCCCCAAATTTCTGTAATCCCTGCCGCCCCGGTAAAATCCGGGGATGATTGTTTATCTCCACGGTTTCAACTCCTCCCCCGCATCCGGCAAGGCCAAACAGCTGGGTGAGTACATGGCGAGCAGCGGCCGTCTGGCGGAGTACTATTGCCCGGCGCTGCCCAACAGCCCGCGCGAAGCCATTACCAAAATCGAATTGACGCTGGCGCGCGGTCGGGCCAGTTCCATCACCCTGGTAGGTAGCTCGCTGGGCGGTTTCTACGCGACTTATCTGGCGGAAAAACACGGCTGGAAAGCGGTGCTGGTGAACCCGGCGGTGCATGCG
>Ga0315270_10001047_pt1 | contig 14758 bp, 13 predicted proteins | sample C1_bottom_MG_FD_204932 | JGI IMG/M metagenome (GOLD analysis project Ga0315270, IMG submission 204932) | Sediment microbial communities from Yellowstone Lake, YNP, Wyoming, USA - C1_bottom | ecosystem: Environmental > Aquatic > Freshwater > Lake > Sediment | place: USA: Wyoming | collected... | reverse complement strand
GGCCGTCCCAGGTTTTTCCGCTGGCGATGGTGTGCCACATTTGCCGGAAAAATGTTGACGGGTGCGTTCCCGAATTGACGATGCGGTGATCCTTTCCGAGTAACTCGTGGCGCGCATAACCGCTGATTTCGCAAAACTTGTCGTTTGCGAAAATGATCTTGCCCGTGGTGTCGGCGGCGCTGACGATGGCATGCTCGTCCAGCGCCTCGTTGATTTGGACGAGTTCCTGGGTCATGCTGTCCACCGCCATCGTGCTGGTTTCGCGCTGTATGATTTCTCGCTCCAGTTGGGCCTGGCGGCGGGCCACCAGCCAGGCGAGACCGAAGATGGTCAAGGCGATGAGGCACCATACCGAAAATGCAACCCAGTTTTTTTCGTGCCAGCGGGCATAGGCGGCCTCGACGGTCTTGCCAACGCCGACCACAAGATGCCCCCGAGGCGGCGGGCTGATATTGGGTGGCAGGATGTCGGCGACAGAAACATATCTTTCCAGCCGGTCGGTGGCGGTGGTGATGCGATGCGTGCTGAGGCTTTGCCCGCTATCGCGATGGACGCTGAAGGCCGCACGGCTCTTTGAAACATCCTGCAGACGGTATTTTTGCGGATCCGGCACGCGCGACAGCATCAGGCCGCTGTCGTGCGCCAGGAATACGGTCTGGTTCGGTAAGCGCATTGATTCCAATAGAGTGTCGAAATAGCGTAAATCGATACTGACCTGGGCGAGGAGTAGCAGTCGCCCGGTAGCGTCGGTCTTCGCTTTGTGGAATATCAGGATCGGCACGCCCGATAACTTGGATACCAAGGGCTTCTCGATGATCAGTACGCCATCCTGGGGCTTGCTCAGGCTAAGCTGGACATAGGGCTCGACTGAGCGATCCAGGCCCACCAGCTCGCTGCGACTGGCGCAGCGGTTGATGCCTTGGGCATCGATCACGGTGAAGGATCGAAATTCTGGATAGAGGCCGGCGAAGCGTTGCACTAGATTGGGGTCGCAGCGCCCCTCGCGCACCGTATCGACGATGATCTGGTCCAGGGCTAGATTGATGCTGCGCACCAGGCTGCCGATATGGTTCTCCACCAACTGCACCTGCGTCGCCAGCTTTTGCCGCTCATCGCGATCCGTAAACTGGTATTCGTTCCATCGATTGGTGGTGATGAGCGCGCCCACCAGGACAACGATGACGAGCGCCATCAGCCAAATGCAATTGGTTTGGCGACAAAAAAGCTTGGCCGGGTCTTGCATGCCCAACGTCATATGCTCCCTGGTTTAATCCCTCATATTTATCGAACGATATCCGGATAAACTTGAGTAAATTTGTTGGGTATTTATACGTATTTTTAGGTGCTCATATAAGACCATTATCAGTAAAAGGTTATTGTAGCGCAAGCACTGAAGGCTGTTGCAGGATCTGGTTTATTCTAGAAGTTGGGTGATACTGAAATGGCTTGATTTTCAGCGCTAAATGCGCACTTTCACCCGGCCACCATGCTTGATCTTGTCTTCCGGGTGGGTGATGACTTGCTCCCCGGTTTTGATTCCCGATAGCACTTGCACGCTGAGACCGGCGCGTTGGCCGATGACGAGGGGGCGGAGGGTGGCATGGCCGTTGGCGATCACGAACGCAGCCCAGCCTTGGCCGTGGCGGAACAGTGCGCTGGCGGGGATTTGCAATACATCCTTGCCTTCCCAGACCACGAAGCGCGCCTCTACGCGATATGCATCGCCGAGGCGGCGCCAGGTTTCGCGCGGCGAGGTGATGTCGACGATCACTCGCACCCGCTGCTCTTCCACGCCCAGTGCGGAAATTTTGGTGAAACCGGTGGGCTCGATGGTGCGCACCGCGCCTTGCAGCGTGCTGTCGCCGCCCCAGCGATCCAGCAGCACCTTCGCGCCGGGCGCGATTTGTACGGCTTGGGTGGAGAGCACTTCGACTTCGATTTCCAAGGTGTCGGGATTGCCGATTTCCAGCAAGGCTTGGCCCGGCTGTACCAGGCCTTCGCTCTCGTGCGTCACCTTCAGCACCCGTGCCGCGACCGGAGCGCGCACGCTCAAGGTCTCGGCGGATTTGCCGCCTTGCAGGCTGCTGGTGCTGGCGAGGGTGGCGCGTATTTTTTCCAGTTCGTACTTGCTCATGTTGATGTTATATCGCGCCGCTTGCTGGATGGCCTGGGTACGACTAACTTCAGTGCGTGCGCGATCCAAGGCCTGTTCGGAAACGAAATTGACCTTGCGTAAGGACTCGGTGCGTTGCAACTCTTGCTGCGCCAGCGAGGCTTGTGCCTCGGCGGCGCGCGCATTTTCCACAGCGGCTGCCATGGCGGCTTGGGCGCCATTCAGCTGTGCTTGCATCTGCGCGCGGGAACGTGGATCCAGCGCATCCGAACGTGTTGGTTCCAGTTGTGCCAACACTTGACCGGACTGCACCGCATCGCCGACATGCAGTTCGATACGCCGGGCGTAACCCGCCACTGGTGCGGAAATCACAAAGCGCTCCATTACGCGCGTCTTGCCTTCTTCCTCGATGGTCACGGCGAGCGGCGCGCGCACTGCCGCCATCGCATCCACCTCGATGGCACGCGGCGCAAAGCCATAGGCCAAGGCGCCAAGGATTGCGAGAGCAAGGAGGGTGATGCCGATGCGTGCACGTTGTTGCATGAATTATTTTAAGCCTTAATGAAAAAATTTTGCACCACGGAGTACACAGAGGACACGGAGTTTTGATCCAATGCTATAAGGCTTTTGCCTTAACTCTGTGTCCTCTGTGTACTCCGTGGTGAATGGGTTTTGCCCTTATTCCCGTGTCTTTAATACAGCAACCAAATCCAATTTACCCAGTTTGCGCCAGATCAACCAGCCAGATAGCAGCGCGGAAATCAGCACCACGCTAGCGCCCGTGGCGTAATTGCTCGGATTCAACACCAGTGGCAGGCGATATAAATCGCTCTCGAAGGATCGCACCAAAATGCTAATTAAGCCAATACCCAAAACAAATCCGACCGGGATTGCAGCCAAGGACAGGAGCGTCAACTCACCCAGCAGGATATAGGCGATCTCGCCCTGCGTGAAGCCCAGCACACGCAGGCTGGCCAATTCGCGGCCACGTTCTGAAAGGGCGATGCGCGCGCTGTTGTAGACCACGCCAAAGCCGATGCTGGCAGCGAGCAGGCTGGCCACCATGTTATAGAACAGCACGAACTCGCCGATGGTGGCGTAGAAGCTTTGGATCGAGGCGGCATTGGCAACTTGCCCCAGTACTTGCGGACGCTGGTGCAGTTTTTCGTACACTGATTTTTCCGTACCCGGGGTCAGTGCCAGATAGGCGCCTGAAACCACCGGTCCTTCATGCAGCAGCGCGTTCAGCGATTCCTGTTGCATATAGGCGGAGACGCCTAAGAACTGCTGGGTAATGCCCAGCACTGGCACCTGTAACACTGGACGGCTGCCCTCCAGAATCTCAACCGTCAACATATCGCCGGGCTGTACATGCAGAATATTTTTAGCCAAGTGGTCGGTGAGTACAATGCCGCCCGGCGGGACGGCGACTGGATGCAACTGGCGGTCGAGTGAGCGATGCAGGGTTCCTTCCGGCTGGATGCCGTAGATGAAAGAGCGATAGCGATAATGCTGAAAGCGCAAGACGGCGCGCACGTCGCGGAAACCTTCCACGTACTCCACGCCCGGCAGTGCGGCCAGTTCGTGCAGGGCCTGGCCCGAAGTCGATTCGATGAAGGCGAGCGCCAAGTCCTCGCGCGCCGCCTGATGAAATTGCACATTGATCATGAAGTCGATGGCGCCCTTTTGATAGTTGCCCACCATCATGAGCGCGCAAGCGCAGGAGATGCCGATCACGGTCAGCAATGATTTCACCGGTCGGCGGGTAATGTGGCGCAGGATCATGCGCGAGGGAGCGGCGAACCAGCGTTGCAAGCCGATGCGCTCGGCCAGCGTGGTACGGTAAAACACCGGCATTTCCGGGCGCATACCCTCGGCTGGCGGCAGGCGCACCGCACGCGCCACAGAAAACAGCGTGCCGCTGAGTGCCGCTGTCAGCGCCACCGCCAGGGCGATCAAGATGATGTGCGCATTGATGCGGTAGTCGAGATAGGGGAAACGGAACGTTGTTTCCATATACACGTTTGACAAACCCTGGCCAAACCAAGCGCCCAAGGCAAGGCCGGCGGCTACGCCTAACAGCACTAATAACATCACCAATTTTACATAGTGCCAAGCAATGGCCGTATCGGTGTAACCGAAGGCCTTCAGCGTCGCAATCTGTTCGCGCTGCAGCGCAATCAAGCGGCTTACCACCACATTCAACAGGAACGCCGCCACACCCAGAAAGATTGCCGGGAAAATAGTGGCAGTTGTCTGCAATTGTTTGAGCTCTTCGGCCAAGAAACGATTGGAGAATTGGTCCTTGCGCGGATAAGCACCGGTGCTGCCATACGCAGCGAGCAGGGTGTCGGCACGGTCAATGACTTCTTGTGCCGGCACGCCGGGCGTCAGCGTGAAGCTGACGGTGTTGAACGCGCCTGTCATGTCATAGGCGGCGGCCAGCGCATTGCGTCCCATCCACACCACGCCGTAGCGCTTGAAATCAGGAAACATGGCGCCGGGCGCAATTTGGTATACATATTCCGGCGATACTGCGATGCCGACCACGGTGAGCAATTTGCGCTTGCCGTTGATGATGGCGCCGAATTTATCACCCGGTTGCAGGTGGTGCGCATCGGCAAACGTGTCCGACAGTACCGCCTCATCCGCGCTATATGGCTGCACCAAACGGCCGCGTCGCAAGAACAGCGCATTGAGTTGAGATTCGCCATTTTCAGGTAGGGAAAGCAACAGGCCGGTGATGGGGTCGGTGAATCCGGCGACTTCCAGTTTCACGCCAGCGATCACCCGCGTCTCCAACTGCGCGACACCGGGAATCGCACGCAAGCGTTCCACAACCGGCTCCGGTGCGCGCTTGAGATTGACGAATACTTCGGCAAAGCGGAATTCGCGATAGAAACGGTCGCGCGTGGTGACCAACGAATCATAGGTGGAGAGCGACATTACCAGCGTCGCCACACCGCCCATGATGACGGCTGCGATTGCCACGGCTTGGCCGCGCATATGCCACAGGTCGCGTAGAAGTTTACGGTTGAGGGCGCGCATGGTTTAGCCTAAAAATGCGATTCAATGGAATCAGCGGGGTGAACTACCAGGATAGCTCATGCGCCGCCTTCTTCACGGCATTGCGCTGCATTTCGGAGATATGGCCATCCGACAAACGGATCACGCGATCCGCCATGTCTGCGATGCCGGCGTTGTGGGTGATTAGTACCGTGAGCGTACCGAGTTCGCGATTCACCTTTTCCAAGACTTCCAGCACCACTACGCCAGTGGTCGAATCGAGCGCGCCGGTGGGTTCGTCGCACAACAGCACGGCGGGATTTTTGGCCACGGCGCGCGCAATTGCTACGCGCTGTTGCTCGCCGCCGGAGAGCTGTGCCGGAAAATGATCCAGGCGCTGGCCCAATCCCACCAATTGCAATGCTTCTTCTGGTTTCATTGGGGATTTGGAGATTTCAGTCACCGCCGCCACGTTCTCGCGTGCGGTGAGGCTGGGAATCAAATTGTAAAATTGAAATACGAAGCCCACATGCTCACGCCGAAAGCGCGTCAGATCGGCCTCGGTGGCGCCGGTGAGCTTATGATCGAGATAGCGCACTTCGCCACTGGTCGGTACATCCAGGCCACCGAGGATATTCAGCAGCGTTGATTTGCCGCTGCCCGAAGGCCCGAGCAGCACCACCAATTCACCGGCATACAATTCCAGATCGATGCCGCGCAAGGCTTGAACCTCGACCTCGCCCATGCGATAGGTTTTGACCAGTTGGCGTGCGACGAAGATGGGGATGGGGGTTTCCATGAGCTGCCTTCAGTGTGCCCTAATTTAAGCCTTGTTCGTTACGTAAATTTTGGCGCGGGACCGAAATTCATGCCGATGGAGATGCGTTGCTGCTGGCTGCGATTCAGACCGACCGAGTGCATGATACTGGGAGCGAAGAACACCATCATTCCCGCTTGCGGTGCGATTAAGGTGCGGCTGTGTGGCTCCACGATGACTAAGTCTCCCGCGTCCTGCGGTGCTTGGATGTAGTAAACGGCGGATAGCAGTTCGTCGTCTTCGTCGTGGTTGTGCTCAGTCGTGATCGCCCCTGGCCCCATGTCGTTGATCCAAAAACCGCTGCGTAATTTCGGTGTGTCCGGCGTCAGGATGCTTTGGGCGTAATACTCCGCTTGCGCTAGCACACAGGCGATACCAGGAATACGCTCACGTTCCAGATAGAGATTTTCGTAGCGACCATGGAAATGATGGCTGCGACGTACAAAATCCTGTTCCTGTAGGGAGAAATAAGTTTCCAGAATTTGGTGATTCAACGCCGCGGCGTCGGGCATGAAGCCGATATGGATACGGGCGTTGCTGAGCAGGGAAGGGGGCGCTTTGGATTCCACGCGATACTCCTTGTCAGTGCGGCGGCAATGCTTTAATCCAAGAACAACTTATACGCCGGATTCTTGCTCTCGTTCCAATAGGCATAACCCAGTTTATCCAAGAACCCCTGGAATGCAGCTTTATCTTTCGGTGGCACCTGGATGCCAACCAGCACCCGGCCATAATCCGCACCGTGATTGCGATAATGGAACAGGCTGATGTTCCAGCCGTGGCTCATGCTATTCAAGAATTTCATCAGTGCGCCGGGACGTTCCGGAAACTCAAAGCGGTACAGCACTTCATTGTTCGCCAAGGGCGCGTGGCCACCGACCAGATGGCGCACATGCAGCTTGGCCATTTCATTTTCGGTCAAGTCGATGGCTTGCAGGCCGACCTTCTTTAGAGCCTTGACCAAGTGTGCAGTGCCGTTCGGTTCGTGAATTTCCACGCCGACGAACACGTGTGCGACCTTGGGATCGGCCAGACGGTAGTTGAATTCGGTGATGTTGCGCGGGCCAAGCTGGGTGCAGAATTTTTTGAAGCTGCCCGGTGTCTCTGGGATGCTCACGGCCAGAATGCCCTCGCGCTGCTCGCCCAGCTCGGCACGCTCCGACACATGGCGCAGGCGGTCGAAATTCATGTTAGCACCGCTGGCGATGGCGATCAGGTTTTTATCTTTGAGCTTGTGCTTGGCGGCATAGGCCTTGGCGCCGGCTACGCCGAGCGCGCCCGCAGGTTCCAAGATGGAACGCGTGTCGGTGAATACATCCTTGATCGCGGCACAGATTTCGTCGGTGTCCACCAAGATGACTTCGTCAACGTATTTGCGGCATAAACGGAAAGTTTCCTCGCCGACTTGCTTGACCGCCACGCCGTCTGCGAACAGGCCGACTTGTGTCAGCAGGACGCGTTCTTTTTTCTTCAACGAGCGATACATCGCGTCGGCGTCAGCCGGTTCTACGCCGATGATCTTGATCTCGGGACGCAAAGCTTTGAGGAATACGGCGATGCCGGCAATCAGCCCGCCGCCGCCCACCGGCACGAAGATGGCATGAATCGGTTTGGTCCATTGGTGCAGAATTTCCATGCCCACGGTGCCTTGGCCAGCGATCACATCGGGATCGTCATAGGGATGGACAAAGGTCAGTTTCTTTTGCTTTTCCAGCTTACGTGCATGCGCCAAGGCCTCGTCGTAAGAGTCGCCATGTAGCACTACCTTGGCGCCACGGCTGCGCACCGCATCGACCTTGATCTGTGGCGTGGTAGTCGGCATCACGATCACCGCCTCGCAGCCCAGACGCTGCGCCGATAGCGCCACGCCCTGGGCGTGATTACCGGCAGAGGCGCAGATCACGCCGCGTTGCAATGCAGCCGGGCTGAGGTGCGCCATTTTGTTATACGCGCCGCGTAGCTTGAAGGAAAACACGGATTGCATATCCTCGCGCTTGAGCAGCACGGTATTGCCCAGGCGTTGCGATAGCACCGAGGCCACTTCGAGCGGTGACTCGATCGCGACATCGTAGACGCGGCTGGTGAGGATCTTTTTCAGGTAATCGGGGTTGGCCATTTTCATTATTTAAAGCGCTAAAACCCCTATTCTAATTGAGAAAATCCGCCTTAGGCGCTATCCTTCATGGTTTAGGCCGATTTTGAAAGACTTTCATGACGCAAGATGAATTGAAAAAAGCCACAGCGCTGGCCGCCCTGCAATATGTTGAATCCGGAATTATTGGTGTTGGCACCGGTTCTACCGCCAATCATTTCATCGACGCTTTGGCGACGATCAAGCATAAGATCGACGGTGCGGTAGCGAGCAGCGAGGCGACGGCACAGCGCCTGAAAGGCCACGGCATTGCCGTGTTTGAGCTCAACAGCGTCGGCGAAATGCCGGTGTACATCGATGGCGCGGATGAGATCACCGAGCACATGCACATGATCAAGGGTGGCGGCGGTGCGCTGACACGTGAAAAAATCGTCGCCGCCTGCGCCCGTAAATTCGTCTGCATCGCCGATGAAAGCAAGCTAGTAGGGCGCCTGGGTAAGTTCCCGCTGCCGGTGGAAGTGATCCCGATGGCGCGCAGCTATGTGGCGCGCGAATTGGTGCGGCTCGGCGGCCAACCGAAATTGCGCGAGGGTTTCACCACGGATAACGGCAATGTCATCCTCGACGTGCATAATTTGGATATCATGAACCCGGTGGAGCTGGAGACCGCGATTAACCAGATCACCGGCGTGGTGACCAATGGCTTGTTTGCGCGTCGCCCGGCGGATGTGTTCTTGATGGGCACGCCGAACGGCGTTACCGTAATCAAACCGCACTGATTGCAATGACCCGGTCACAATCGACCGGTAACTTTTGTAGGTTTAAGGCGAAAGCTGGAGATTAATATGCCGGAACACACTTCGAAACAGTTCGACCAGGAATTGGAAATGGTGCGCGCCCGCGTATTGCAAATGGGCGGGTTGGTTGAAGAGCAGATCATCAATGCGGTGGAAGCCCTATCCACCGGCAACATTGATCTGGCCAACACCGTCATGGCCAATGACCATCGCGTGAATGCGCTGGAAGTGGGGCTGGACGAAGAGTGCAGCATGATCATCGCGCGCCGCCAACCGACTGCCGGCGATTTGCGCATGCTGCTGACCGTGATCAAGACCATTACCGACCTCGAACGTATTGGCGATGAGGCAGCCAAAGTGGCGCGCATGGCGACCTTGATCTACGGCGCCGATCGCATCGTGTCGCCACGCTTCACGGAGATCAAACATATGTCCAGCATCGTGCTGGATATGCTGCGCAAGGCCCTGGACGGCTTCGCGCGACTGGAAGTGTCGAACGCGACGCAGATCGCGCGCTTCGACGAGGCCGTGGACGAAGAGTACCGCATGGTATTGCGCCACCTCATCACTTACATGATGGAAGACCCGCGTACCATTTCCATGTTCATCGAGATTATCTTCGCCGCCAAGGCCATTGAACGCATGGGCGACCACGCCAAGAACATGTCGGAGTATGTGGTCTATATGGTCAAGGGCAAGGACGTGCGCCACACCACGGTGGAAGAAATTGAGCGGGAAGTCTCGCGCTAATTCAGCATTGCTCCGTGCAGGAATATTCCACTATCGCTGCGGTTGACTTAGGCTCGAATAGCTTTCGGCTTCAGGTCGTGCGCATCGTCGATGATCAGTTGTATCCGCTCGATTCCCTCAAGGAAACGGTGCGCCTAGCCTCTGGACTGAGCGCCGATAAGCAGCTGGATGCGGCAGCGCAAGCGCGCGCGATCGCCTGCCTGAAACGCTTCAACGAACGCCTGCGCGATCTGCCGCAAGAAGCGGTGCGCGTGGTCGGCACCAACACCTTTCGCGTCATGAAACAAGGCGCGACCTTCTTGGCCGAGGCCGAGGCGGCGCTGGGCTTTCCGATCGACATCATCGCCGGACGTGAAGAGGCGCGGCTGATCTATATCGGCGTGTCGCACGGCTTGCCACCTTCCTCCGTCAAGCGCTTGGTGGTGGACATCGGCGGTGGCTCCACCGAATGCATCATCGGCGAAGGCTATCAGCCTTTGGAGATGGAGAGCCTATACATGGGCTGCGTGAATTTCACGCAGCGCTTTTTTGCTGACGGAAAAATTAGCAAATCGGGTTTGCAGCAAGCCGAGTTGGCGGCGCGGGCTGAAGTGCAAGGGATCGCAGCAGGCTTTGCCGCCGGGCATTGGGATTGCGCCATCGGCTCCTCTGGTACCGCGCGTGCACTAGCCGATGTGTTGCAACAAAATGGCTGGGGCGATGGCGATATTACGGCCCAAGGATTGGAAAAATTGCGCAGCTTTTTGATTAAAACGGGCGATGTCAAAAACCTGATGATACCCAGTTTGCAATCGGACCGTATCCCAGTGCTGCCGGGTGGTTTCAGTATCATGGCCGGCGTGTTTGCCGAGCTCGACATCGAGCGCATGGCCGTGGCTGGCGGCGCCTTGCGCGAGGGCGTGCTGTACGACTTGCTCGGGCGCTTTCACCACCACGATCAGCGTGATGCGACGGTCACTCATTTCATGGGCCGCTATCACGTCGATGCCCTGCAAGCGCAGCGTGTGGAAGCTTTGGCACTGCACTTATTGGAGCAAACCGATTGCGGCAATGACAACGAGTGCGAGGCCGTGCGTCACCTGCTGCGCTGGGCAGCCCGCCTGCACGAAGCGGGTATCTCCATCGCGCATGCCGGCTATCACAAGCACTCTGCGTATATTCTCGGCAATGCCGATATGCCGGGCTTTTCCAAGCATGACCAAACGCGTTTGTCCTTGCTGGCGCGTGCGCATCGCGGCAACTTGTCCAAGGTGACGCGTGAACAAGCGCTAGAAGACGCCGATTGGAACGTGATCGCGATTTTGCGCCTAGCGGTGCTGCTGTGTCGCAACCGACGTGCGCTGGATCATGCTGCGGTGAACTTCCAGCGCAAGACGAGCAAGGTGCGCCTGACTTTGGCGCCACAATGGTTGGCCGAAAACCCGCTCAGCGAATACTTGTTGCAAGATGAAATCAAACAATGGAAGGCAATCGGTCGCGAGTTAACGGTGGTGTTTTCTTGATCCGAAAAATTTCCCTACTGCTGTTTTGCTTGGCCTTGAGTGTCGGCGCACGCGCCGATATGGCGGCGGGCATTGCAGCCTATCAAGCCGGTGACTTCGCCATGGCCATGAAGGAGTTCAAACCGCTCGCCGCTAAGGGCAATGCGGATGCCCAAGTCAATCTGGGGTTTCTGTATGCGCGGGGGCAGGGCGTGGCAGTGGACTACAAAGAAGCTGCATCCTGGTATCGCAAAGCGGCCGAACAGGGGCAGCCCGACGCGCAATTCAATCTCGGTAGTTTGTATTACGACGGACTTGGCCTAGCACGCGATTTCAAAAAAGCGGCGGAGTGGTATAGCAAGGCGGCCGAGCAAGGACAGATCGACGCGCAATACAATCTGGGCTTACTGTACGCCACCGGGCAAGGCGTACTAACTTCTCTGGTGCAAGCGCATAAATGGCTCAGCATCGCCGCCGCCCTCGGTGATAAGGAAGCGGAAGATAGCAAGCGCTTGGCCGAAGCCAAGATGAGTCGCGAGCAGGTTGAGGAAGCGCAGGCCTTGGCGCAAACATGGTGGGCCGGGAGGAAGTAGATGTCATGCTTCGCATTCAGATAGTGGGTGGTGGGCAGGCAGAAGCACCGGCATCCTTGTCGGCAACAACCCATGCCAAGTAAGGCCACGAACCACTGAAGCGTTATCGCACACCGTACCGTTAAGCCCTCGTCATGTCTAGGTGCAAGTTTGGTGAGCGCAGTACCGGTAGCGTGCAGTGACTTAATCCATACACCCATAATAAATGGCCGCATCCGCCTGCCCATCCCAACTGGCCGGGTGGGTGACGTCGGCGATGCGCTTGGCTTGTTCGATTTCGTCGGGCATGCCATGAGCGACAATGAATAGGTGGCCGGTTCCCAACTCGGCTTCGAAATTTACAATATCTTGATCCGGGATGCAGCTGGAGAACGCTGTCTCTAATTCCCTAAAGCTGCCGAGTAAGGGCGAGAGGTTTTGCTCTTCGGCAGTGGGGAAGGGCGTGTGGGAGATCACGCGCAATTTGCTTAGATTGAAGCCGGCACTTTGCATTTTTTTGAGGGCCATTTTGGCAAAGCGTGGTTGCGCATAGGTCGCGACGAATGTGTTGTGTAGGGACATGATTTCCACCTTGACTATAGTTGTTAAGAGATTGGTAACCGGGCATGGAGCAGGGTGCCAAATCAGTGCTCAGGTCAGCTTGCTAGTCCAGTCATCCAAGGCCACGCAGGCTTCCAGGTTTGGGTTATGCGGGTCGCGCAGCGCGTTGATCTGACATAGATATTCATTGCCCTGGTGGTCGCGCAGATTGATGTAGGGACTCGGGCCATAAGGCTCGAATGCGCTAGAATCGGCAAAAATAAAATCATATTCGCCATTCACATCGACCTCTAAAACGCCGCCATGGTTTTCGGCATAGTTGTGCCAGCGCGTGTCGATATTGCTGCCCTCCACCGCGGGCGACATGCGTGCACCCTTTTTGTCGTACCAGGCCACCATGACCGGATCAATGATGTCCTTGTCGCTGTCCGCGAGATTGGCCGCGAGTAGGCTGGCCTTTTTGTAATTCAAATCTAAACCTGCATAGTTGATGTGGGCTTCTTTCATTTGATTCTCCTTGGGAATGATCCGGGAACGAGACCATCCCCTGTTAGGCGAGGCATGCGCGGATAGAGTTCCGCGACCTACAGGCACATGGCGCGATCACTGAGCGATGAATAGAACTCAATCAGGGAGTCGATGCTGCTACCTAACCATAGATCAAATTTAGGCATTAGGAGTGACGAGATGAGTAGGGGTATTACGACAGGCGCTGCGCCGGGTCTTGTCGATAGAACAAACGCAGTTGTACATAAATCTCGGGATACTCGCGCTGGAGCAGCAGTGGCGTTTCAAAAAAGACCTCGCTCAACACCGCAAAAAATTCTGCCGGCGAGGTAGCGGCATAAGGATCAATGGCGGTGTCTTCACCTCGATCAACGCGCCGGCAAAAATCTTCAAAGGCCGTAGTGAAAGCGATGCTCCAATCCGGTCGATGCATGTTGGGGTGTAAGGGTGGAAAGCCATCGGCATGGCCGTTGCGCATATCTAACTTATGCGCGAATTCATGCAGCACAACGTTGTAGCCCGGTGTAGCCATTTGGACATCCGGCCACGCCAGAACAACTGGCCCACCTACCCAGGCTTCGCCACTACGTATTTCGCGCCGGCGATGCACCACACCGTATACATCTATCTCCTCGATCTCGGGCACGAATTGATCCGGGTAGATGATGACCTCTTCCCAGCCGTCGTAGAAATCGGGATCAAGATTTAGGATCAGGAGGCAGGCCTGCGCTGCGATGGTGAGGCGCATATCTGTGCTGAGTAGCAAGCCTCCTGCGCCATTCATTTGTTTCTGTTGCAAAAACAGTGTGGTCAATGTTCGCAGTTGTTGGCGCTCGGCTGAGTTAAGTCGGCGTAACAAGGGGAGGCGCGCCAACGTGGATTGCCACAAAGTATCGGGCAGTGCATGGCGCTGCAGCAAGCGCCATCGGCGGTAGCTCTTGTATACCTTAAAGGGATTTATCACGTCATCAGCTTAAAGCAAAAGAGATACGTCTCTTTATACGAGTATGAAATATACTTGCGTAAGCAAATAAAACCAATTAGAAACAACCAAGGCTAAAGTCAATTGAGCGCAAGCAAAGTGATCAAAAGCAACGACGAATGGCGCAAGCTGCTGACGCTGGAGCAATTCCGCGTGTGCCGCCTGAAAGACACCGAACGCCCCTTTACCGGAAAATATTGGAAGCACCAAGAACCTGGTCAATATCGCTGCGTGTGCTGTGGCCAAATATTGTTCGCTGCTGAGGCCAAGTTTGATTCCGCCTGTGGTTGGCCGAGTTTTTCATCGCCGCAGGCGCCCAAGCAAGTAACCACTAAAGCTGATAATAGCCACAACGCGCAACGGACCGAAGTGCTCTGTAGTCAATGCGACGCACACCTTGGACACGTATTCTCCGACGGCCCGAAACCGAGTGGCTTGCGTTATTGCATCAACTCGGTCGCTTTGCAATTTCAGGCCGAGCAAGCCAGTCCGTTTCAAGAAATATTGAAGGTGCGGCGCACCAGCGATACGGATGGACTTAAAAAATAGAAATGCAAAAATGAGTTTGGGTGTTCCGTACTACGTTGTGTGGTTTGTTTTTGTTATGGCTGATTTTAAGCCAGGTCTTGGCTGCGCATCACCAAAATTAAGCGAAAAAATCACTACAGTTGCAGCGTAACACTGTGGATTCGGTCCGCCTTTCGCGTACCCACTAGCGACCTACTTGTCGCAATCAAATCAAAGATTAGATGTTTAGTAACGCGCATACACTATGGCCGATTATGTAGACTACTCGATTCTGTGGACTTGGTGCCGTGCGCTTGCCCTGAGACCTTAGCTGGCGCGGAAGACGACAAGGCTACGGTCGACATAATCCACAAGCCACCAAGCATATGGAAATGTAGTTGAGGTGACATTCAGGGGCCAATTATCGTGGTACTTCCAGTCTTTGTGCGTCTCCTCAGGAAATAAACGACCGATCTTGCTTCTTCAGGCTGTCGTCAAACTCCAGAAATTATGTAGACTACGTACAACCAATTATTTTGGAAAAGTCACTCGGTACATGGGTTCGGAGATCAT
>Ga0315270_10001046_pt1 | contig 14776 bp, 15 predicted proteins | sample C1_bottom_MG_FD_204932 | JGI IMG/M metagenome (GOLD analysis project Ga0315270, IMG submission 204932) | Sediment microbial communities from Yellowstone Lake, YNP, Wyoming, USA - C1_bottom | ecosystem: Environmental > Aquatic > Freshwater > Lake > Sediment | place: USA: Wyoming | collected... | reverse complement strand
GTCGGTCCCGAAGTGGACGACAAGGCCCTGCTCGAAATCCCGATCGAGACGCTGGATGTGGTGCTCACGCTCCGCTCCGTAACTGGCAAGACGCTGGCTGAGTTGGCAAAAATCGAGGGCGCCCGCGGGGTGTTCCTGCAAACGCTGACGCGGGCCGGACAGGAGATCCCCCTCGGCCCCGCAACCGTCGTCGACCGCGGCGACATGCTGAGCCTGATCGGTCCCAAGCCCATGGTCGAGCGCGCTGCCCGGGAATTGGGATATGCGGATCGTCCCACCACTTCGACGGATATGGTGTTCGTCGGTACAGGAATCGTGCTCGGAGGCTTCTTCGGTCTGCTTTCGATAAACATCGGCGGACTCCCGCTCTCCCTCACTTCCAGCGGCGGCGCGCTGATTATGGGGCTGGTGTTCGGCTGGTTGCGCTCGGTGTATCCCTTCTTCGGCCGCATCCCCGAACCGGCAATCTGGATCTTCGATACCGTCGGGCTATGCATCTTTATCGGCGTGGTCGGCCTCAGCGCTGGCCCCAGCTTCTTCGCAGGCCTGCAGAAAACCGGCATCAGCCTGGTCTTCGTGGGCCTGGTGGCGGCGCTGTTGCCGCACACATTGGGAATACTTTTTGCCCGCTACGTGCTGAAGATGGACCCTCTGATTGTCCTCGGCGCCTGCTCCGGGGCCGGAACAGTCACCGCTGCGCTGCGTGCGATTCAGGACGAAGCCCGCAGCAGTGTTCCGGCCCTGGGGTATACCGTGCCCTATGCCATCGGCAACATCCTGCTGACGGCATGGGGGCCGGTGATTGTGGCGATGATGGCGTAAATTAAAACAACATCCTCGCTTGATCCTGAAAATATGAATTCATGAATTCGTAGAAATATGTTCAACGCAGTTGATAAGGAGAATGAAATGAAAAGTAACGGAAAGTTGTTCAATGTGCTGTGCAGTGTTGTGGTCGTCGCTTTTCTGTTTGCGACTGGAACGACCTGCGCGGCTCCCTCAGATGCTGACTTGCAGAAGGTCGTGAAGGAAGCCTATGAGAAGTTCAAGGGTGTTCAGGAAGGCAAGAACGCCGACTACATCCCCGAGCTGGCAAAGGTTCCGTCGGAACTGTTCGGTGTGACTATCGTCACGGCAAGCGGTAAAGTGTATACGGCTGGTGACGTGGACTATGCCTTTTCTATCCAGTCGGTGTCCAAGCCGTTTACCGCAGCCCTGGTGATGCAACAACAGGGCGATCAGGCGATCAAGGACAAGATCGGAGTCGAGCCGACTGGCCTGAAGTTCAACGCCATCCTCGCTACGCAGATCATCCCGCAGGTGTCGGTGAATCCGCTGGTCAACTCCGGGGCGATCGCTTCCGTGAGCATGGTACAGGCCAACAGCGCCGATGAGCGCTTCAACAAGATTCTGGGTTTCTTCAATGACCTGTCTGGCGCAAAGCTCACGGTAATCGACAGCGTGTACAAGTCCGAAGCTGCCACCAACCAGCGCAATCGCGCGCATGGCTACATCCTAGCCGCTTCCGAGCGTATCTACTCCGACCCGATGGAAGCGGTAGACGTCTACACCAGGCAATGTTCGATCGGCGTAACGGCGAAGCAGCTTGGCGTCATGGGAGGAACGCTGGCCAACAAGGGCGTCAACCCGCTCACCAAGGCAAAGGTGATCGATGCGAAGTATGTACCCAAGGTGCTCGCGATCATGATGATGGCAGGTTTCTACAATGAGTCGGGCGACTGGGCCTATACCACGGGCCTGCCTGCCAAGACCGGCGTGGGCGGCGGCATTGTCGCAGTCGTGCCGGGCCAGATGGCTATCGTCGCCTTCTCGCCGCGCGTGAACGATGCGGGCAACAGCGTACGTTCTGCCAAGGCGATCAACTATATCGTGAATGAATTGGGACTCAATATCTTCGGCTCTGGCAAGTAAGCCAAAAACATGTAAGTAAATGTGGTAAAGGGCAACGGCAGACGCCAATGCATTTTCATCATTTGAAAGGAGAACAACATGAACGCGAAAATAGCAGCCTATCTTGGGGCCATCATTCCCCTGCTGGCGGTCATCGGTCTGGTGCAGGAGGCAAGGGCCGAGGACAAGCCGCGCGTGGAGATCTACGGCTTCGTGCAGATGGATGCAATCTATGACGCCAACAAGGTCGACCCCAACTGGGCATCCACCTTGCGTCCGTCGAAGATCCCGGTGAACTGCCCAGGCGGAGCAGGGAACGATAACGGGTGCGGGGAGGACGGCAAAACCATCATGAGCGTGCGCCAGTCGCGGCTGGGCTTCAAGGCCAACGCCCCCACCGAGCTGGGTGAGCTGCAGACCAAGTTCGAGTTCGATATGTTCGGTGTCGGCGTCGATGAGGGGCAGACCACAGTCCGCTTGCGCCATGCCTACGGTGAGCTGGGCGACTTCCTCGCCGGACAGACCAACAGCCTGTTCATGGACGGGGACGTATTTCCCAACACCATCGACTACTGGGGTCCAACCGGCATGATCTTCTTCCGCAATATACAGATGCGCTGGACGCCAGTGCATAGCGACGGGATGAAGTTCGCGCTGGCCTTGGAGGGACCGGGAGCCGCTATCGATGCGGGTAACGCCTCGAACCCCGACGGATGGCAGAGCTGGAACAAATATCCCGACCTGACCGCGCAGTTGCGCACCGATCAAGCCTGGGGACACGCGCAGGTGGCCGGTGTCGTGCGCTGGCTTGGCTATCAAAATCCCAACTTGACCTCTTACCCCGGCATCACGAAAACCTCAGGCAACGTAAACGGCGGCGGCATCAACCTGACGGGTAGCTTCAAAACCGTAGGCAAGGATCTGTTGCACGTGCAGCTAGCCTACGGCAACGGCATCGCCAACTATAGCAACGACTGTTGTGTGGATGTCGCGCCCAACGCCGCGCTCAACGATGCCGAGGCGGTGCCGCTGCTCGACTGGCTGGTCTACTACGACCACTTCTGGAGCCCCAAGTGGAGCAGCTCGATCGGTTACAGCCAGAACGTCCAGGACAATACCGGCGGGCAGGCGGGTAGCGCGCAGCACAGGGGGGATTATGCCTCGGCAAATCTGCTCTATTATCCGGCGAAAAACGTGATGGTCGGCGGAGAGCTAATGTCGGGGGTGCGCGAGAACAAGGATGGCAAGTCAGCGACCGACAATCGCGTGCAGTTCTCGGCCAAGTACAGTTTTTAAGGAAGCGAACCAGTGGCGAGTATCGCCGGGCAAAACATGACCCCGGGGATAAACATTTTTGTTGAACATGCGCTGATCTGCCCCTTAGTCCGACTGGCCTGATCAGCGCGCCGAAATACTAACTTGATGGAGGTAATTAAAATGAAAATCACAAAACGTTTGAGTGCTGCAGTGTTTGCAGCGCTGATGCTGGGGGCCGGCGCGAGCTGGGCCGCGAAGCCGCATGTGGTAATCCTTGCCACCGGCGGCACCATCGCCGGTGCGCAGGCCAAGGGCCAGGACGCGGGCTACAAGTCCGGCAGCTTCCAGGTGGAGGACCTGATCAAGGCAGTACCCAACCTGGGTGATCTGGCGACCATCACCGGCGAACAGGTGGTCAATATTGGCAGCCAGGATATGAACAACGAAGTCTGGCTCAAACTCGCCAAGCGCCTGAACGAAGTGCTGGCACAGAAAGACGTGGACGCCGTGGTCATCACCCACGGCACCGACACGATGGAGGAGACCGGCTACTTCCTCAGCCTCGTCACCCATAGCACCAAGCCGGTGATGCTGGTGGGCTCGATGCGGCCTGCCACCGGAACCAGTGCGGACGGTCCGGCCAACATCTACAACGCGGTGTCAGCCGTGGTGCATCCCAAGGCTGTTGGCCGCGGCGTGATGGTGCTGCTTAACGACGAGATCCACTACGCACGCGAGGCCACCAAGACCAATACCACGCAGCTCGACACATTCAAGTCGCCCAACCGCGGCAAGGCCGGGATGACCAACGCCGGTCGCGTGTACTGGTACAACCCGCTGGCCACCAAGCACACCAGCACCAGCGAGTTCTCGGTCGACAAATTGACCGAGCTGCCCAGGGTGGAGATCTTCTATGGCTACGCCAACGTGGGGCGCGACTTCATCGACCAGTGCGTCAAACTTGGCTGCAAGGGCATGGTGCTGGCCGGTGTGGGTGACGGCAACGCCACCAAGGTCGCAGTGGCAGGATTGCAGGACGCGATCAAAAAGGGTGTGGCGGTAGTGCGTTCCTCGCGCACCAATAGCGGCATCACCGACCGCAATGTCGAACTGAATGACGACGAGATGGGCAGCATCGCTTCGATGGAGCTGAATCCGCAGAAGTCGCGAGTGTTGCTGATGCTGGGGCTGACCAAGACCAGCGATCCGAAGAAGTTGCAGGAGTATTTTAACGAGTACTGATCCGGGTAGTTCGTACCGCCAAAAATCGTTATACCAACTTTTCACAGCCGTTGATACCGGACACGAGCAGGTGCCTCGACCCTGCCTTAGTCCTGTATCACCGGCTAATATTTTGGCGATTAAAAATCAAGCAACAGAAAGCAGAACTTCGAGACTGTCAGCATCGCGCTTGGCGATGCCCTTCTCGAAGGTGTCGCGCCGCTTTTTCAACGTGGCGTGCTGGGCGAGGGTGAGCTTGCCGTCGAGCAGCCCGCTGCGAATCAGGTACTCGTCGTCGGCCTTGCGCTTCGATCCGTCTTCTTCCTCGGTCTTTTCCGGCTGCCCACGGAACAGCACGCCCTGCGGGCAGACGATGCCGGCGCGGCCTTGCTCATTGAGCGAGGCAACGATGTGCTGCACGAAAGCGAAATCGCCGTTGGAAAAAGGCGGGATACCGTAACTGAAGCGGTTGTAGGGATCGACGCAGGTGCTCTTGTCCGGGTATTCCATCTGCGGGCTGCCGTCTTTTTTGTAGACCGATTTGCCTTTGGCATCTTTCTTAGGCGAACCGTTGCCCCACCAGTTTTCCATCGAGAACGGGAAATTGGCGAGCACCACATCGAAAGTCTGCAGCGAACCATCCACGGTGAACTTGGGGGTGCGCATGGTATCGCCTGTGGTTTATTTTACGTACTTGGCGTTGCGGATCAAAAAGCCGCCGGAACCGCAGGTGGGGTCGTAGACTTCATCGTCTTTCCTGGGCTTGATGGTGCGCACCATTACGTCCACCACCTCGCCGGGCGTGTAGAACTGTCCTGCCACTTTGCCACCCCTATTTTCATCGGCGAATTTCTTGATGAGGTATTCGTAGGCATCGCCCAGGATGTCCACGCTGGCGTTGCCGTTGTCGAGCGGCATAACATCGAGATAGTTGATCAGGTTGGTGAGCACCTCGGGATGCAGGCGCTTGCCGCCGGAGCCATCCGGGGCTGGAGCATTCCATTGCACGACGTTGATGATGCCTTTTTGCGGCGGATTGGCCTCGGCAAGGGCTTTAACGGCGGCATCGAGTTTTTCATTCTTTTGGGTGCTTGATGCGTTTTTCACATCGCCCCAGAAACAGCCTTCCGGTATTACAAAATCGTGTGCCTCGGCGGCAAGTGCTGCGCGCTGTTCTGCGTTTGGCTCTTTGCCATAAGTGGCAATATGTTCGCGTACCTTGTTATCAATTTCCCATGTCCAGTTGTCGGACAGGCGCTTGAAAATAGCAGCGAGAGGATGTAGGTTTTGTAGTCCTCGACTTTGTCGTAAAGGATTTCGGCCATCCCCCACAGGGTGTTGCCGAGTTGCTGTTTGCTTATCATGAATTTTTATATCTTTAAACGAAGTGTCGACTGGCTAGTCCGTGGCCAACTTGTTTGGCAAGTGAACGGAAATTTTTGGTCTCATGCATCACGCGACCGGCAACGATGGCGGGATGAATGCCCAGTTTTTCTGCAAGCGCAACCACATCCTTGGACTGATGACTGGTGCGGGCGGCAGATTTTTCCCAGGCAGTATTCGGAATAAGAATCTCTCCTGCCATCTCATCAGCCTCACGTTCTATGCGATCCTGTTCATCCGGGCTATCCAGATTGTCGGTGAATAGCGGATGTGCTTCGTCCAGGTGCTTGGCGACGTGTGCCAGCTCGTGCATTAACACAAACCAGAAATTATCCAGCCTATCATGGCGCAGTGTCATGGCGACAATGGGGCGCCCATCGTCGAGCATGGCTGCACCATCAAGATAAGTGCCCTTGAAGTGCGGTTCAATGACCAAGGTAATGCCCGCCATGCCAAGTCGCTCGCGCGCCAGACGCGGGCCGTCATCAAATGCGGAAAGCCGTGCGAGATCTTTTAGCCATTTCGTTGTGATGATGCCTTTCTTGTACTCGCGAGGGGCGGGGTTGGCGCGTGCTTTTTTGATTACGCATAGCCGCCAGGCAAGCAGCGCATACCCATCGGCCCCCCGCGTGCCCCGTTGATGCAGTGGTGCGCGCAAAAATGCTGGTTCTGCCTGTTTGGGCAAAAGACCTTGCATGAACTTGAGTATCAAATCTTCTGCATAATCTTTGAGGCGCTGCGCATTCCCCTTGAAGTCACCAAAGCAATTGCGATCATGCATTTCTTTTAATGGAAATTTCGCGTACTCCATCTCCGGCTCTTCGCCGATAACTTCCTTGGTGGTTTCGGCACTGCCAATCAGCACATCGGCGGGGATATCCAGCCCTTTATGCAAACGGCGAATCATGGATAGAGAGAGCGGGCGCTTGCGCGATAGCACCTCTGAGACTTTTGAGGTGGAGCCAATGTATGACTCCAAATCTTTGCGCCCTAGATTCATTTGATCCATACGGAAAAGAATCGCTTCCACCGGATCATGCACAACGGGCGGTACGATTTTGCGCTCGTAATCCTCTATCACCAGCGCCAGTAGTTCCAGTTCGTTGTCTTCCTTCGAACCGTCTTTTGGGTCGAGCGCCATCAGCGCGGTGAGTCGCGCCATAGCTTGCGCGTAGTCATTGCCACTCTTGATAACTTTAATGTTCATTTCGCCCTCCAAGCATGCATGATTGCATTTAAATCATCTAAAACTTCTTCTTGCTGTATTCGGCATGGGTTCCAATCCATTCAATAACCACCAGCCCATGTCTGTATTGAGCCTGCACAGCCAGCCTATAAGAATTGCCTTTGATATTGAAAATCACCCTGTTGCCAGACAAGAAGTCAGCAGATTTATATCGTCGCTTTATGTCTTGTGGTGTTATCCATGTATCTCGCCCAACCTCATCGCGCCATGCGTCCAATTGCCCACGGACATCGGCGTGATCTTGTTTGTATTGCTCAAGCAAAGGTAAGTTTAGGATGCGCATTTAAAGAAAATGTTCCCATATACGGAACGTATTATAGTTCCCATTATGGGAAGTGTCAATCGCGTCATCTGGCGCATATTGACCACCCACTAATTGCAAGCCTGCCGGTGGTAACCGCAGCACCGCTAGTGTTTCAGGATAGACAACAGCAACTCCTCTGCGCCGAACCAGAAGATCTGGATGCCGATACAGAACAGCAGAAATCCCGAGATACGCACGATAATGTTGGTACCGGTGGGGCCGAGCAGACGTGTCAGCCGGTCGGCGTAGCGATAGCATAAATAGACGGTAACAGCGATCAACGAGACCGCGCAGGCCGAAATAGCCGAGGCGATGAGGCGTTCCGGCAGCTTGCTGGGCGCGTTGGCCGCCAGGGTGATGGCCACCGAGATCGAGCCGGGGCCGATGGTAAGCGGCATGGTGAGCGGATAGAAGGCGAGTCCTGCGGCATTTCGGCCCTCGGCCAGGTTCGGCAGCGTGCTCTGCATAGGTTCGTCCGAGGTGGTGAGCAACTGCCATGCAGTGAGTGCGACGACGATGCCACCCGCAACACGCAGCACCGGCAACGAAATGCCGAAAAAACGCAGCAGATAGAGCCCGCCAAACAGTGACACGAGCAGCATCACCCAGGTATACAGGCCGACCCGACCGGCCAGTCGCTCTCGGTCTGCCAGCGGCAACGCGCGGGTGATGGCGAAGAACACGAACACGCTACCCAGGGGATTGACGATGCTGAACAGCGCCGTATATTGCACCAACAACTGGCTGAACATATTACTCATAGTGAAGTCGCTCATAAACTGAATTTATTGCCCACCCGGACGGATCCCTGGCCGGCTTAATTCCTGCACATGCACCACAGCTGCGTTCAATAATATTATTCAGCATAAGCATGGCCGGGTCACGAGCGATATTAACTCAATCCTTGATGAAGTGAACGAACAACGTCACATCCCTGCGACTTGGATCTACACCAAGCCCTGCTCCGCGCTGCACCGCAAAGTCTTGCCTGGTCTCTGTCTTCATGAAACGCGCGAGTTCCTGGGCAGCAGGTAGCGCAGACGCCGAGTAATAAAAAACTGTAGGGCGTGTCGCAAACCACGATGGCCGTTCTCCGGCCGGGTAGGACCAGGTGATACTGTCGAGACCGTAACCGTCAGAGCTCAACTTGTTATTGATGGCGATCCTCTCTGCGTCGGATATCCCAAGAGTCTGCAGGCCGACCAGGTAGTCAGATTTTTTGAATGTTATTTGCGACTTTTCGACCAGCGTCACGTTTGATTTTATTGTTTGCGCGACGCTGTCCTGCACAAGTCCTGTCGACTCCTTCTGCGAAACGTTATCCTTTTCCAGCTTCGCGATGCGCTGTTTCAGGGCAGGATCGGTCAGCAAGGCCCTGGCCTCGGCCAGGGCCTTCACTTGATTATTGTTTTCTTTTTGCAGCTCGGTTATTTTCGCCTGCGCTTCCTCCAGAGCCTGGTTGGAATTAACCAGGCTGGACTGCCACTTGAAGCCCGCAACGCTGCCTTCCTTGAAGCCCGCATCAACCAGCATCGAGTTAAGTTTGACAGGAAATGCAAGCAGCAAGACGGCTAGCAGAAACAGGACGATGTCACGCAACAGGGATATAAGATCCTTGCCGATCGATATGACCGTGGCTATTCCCGGTTTCTGTATTTCTGGTTTGTCTGTATCCATTATCGCTCCCCAATGTACCGGTCAAATAAATCGATGCAAAATGCATCCTGGTCATGCTTTATGTTCAGGGCGTTTTCCCCTGGATAAGCGCAATCACGCTAGCCATGGTTGTCGCATCATCGTCAAACCCGCCGTGTGTATTGCTCTTGGACTCCTTGCCCGGAGCTGGCCAGGTACGCACACCCTGCAAATTTTGCGGCGCGATCATTTCACTATAATATTTTTCCATGCCCAGTATCGGCGTGACTGCTCCCTTTTCGGCAGATGAAAGAGCACACTCGCCAGAGCGAAGCCGGTACAGGCGCTGGTGTTGTGCTGGGAAAGCACCGGGATGTCGGTTACGGATCACGTGACGTGCCCGGAATGACCGCGACGGTGGGCAGATAAGGCCGGTCACGCAAATCGATTCTGTCGGGAACAACGTTACGCTTCAGGCCGGGATTGTTTTTTTTCGTAGTCATGGTGTTACCTCGTAAATTTTGCACATGGAAAAAAAGCCTCGTGCCCATGCCCCCTGCTTAAGTCAAAAAACTGTGATCCTGACCCATTTCACTCGTCCAGACATCGTACATGCCAACGCTTACAATGCACGCAACTGGAACAGGTGGCATTGCCACGGCTTCAAGTCCACGTACAGACCTGCATCCCACATTTCCTCCCCGCTTCGGTCATAGGTTTGCCCTGACAGTACATCGCTGAGGCGATATTGCCCTCCCCTGAGTTCTTCCCAGGGCAGCTTTACACGCGCCTGCGCTGTTTCCTGGCGGAAATTGACGATGATGAAGAAGCGCTCATTGCCCTTAAGCCAGCACCAGGCGAGAATATTCAGGAAGCTTTGGTTGTTGGTCCAGCCGCTGCGTTCACACAGACGCCATACACCGTCGCGAAAAATATCACGTGCGGTCTCTTTCAGCAGGCGTCCGTAGAACGCTGCGAGATCATTGTCGACCGGCTCTGCCGGGCGACGGCCGAGGAAGACCGGCAACCTTGTCTTCATTCCTTCGAACTGTCCTTCATGCAGCAGTTTTGCGCCGGGGAGTGTAAGGATCGCCACCGCTGCAGCAGGCCCTTTCCCGGACAAAAAAGTGGCAGCTGCCCTGGGCTCGTCATGATTCTCGATGAAGCGGATCATCTTCTGCTGGTAGGCAAGATCAGCCAGCAGGTGCTGACGCACGTGCTCGGCATCGCCGTGCTCCATCCTGTCGTAAAGTTTTTTGTCGTAACAATGATCAAAACCCTGTTGCTGCAGTTCCCACTCCAGATCCCAGTATGCCTCGGCGATAAATTTGAATTCACTATGCATGCCTTTGATCGCCGGTATAACTGTCGTCCAGTAATCGTTGAGCGGCTTGTCTCCTGCACGGCTACCCCAGGTGCGTTCGAAAATATTGTTCAGCATCAGCATTGCCATGTCGCAGCGCACGCCGTCGCACTGCGCGGCGATGTCGCCAAGCGTGGCGATCACCGCGTCGCGCAGACCGCTGTTGAAAGCATTCAATTGCAACACATCCGGCCAGGCGGGAAAATAGGGATCGCGGCCACAGGCAAAAATCTTCCCACCCGCCTCTATGAAGGAAGCCGGATCTCTCTTCACGTCGTCTGCGTTTCCCTGTACAAAATATTCCGCATGCTCGGCGACCCACGGATGATCGGGCGCCACGTGGTTGGGAACGAAATCGAGGATGAGACGTATACCGTGCTTTGCGAGCGTTTTTCGGGCCTGTGCCAGCCCCCTGGCACCGCCGAGATGTTCGTCGACTACGTAGCGCCGCACACAGTAGGGCGAGCCGACATTGTCCTGCGCCGCGAAGTCCGGCAAGGCTCGCCGGAAATCTTCAAGCAGTCCAGGGTTGCGCATGGAGATTTCGATGCCGGCAGGGCTGCGTTCCCATACACCCATGAACCATACGGCATCGAAACCATGCGCGGCGATGGCCTCCCACTCAACTGGCGGCACGGTGGCAAGATCCACCGGCTTCTGGTGTTTCCGGCTCAACTCAGCCAGCCACACCCAGGTGTTGATCTCATAGATGACAGGATGACTGGACCACGATTTCATGCCTACACTCCTCAAATACCGCTGGTAACGAAATTGGAATTTTCTCCGCATCCAGGGTGCTGGTTTGTATTCTTTTATACCTCTGAGAAGCAGCAAACGCTATTGGGCTTTAGTCTTATTAATTTGCAGGCCGAACTAATGATTTGCGCTTGAAGCGATAAACTTCCTTACCTTATCACTAGCCGGGTGTTCACCGGGATGGACTGGTTCAAAAAGTTGCAATGCGCTGGATGAGCCAGAACATTGCCATACTGCCGATGGCATACGGGGGAACGCGCCACACCCACGCCGGTTGCGGCAATTCGAGTTGACGGCTGACTCGCCGCGCCAGCGCGATGGTGGCAAAGACGGACGCGATGAATAACAGTTGTCCGGCCTCGACACCCACATTGAAGAACAACAGCGCAATGGGAATATCTGTTTGCGGCAGACCTACTTCGCTTAATGCACTGGCGAAGCCGAAGCCGTGCAGTAAACCGAAGGTGAACGCGACGATCCACGGAAACCGCTCCGTCAAACCAGCCCTGCCCTGCCGACTGTGGATGATTTCGGCCGCCACGAACACAATGCTCAATGCGATGGCGGCTTCGACAGGTTTCCCCGGCACATGCACGAATCCGAGCGTCGCACCCGCAAGCGTAAGGCTGTGCGCAACGGTGAACGCGGTAACGGTCGAAATCAGTCGGCGTGTTCCTTTTACCAGGATCAACAGCGCAAGCACGAACAATAAATGGTCAATACCACTCAGGATGTGCTCGATGCCTAGCTTCAGATAAGTCACCGCCACCTGCGTCGATTGTGGTACAGCTTCCACGATGAATGATGTAGAAGACGGCATGAGCCGCGTAACCTGCGTGGTGCCGTCAAGGCGCTCGATGCGCACCAGCACATCGGTCATCGTCGATGACAGACCTGCGATATTGATCGTGCCGCCGGTCAGTCCACCCGGGCGCTTAACTGACCAGCGCTGGCTGTAAGCATTGTTGACCATCGAAGCGCGCGGCTCGGTGATGTTGGTCGTGTTTGCGGGTAACTCCACATAAAGTCCGAGCCTGAGGTTCTCGCCGTTACCTGGTACTTTCCAGAGTACGTCGTAAGTCTCTGTCCCGGTCTGGCGCAGTTCAAGATAAGCAGGTCGCATCTCGTGTGCGAATACGCTGGAGTTAACCGTGGCGAACAAAATAAAAATAAAGAACGCGTGTTTCATTTTACATTGCTCTGCGCGAGTTTCTTTTTCTCCGCCGTTGGCTCCAGCCCCTCGATGGTCACGGCATATCGCTTGAGCAACTCTTGATAGAACTTGTCATTTGTCTCAAGTCGCTTTGCATTATCCCACTCGCGGCGCACTGTGTCGTGCACGTCCGCCAACTCAGGCAGGCTGCCATCCTTGCGTTCACTTACAAATACAAGATGCACACCATAGCCGGATTCGACCGGCCCCTGCCATTGGCCGGGCGTAAGCCCGCCCACGCTCGCCGAGAACTTCTCGCCAAACTGCTTGGCGATCTCGCTACTCGTGACACCCAAGAACTTGTGCTCGATCATAAGCATATCGCCCAGTGCAGAAACATCGGCTTTGCTGCCGGCCCGGTTCAACTGCGCGAGCAGTTGCGCCGTGTCCCGCACGAGGTGCTCGCCGTGTTTTTGCGGATTGAGATACACCTGCTTGAAGGTGTAGCGCGGCTCGACGCGAAATGCGTCGGGGTGAGCCTGCATATACGCATTCAATTCGGCAGCAGTCGGCTCGTTCTGGGCGGCGATGTCGTCGGAAATAAACTCCATCTTCTGGCGCAGGCGACGGCGGATGATCGTATCGTCCTTATCCAGGCCCATCGCCATGGCTTCGCGATAATAAACCTCCTCGCGCACCCGGTCGCGGACCAAGCTCACCAGTTCCTCCGGACTGGGCGGACGCTGCCAGGTCTTTGCGAAGCCGGATGCCAAGTGGGCGATCTCCCCTCGCGTCACGACGATCCCCCCCTGCTCGCCGCTGCGACCGGGTTTCTGCATCATGCTATATACAACGAAAAGAACCGCGCCCAGCAGCAGGAAATGCAGCAACGGTTCATTGAGGATACGATTCATAATTTTGATTTTGACAGGATGAACAAGATTGTCAGGATGGGAAGCAGAGTCATTTTGAACCGCCCGAAAATTTTTTTGATCCATCATGTTCATCCTGTAAATCCTGTCTGAATCACTTTGATGAGCCACATCATTCGACAAGATGTACAGGATTATCAGGATGGGATGGGTGATCACCCCCTGACATCTGGAAATCTATTGAACTCATCTTGTTCATCCTGTAACTCCTGTCTGAATCACTTCCCCGGCGTATACCAGATCGGCGAGGTGTAAGCACGCTCCTGGAATTTCATCGTAGTACCGGGGAGTGGCTTGACGCCAAAGCGTTTCGCATCGTAGGCAGTCCAGCGCGGGGTGGGAATCTCAAGGACACGGGCGTAATAAAAGGCGCGTTGTTTGGCATCAAAGTTCGGGTCTTTCCAGACGGTGATCAGTTCAGGATCGCCGATGGTGTTGGTCCAGGTGGCGTTTTCAACGTCCACAGTGTCGCCAACAGGGGGAAGCTTGCCGTTTGCACCCGGCTTGCGTTTGTCCGCATTTCCCCACACGACGTCATAGACCTGTTCGTGAACTTCGCCCTTGGCGTCAAGCCAGCCTTTGATGACCTGGATGCGATCGAGATTCGCGCCTATCGGGTCTTTGAGGGCGGCCACAAGGAACGTCGGGGACTTGCCCTTCGGAGCGTCACTTATATCGCCGCCCATCGGTACGCCCTTGGTGTAGCCGATGGCTGCAGGCATGCGGTTGTGCGCATCGGCCGGCTCGAACTCCCAACCGCCGAAGAATCGCACGGCCATGCGAGGGCCGGTGGTGGCATAAGTTTCACGGCGTTTCATCGCGTCAAAGATCGCCGCACGGGTATTTTCAGTCGCCCACACGGCAGCATATCCCGATGCGCCGACTTCCCAGTCCATCACCTTCACGCCAGTCTTCGGATTATCGAAAAATGCCTTGGTCATGCGTTCCGGGCTCGGCTCCTGCGGAGCGGTCTTGCCGAAGAAGTTGTCCTCCTCCATCGCGGTGAGTCCTGTGTGCGCGTCGCTACTGCCGATCAGGCCGAACTTGTAGGGATTGGTGCCTAACTTTGCTTCGAGCACCAGGCCGTTCTTAAGCGCCGAGCGAGAATATTCGAACTCGAGCATGTCCTTGGTCTTCGCTATGGAGCCGTCCAGGTTTCCCTTGTCCCATATCTCGAAATTTGCGAACTCGTCGTTAGGCGAGAGGAAGGGATGTGCTTCGCCGGTGCCCTTGGTTTGGGTAACCTCGTAGAGCCGTTCCCACTTGGCGCGCGTCTCGACATACTGGCGGTCGATCTTCTTGCCGAAAGCCTCGACCGTAGGAAACATTCGGCCATTGCTCAGGTTGCCGTTATGTGCGATGGCAAGTACTTCACTACCTGTCTTTTGTTCGGTGGTCGCCATCCACTTCCAGAGATTTTCGGGGTTGTCGCTACCCAGCGGCGCCAGAGTGGTGTAGGGCTCGACCAGACTAGCCTGTGCGCCGTTACCGCGAAAGATCACGTTGCGATGCAGATTGTTGCCACCGGTGTTCGATGTCCACTCGTAACCGATAAAAGCGGTGAAATGTTTTGGTTCGTTGTAGGTTTCGGCAGCCTCAATGGTCTGTTGCCAGG
>Ga0315270_10001045_pt1 | contig 14788 bp, 18 predicted proteins | sample C1_bottom_MG_FD_204932 | JGI IMG/M metagenome (GOLD analysis project Ga0315270, IMG submission 204932) | Sediment microbial communities from Yellowstone Lake, YNP, Wyoming, USA - C1_bottom | ecosystem: Environmental > Aquatic > Freshwater > Lake > Sediment | place: USA: Wyoming | collected... | reverse complement strand
AAGAGGCGGAATGCATTGCCGGACTGAGTTATTGGGGCAAGTTGCGCTATCAGATTTACGAGTTCTTACGCCGTCAATCTTACTGAAGGTCAACCGTATCAGCGGTGTACGGCAGGCAGCAGGTGATGCACGGATATACGTCGCTGGTTCGACCACCGAACTCGCGGTAGAGATACTGGCCCAATCGAAAGCGGAGGGCATACCGGAGAATGAGATTCATGGCGTACTCGGTCAAGGGGGTGCATACAATGCGGTTTGCGAGGTACGGAGTTTATGATTGTTGGCGAATGATGCCCTCAGTGCACTGGACTTCTTTCTTCGCTTTTCTTTTGCTTCGCTCGAAACCTTGTGGCAACCTTATGGTCGGCAAGATGGCGCTTGGTTTCCAGAAATGTCAGGTCGGAAAGTGCAACGGGCGAAGATTTTGCTGTTTTCACGCTGTTACCAGCAAACGCTGGATTGATTTCTTGATTGTTTTTCAAACAGACACACATCCGGAAACCCCGTCTTGAGCCTGATCTCAAAATCGGATGGAAATCACGTCAATGGAGCACGGCCACATACCGTGGTGGCGTTTCCGTCGAATTGGAACCCCGTCAGCTACACCCGCAAAAGACACTATTCAGGTGCCAGACCGTGATCAAATCGTGCCTTGCCGCGCCCGTAGCTCATTTGGATAGAGTACTTGGCTTCGAACCAAGTGGTAGGGAGTTCGAATCTCTCCGGGCGCACCAATCGCCATATTAGTGCCGGGAAAACTCGAACTGGAGGCTGTGTTGCTATGACTCCAAAAGACACATAAGAGCCGGTCACGACAGGCAGCTTACCGGTGATCCAGTTCAACGCCGTAAAGAAGCAGTTCGTGGCGACCCGCAAAGTGCCCTGTGCTGACATCGACAAGTCAATTCTGCCCGCCATAAACCGGACATTTCGGATGTTGTCGAGGACGACGCCAACCACCTGAGTAATTCCACCCGATGGCTGTCGGGTAGGATGATCAAGCCGTTCACTCATCCTTCTGAAGCGCTGACGATACCGCGCAAAAACCTTGGGGGGGCACTTGCAGGGCCGCGTTGAACTTGCTTGACAAATTCTGAAAGGAAATCAGCGCCGTTAACTCGATGATCGCGTCGTCATTGAAGTGCTCCCGTAACTTGTCTAGCTGTTCGGTTGAAGGCCGTCGGTCCGTGTACGTTATTGCTTCGGCGTATGCCAGCGCGGCCTTCTCGCGCTCCGAGAACAGCGAGCTCTCCGAAAAACCCCCAATTGCCAGCAGTTTTGTTTCACTCACATCACGTTTCAAGGCTGTAGCAGCGTTAACATCCACACAGAAGCTGCACCAATTGATTTGCGATACACGCACCGTCACCAGCGTTCGCAGCGCTGGTTCGATAGGCGACGAGCGTCGATCCAAAGCGCCGTACAGCAGCGCAAGGGCGGCAAACACTCTGGGCGTGCGTCCCCACAATTTCGCTGGCTCCAGCACCGCGCCGTATCGACGCTTCTGATTCCAGAAGAAAAGCCTGACATACCATGGAAATTTGTGTGAATCGGGTGTCGTGATCAGGACCATTGGGCCTGCCTTTCAGTTCATCATTCGCCAAGCGATGTCGGCAGATCAAGTTTAATTGTGAGCGATAAAGAACCCGGCCAAATGTCGCTTACTGGTAGCGTTGTGAAATCCAGTGGTCCAAGGACAGTCTTCCAGGCCCATGCGCCATCAGATATAAGAAGACTGCGGCCCATGTGCCATGGACGGGATACGCATCCGGATAGACAAAGATCTGGATGGTCATGGTCATACCAAGCAATGCAAAAGCAGACAGGCGCGTTCCCAGGCCTAGCAACAGCATCAGGGGGAAGAAGTGCTCTGCGAATGCAGCCATCGGCGCCGCAATCTCAGGAGCAACAAAGGGCAGGCGATACTCGTCCCTGAACAATGAAATCGCTGAATCTGACAGATGCGGCCAGCCCAGTGTGAACTCCCGGCTGACAATGTCGATTGCAAGGCCCTGGATCTTCGTTTCCCCAGACTTCCAAAATACTGCGGCAATAGAGAAACGTGCCAGAAACGCGACCACCGAATTTGGCAAGCTTGAGCAGACGGAGATGAACCTGCGAATCAAACTCGCCAGCGAAAGTGCATTATTGGCCGCCACAACGTTTGATCTTTCAATGCGGGTATTCATGATGGTGCTCCCTCGTTGTGATCTGGGCAATGAGCTGCGAGCGGATCAGAAGTGCCATCGCGTTGGTCAAATCAAATTCGTTATCGTGATTGCCTGCAACGCCGGCGGCCTCCGCCAAGGTATGGCCCTTTTGCAGGGTTCGGAAAAACCTTCCTGCGCCTGCGGTCAATTCCAAGGTATCAACGTCCAGACCGTTTCTGAATACGAGTGCCGTTTGGGCCACTGCCGGATCGACCGAAGAAATGCACAGCGCTTCCTGGTGCGCAGCCCAGAGTGAAAAGACGGCAAACGGCGATTCGATCACATGCACCGACGGATGCAAGACCAGTCGCAAGGACAAGAGTTGCTGAGGGTTGGCCAGAGCAGCTTGCAGCGTATGAGTGTCGATGGACGCCACGTCGGCCGCGTGATAGGCCTGCACCCGACTCATTTCCAAGCTCGCCACGTCAGCCAGATAAGGCAGCGATCGCGCCGGTGGAAACGTGTCTACAAAATCGGCGAAGCAGTCACCGTAATAGGCCATGATGCGCGAACGTGGTGGATTTACCTGAGCAAAGACCTTGGCCATAGCCCGGAAGAACTCCTCGCCGACCAGATCCTGCACGACGGGAAAAGTCTCGGCCAGGGCATCGATCAAAGACACCATCACATTGTTTCGATACACCGCGAAACGGACTTCGGGGTCGGAACCGTTCCAGGTCTTAAGCCCACTTGGACAGGCCAACTCGGGATTCAGCAAAGCCTGGGCAAAGCTCGTCTGGTCACTCATACAATTTCCGCAATTCGCTCAACATGCGATCTCACTGCCCCGGAACGTGGCAACCCCTGCAGCAGTTGCTCCGCCAAGCCAGCCTCAGCGAAAAGAATGGGCCAGCTAGGCACGTCGCTATCGCGCTCGATCAAAGTCGCCATCGCGCCCGTCAGACCTAGCGTAAAGGCGTAAAGGTCCCACACCGCCTGCGCAACGGGTGAGCCGTGGCTGTCAATCAGCAACAGGTCACCATCACCATCTTGCTGCTTGGCAAAACCTGCCAAGTGAATCTCGCCAACCTGCGCCAGTGGCAGCGACTGGATGTAGGCGCGTGCATCGCGCTGGTGATTAACGCTGCAAACATGGACATTGTTCACGTCAAGCAGCAGGCCGCAGCCGGTGCGGCGCACTACCTCATTGAGAAAAGTTGCCTCATCCATCGTCGACTCAGAAAACTCTACATAAGTTGCTGGGTTCTCCAGCAACATGCGACGCTTGACGTACGACTGCGTCTGGTCAATATGCGCGCACACACGTTGCAAAGTCGCTTGGGTATAGGGCGCCGGCAACAAGTCGTTCAAAAATACATCACCATGGGTGGACCAAGCCAGATGTTCCGAGAAGGATTGTGGTTCATAGCGCTTGAGCACAGTTGCAAGCGCATGCAGATGTCCTTCGTCCAATGGGGCGTCGGCTCCAATTGAAAGGCCCACGCCATGCACCGAGAGCGGGTAGCGCTCCCGGATGCGACCAAGATAATGGTGAAAGGGTCCGCCTGCGACCATGTAGTTCTCGGCGTGGACTTCAAAGAAGCCGATATCGGGCTGTGTATCCAGGATTTCCTGAAAATGCACGGGCTTCAGACCCACGCCCGAGCGCGCGGGCAGCGCGTGAATCGGAACACCTGCGGTCTTCGATCCGAGAATGCAGGAAGTTGTCATGCCAGGTGCTCCACTACAGCAAGTCAAAAATCAGGCCTTGACTTCCTTGAATTCCTGCGTCTGACCAAAGCCAGTCGGCGAGGTCTTGGACACAGTCTTTTCGCAAGTGCCCTTTGGAACCATCGACCAGGCGTTGCCTTGGTAGTCTATCTTTGAAGTTCCTGCGCAAGTCGTTCCGGCACCTGCTTTGCAATCATTCTTGCCCTTCAGCGCAACGCCAAAGCATTTGTCTTTATCAGCCATCTGCGCTGCGGCAGGTGCTGCAGCAATGGTCAGAGCGGCGCCCAACGCCAGGGTCAGAGCGGCGGCGGATGCGTAACGGGCGGTTGAGGTTTGGTTTGTCATTTCAATTTCCTATGAGGAGTAGATGAGTAGGTTCGTCGGCAGCCTAGTACGAGGTTTTCGTTCCATGCTGACTCTATAGTCGTGGGTTTAGGCGCTTTCTTACACCCTGGTCGGTTTTAAATCGAATGTTTTTCTTGCAAAGTCAAACAGGCGGTCAGTGACCTGCCTGCGCTCCCCATAACTGCTGCAGGCGAGCGTCTCGCCCGCAACTGGCGCGGTAGTATTTGTAGCGAATCGGGTTCTTCTTGTAATAGTCCTGGTGATACTCCTCGGCCGGGTAGAAGGGGCCGGTAATCACGATTTCGGTGACGATGGGGTCCTTGAATGGTTTGGATTTCTCCAGCGCGGCGCGCGAGGCCTGGGCGATCTTCAACTGTTCAGCATCGTGCGCAAAAATGGCAGTGCGGTAGGGCGTGCCATGGTCGCAGAACTGCTGATCCTTGACGGTCGGATCGATGGTGTGCCAAAAGTAATCCACCAATTGCCGATAGCTCACCTTGGACGGGTCGTACACCACTTCCACGGCTTCGGCGTGACCGGTGCTGTGGGAAGACACCTGTTCATACGAGGGTCGTGCAGTCTGTCCACCGGTGTAGCCTGAAGTGGTGGAGATGACGCCCGCAACCTTGTCAAAGTCAGACTCCACGCACCAGAAGCAGCCACCCGCAAAGGTTGCCTTGGCTGTGACAGAAGCCGAGGAGGCTCCGGGCCCGGCGGTCTGAGCGACGGACATTGCAGCATGACCAAGCATGACGCCTACCAGAGTGGCGAACAGGATTCGCTGAATCAGACTTTTGCCGTTCATGCGGCACCTACGAAATTGAGCGCAATACCGTTGTTGCAATAGCGTTTCCCTGTGGGTTCTGGACCATCGCTGAACACGTGACCCTGATGCCCATCGCAGCGCGCGCAATGGTATTCGGTGCGTGGCAGCAAGAGCTTGAAATCCGTCTTGGTCAGCACTGCTCCTGGCAATGTGGTGAAGAAGCTGGGCCAGCCGGTACCGCTGTCAAACTTCATGTCAGATGCAAACAGCGGCAGATCGCAGCCGGCGCAGTGGTAAACGCCTTTGCGCTTCTCAGCATTGAGCGCACTGGTGTGGGAGCGCTCGGTGCCTTCATGACGCAGCACGTCGTACTGCGCGGCGGTAAGCTGCCTTTTCCACTGCGCATCGTTCAAGCGCAAAGGCTCAATCTTGGATACACCATTGTTAGTGGTGGCAGCTTGGGTTTGGCGGGTCAAGCCGAGGCTGGCAAGCAGTGTCAGAAGCAAACGTCGTGTCATGGTAGAACTCACTTGTAGTCATTGATACAAGCTTCGTCGCGCGAAGACGCAAAACCTTTCAACTGTTTCAAGTCCGCCGGATTACACTGGACAGGCCATCATGACCGACGCCCCCGCCCCCTCCTTTGAACAACAATTGGTTTCCCACCGGGACTACCTGTTGCGGTTTGCTCGTCTTCAGCTGAGAAACGAGACCTGGGCTGAGGACGCTGTATCCGAGACAGTGCTGGCAGCACTGGCCAAGCCGCAGTCGTTTGCCAACCGCTCGCAGCTCAAGACCTGGCTCGTCGGCATTTTGAAGCACAAAGTGATTGACGCGTTGCGACATCACAGCCGCGAGGTCTGTGGGCTGGACAGCTCCGAGGACGATGACGCCGATCCGCTGGAATATCTTGGGTTCAAAGTCGATGGTCACTTCTCGCAACAGCCGGCTGACTGGGGCAACCCAGAGCAGCAACTGAGCAGTCGGCAGTTCCTGGAGGTACTGGACGTCTGCACCAATAAATTGCCATCGATTCAAGGGCGATTGTTCTTGATGCGCGAGTGGCTTGAGCTCTCCAGCGAAGAAATTTGTAAGGAATTGGGGCTGACGCCGACCAACCTGTATGTTCAATTACATCGTGCCCGGCTTCGTTTGCGCGAGTGTCTGGAACTGAACTGGTTCGCCAAGCCCCACGCCACATGATGCCATTCAATAGAACCTGCAAAGAGGTCACTGCTCTCGTGATTGCACGGGAAGACAGGGCGTTGCCCTGGCGTGAGCGTCTGGCGCTGAAACTTCACATGGCCATATGCGCTGCATGCCCCACTTTCGAGCGCCAGGTGCTCACGATGCGTAACGCCATGAAACAGTGGCGAAATTACGAGGGTGACGAGCCGGTTCAGAGACATTGAACCGACTCTGCCAGCGCAAGCTCTTTTTTCGCCCCGTTCTGCGAACGGCTTGTAACCTTGGAAGTACTTGGGACAGAACAGGGAAGATGACGATCAAAGCACTTACTTTCGACACTGGCGGAACCATCCTGGATTGGCACAGTGGCGTTTGCAATGCCTTCCAGAGAATCGGCGAAAAGCACGGAATCTCTCTGGACTGGCATACCGTGACGAATGACTACCGGCGCATCGCCATGAGAGGTATCGTCGCACAAGTCCGTCCCGCGTTCAATATGGACGATGTGCATCGGACTGCGCTGGATGAGGTTTTATCGAACTACGGCCTGCAGCAATTTGACTCACAAGACCGCTTCGACATTTTTCACACGTGGCACGAACTTTCGGCATGGCCGGATTTCCCTGCCGCACTGGAACGCATAAGGAAAAAGCTCCCTGTCGTTTCATTCACCATGTTGCCGCTGTCCCTGGTCGTCGATGTTTCCCGCAAAAATTCCTTGGAGTGGGACGCGGTAATTTCATGCGAGATGATCGGTGTCTACAAACCCAATCGAGAAGCCTATCTGAAAACAGCGCAGTGGTTGGGGGTAGAGCCGACCCAGATTCTGATGGTGGCCTGCCACAACTTCGATCTGAACGCCGCTCGCTCCTGCGGGTTCAAGACCGCTTTCATCCGAAGACCAGCCGAATGGGGACCAGAGGGTCCGCCGGAGCCAACACCCCACCCTGACTGTGACATCGCTGTCGATGGCTTTGATGCGTTGGCAGAAACATTGGGATTTTGAGCCCGCCAGACAAGTCGTTTAGCGGCCCACTTCGAGAAAATGTAAGTACGTGACGGCTGTTCACGACGGTACGAAGGCAGGCGATAGATGGTTGCTAACTGCAATCCGAATGAATATGGGAAACCCTTGAAGAAACTGCTGATTCTCTTTGTCGCCGCGCTGCTGATTCTGGGCTTCTTTTCTTTTGATCTGAACCACTATCTGACCCTTGACGGTCTCAAAGCGAGCCTAGGTCAGTTCGAGATCTGGCGCGCGACTTCGCCTGTTGCGGTAGCTCTTGCCTTCTTCGCCCTCTACGTCCTGGTTGCGGCGATCTCATTGCCCGGTGCCTTGATATTGACACTGGCGGCCGGTGCGCTGTTCGGCTTGCTGGCGGGCACTTTCATTGTGTCGTTTGCATCGAGTGTCGGAGCCACTCTGGCCTTTTTAACGTCACGCTATTTGCTGAACGATGTGGTTCAAAAGCGCTTTGGCGAGCGACTAAGAGCGATCAACGAAGGCATGGTCAGGGACGGCGCACTGTATCTTTTCACCCTGCGTCTGGTGCCTGTAGTTCCCTTCTTTTTGGTCAATCTGCTGATGGGTTTAACCCCTGTTCGCACGCCCACTTTTTACTGGGTGAGCCAGCTTGGAATGCTTGCCGGCACGCTGGTTTACGTCAACGCCGGCACCCAACTGGCCATGGTCTCCGATTTATCCGGCATCTTGTCTCCTGGCCTGTTGATTTCATTTGCCTTGCTGGGCCTGTTTCCAATTTTGGCAAGGCGGTTTATGCAGTTTCTGAAAGCTCGCCGCGTCTATGTCAAATGGGAACGGCCAAAGCGGTTTGACCGCAATTTGGTTGTCATTGGTGGCGGTGCAGCTGGCCTGGTGACTTCCTATATCGCTGCCGCGGTGAAGGCAAAAGTAACGCTCATTGAAGCGCACAAAATGGGCGGCGATTGCCTGAACTACGGCTGTGTGCCCAGCAAGGCGCTGATCAAGTCGGCTCGCGTCGCCAACCAGATACGCCACAGCGACCACTACGGACTGACCCCCGTCGAGCCCGAATTCAGTTTTTGCAAGATCATGGCGCGGGTGCGAGAGGTCATCCGCACCGTGGCGCCACATGACAGCGTGGCGCGCTACGAAGAATTGGGTGTCGAAGTGCTCGAGGGCTATGCCCGCATCGTTGATCCCTGGACGGTTGAAGTCAAGCTGAACAATGGCAGCACACGGCGACTGACCACTCGCTCAATCGTCATTGCTGCCGGTGCCCGTCCGTTCGTGCCACCCCTGCCTGGACTGGATGACGTGGGTTTTGTAACCAGTGACACCCTATGGGACGAGTTTGCCAAGCTCGACGTGCCACCAGTCCGCCTGGTGGTATTGGGTGGCGGCCCGATCGGCTGCGAACTGGCGCAGTGTTTTGCGCGACTCGGCTCCAGGGTGACACAAATCGAGATGGCGCCGCGCATCATGATGCGAGAGGACGTGGAAGTCTCGGACCTCGCCCGGGACTCTTTGATGCGCGATGGCGTCGACGTGCTGACAGGTCACAAGGCCTTGCGCTGCGAACGTGACGGCAATCGAAAGTTCATTGTTGTAGAGCATCAGGGCACAGAGCGACGCATCGAGTTCGACTCTTTGCTGTGTGCAGTCGGCCGCGTGGCGCGCCTGCAAGGCTATGGGCTGGAAGAGTTGGGCATTCAGACGCAGCGCACAGTGGTCGTCAACGAGTATCTCGAAACGATCTTCCCCAACATCTTTGCGGCAGGCGACGTTGCTGGACCCTACCAATTCACACACGTGGCCGGGCATCAGGCTTGGTACGCTGCTGTCAATGCCCTATTTGGCAGTTTCAAGAAGTTCAAAGTTGACTATTCCGTGGTTCCCTGGGCCACATTCATTGAACCCGAGGTGGCCCGCGTCGGACTCAATGAACTTCAAGCCAAGGAAAAGGGCATCGCCTATGAGGTTACCAAATACGGCATTGACGACCTTGACCGCGCCATTGCCGACGGCTCTGCGCATGGATTTGTGAAGGTTTTGACCGTACCGGGCAAGGATCGGATTCTGGGCGTGACCATCGTTGGCGAGCACGCTGGCGATTTGCTGGCGGAGTTCGTGCTGGCCATGAAGCATGGCTTGGGCCTCAACAAGATTCTGGGCACCATCCACACTTACCCAACCATGGCCGAAGCCAACAAATACGTGGCAGGCGCATGGAAACGTGCTCATGCACCGCAAAAAGTATTGGACGGGCTTAAACGGTTCCATGCCTACAGACGCGGCAAGGTGACATCAACCGACTGGTTGGGCTAGATCGGGCGGAACTTTGTCTTGACCGCTGGGCTATACATGTCTTCCATCCGCTTGAGCTTACTCACTGTGGTAACCATGTTGTGCTTTGCTGGCAACTCCGTGTTCTGCCGGCTTGCGCTTCGGCAGACGTCCATCGATGCGGCCAGTTTTACTTCAGCGCGTTTGATCTCGGGATCGTTGATGCTCGCGTCACTGGTCTATTGCCGACATCGCTGGCGGCAGACTGAAATGAGTTTGGCCGACCCTGTCCGAGCTTTCGGCGGTAACTGGATTTCTGCTTTGGCATTATTTGTCTACGCAAGTTCTTTATCGTTTTCCTATGCGGATATGGCAACAGGTGTTGGCGCCTTGCTGCTATTTGGTGCTGTGCAGGGAACGATGATTTTGACCGGGCTTTGGTTTGGAGAGCGACTCAGTGTGCGCCAAGTCGGTGGCTTGCTGTTGGCGACGGCCGGTGTTGTCGCGATCCTGTCGCCGAGCACTAACAAGGCACCGCCCCTGGGAAGCGCGTTTCTCATGATCGCATCGGGTGTGGCGTGGGGCATTTACTCGTTGCGCGGTCGCGGTGCAGCCGATCCAACAGGAGACACGGCAGGGAACTTCTTGCGCGCAGCATTCTTGTCGGCCTTGTTGAGTGGAATGCTGCTGGCGCGACAACATCTTGATAGTTTGGGTCTGCTTTACGCTGTGATCTCAGGAGCGATTACGTCTGGCATGGGCTACGCGGTCTGGTACGCCGTTTTGCCGAGCCTCACAAGGTCACGCGCGGCTTCGGTTCAATTGAGCGTGCCGGTATTGGCCTCGCTGGCTGGCGCCCTGTTCGTGCAAGAGCCAATCACCTTGCGTCTGGTACTGGCTTCAACGGCCGTTTTGGGCGGCATTGCCATGGTGGTTTTGAACCGACAGCGCGCGGTATAGGCTTTCTTATGCCAGCCCTCGATCAACTCGACTTGAAAGTTTGGATACCCGCCGCGATACGGGTCGCAGTGGTCAGAGCACACAGGCCTGCAAAACCGTAGGCCAGGATACTGAACCACTCCGGCATGACACACATAAGCACAAAGACTGCGATGGTCTCCGTGCTTTCGGTCAAGCCACCCAGGTAATAGAACCCCTTGTTCGGATAGGTCACGCTGTCCATACCGCGTTTGGCCGCCAACACGGCGAAGGCAAGAAAGGTGCAGCCGGTTCCGATAAAGCTGTAGATCAGGATCGCCGAGGGCAATCCGTTGCGTGGTGGGTCGGCCAAGGCGAAGGCCAGGGGGATCGAGGCGTAAAAGAGAAAGTCCAGTGAGATGTCCAGGAATGCACCGCGATCCGTGGGTCGGGTATGCCGCGCCATAGCGCCATCGAGTCCGTCGGCCAGTCGATTGAACAGAATCGCGAGAATGGCGCACTGTGCATGGCCCAGCGCAATCAATGGTACTGCCAACATGCCGACCGCGAATCCGACCCACGTCACCTGATCGGCACGCAGACCCAGAGCGACCATGGCAGAGGCCAAACGCTGCAGCGGACGATGCAAGCTGGCGTTCAGTGCTCGGTCAAACATGAACGTGATGCCAATTCGCTGATCTCGATGACCCGACCGTGATTCGGTACGTCGGCAGGATCGTGCGTTACTAGCAGGGTTGGAATGCACTGGCGCTCAATTTGCTCAAAAACAAAGCTGCGAAACTGGATGCGTAGCGCTGCATCGAGTTTGGAAAACGGCTCATCCAGCAACAAAGCCTCAGGTTCCGCCAACAAAGTCCGCATCAGACTGACCCGGGCACGTTGCCCTCCCGAGAGCGTTGCGGGATCGCGGTCATGAAAGCCATCCAGGCCAATCTCGGTAAGCGTTTGCTCCACGCAGCGGCGGCGCTCCTGAGCACCCTTGAATCTGTCGGGAAGTGCAAACGCCAGGTTCTTCCCGACACTGAGGTGGGGGAACAGCAAGTCGTCCTGAAACAAGATGCCGATGCGGCGCGCCTCGATCGTCATTGTGTCGCGCCGAATGTCATTCAGCCAAAATTCACCGGTCGCCTGAAAGGCCGGATCCAGATCACCGATCATCCAGTTCAGCAGGGTCGATTTTCCTGAACCCGATACGCCGGCTATGGTGACGATCTGACCGCTTTTCACATCCAAATTCAAGCCAGTTAGGAGGGTTTTATCTCCCTGTGAGAGTTCCAGGTTTTTGATCTTCAGCATGTCAGCGCAGTCCCTTTCGATTTCGGCTCACCCAGTAAGGCAGGAACGCCGCAAGCGCGAATGATGCTACTGGCAGCGCGATCTGCAGCAGCGCTTGAACAGCCAATACTCGTCGGTTGCCGCCTGCGCTCAGTGCTACCGCTTCGGTTGTCACTGTCACGAATCGGCCACCTCCGGCAAACAGGGTCGGCAAGTATTGCGCCACACTGACTGCAAAACCGACTGCCATTGTCGCAATGATGGGTCGAAACAGGATTGGCCACTTTACGCTCAGACAAGCGCGCCAACGGGAGCAGCCCAGGGCACGCGAACTCGTCATGAGGCGCTGATCGAACGCACGATAGGCGCCAACGAGCGTGAGAATCATGTACGGCAACACCCAAGGCAGGTGGCTCCAGACCAGAGCAGCGGGCGTTCCATCCAGTTGCAAGTGCAACAGTGCTGCGTACTGCGCGGCCACCAGCGGCATGGCTGGAACAATCAGCGGCAGATAAAGTACGACGTTAAAGCGTTGCGGACCCCACTCCAGCCAGATCAGCGCGGCCGGCAGGCACAGAAAGCTGGCAGCCACTCCCAGCCAGAGCGTGGTCCAAAAAGGAGACCAGTCGGTCTGCTTCCAGCTGTCCAGCGAGACAGTATCGGGCCACAATGCGGGGAAGAACCAGGTGTCTGCCACAGACCAGACCAGCAAGACAGACACGATTGCGTAGCCGGTCAGGAACAGAGGGGTGTGCAGGTTCATCCAACGCAGTGCGCGAGCCGGTCTGCGCGCACCGCTTGGATAAGAGAGACGCGCTTGCCCAAGCCGCCAGAGCCAATGCGCGGCAGCGGCACAAACCAACAAGATGCACAAGAGAATGATGGAGGCGGCGCTGCCTCTGGCTTGAAACGTCGGATCTGGGTCGCTGAGCCAGTGCCAGATCAGCACCGCCAGGGTCGGCGGTGCGCCGGGCCCCAGAATGATGGCCATGTCGACGACCGACAAACCGTACGCAAAAACGGCGGCAATCGGCCAACCCATGCGCGGCATCAACTGCGGCCACAAGATCAGGCGCCATGTCTGAACCCGGCTGTAACCGAGCGATCGGGCAACCACCATCTGACGTACAACATTTTGTTCGCCCAAGACCGCCGACAGTACCCACAACAGGAACCAGCTTTCCTTGATCGCCAAGGCCAGTGCCAGGCTCAGGCCGTAAGGATCTTGCACCGTGATCCAGTCGGGTGGACTGGTCCAGTGCGCAAACTGCGCCACTAGGCGTGCCAGCCATCCCGATGGGGCGACCAGGAAGAAGAATCCCACGGCGAAGGCGGCATGAGGTACCGATAACAGCAAGGGCAAGCGCCGCCGCAAGGCCAGCCATCGGGCGCTAGGATAGTGCAGCGTGGCGAGCGAAGACGCCAGACCACATGCCAAGACGGTGCCAAGAATCGATGAGAGCAGCGTGGCACACAAGGCCTGAGGCCACTGGCTATCCGCCCACAGGGATTGCCATACCGCCACATCCAGGGCCGGTGCCAGGGCCCAATACATCCCGGGTAGCAAGGGTCCGAATATCAGCGTAACCGGCAATATCGCGAGCCAGTGCTCGTCCTTGCCAGTGCCGGCACACACCCTCTTCCGCGATTGGCGGTCTAGTGTGAGCCGTAGCGCTTCAACCACTCGGCCTCCAGTGCTGCCACCCAGCTGGCGTGCGGCTCCGCGAGCGTCGGCACCGTTTCTGCCAAGGCACCAGGCGCAGTTTTTCGCATGACGGCCTGCAACGTAGCTGGAATCTTGGTCACATCCAGGACCGTGCCATCACCCCATACGCTGAGGTCAGCTTTGCGGGCCTGTGCCTCGGCCGACAGCAAGAAATTGGCAAACACCTGAGCACCGGCCTTGGCACGTGCGTTGACTGGTATCGCGACAAAATGGACATTGCCAATGGTGCCACCACTGAAGCCAAAACTGTAGGCAGTTGCGGGCAACTGCTTGGCCGCTATCAGGTTGGAAGCTTCATTCGGGTTGAAGGTCAGTGACAGCTTCAGCTCGCCATCGGCCAGCATGCGGTGCATTTCCGCTGCGCTGGCAGGGAAAGTCTTGCCGTTGCGCCACAGGTGGGTGTGCAACTGGTCCAGATACGCCCATAGCGGCTGAGTCGCTGCAGCAAGTGCCTCGGGGGTGACCGGTTGCTCTAGTGCTGCCCGATTCGGTGCCAACTCCAGTAGCAACTGCTTGATGAACGTTGTGCCATGGAAATTGGGAGGTTTGGGATAAGTGACGCGACCTGGGTTGGCTTTGGCGAATGCCAATAGCTCAGAGGCAGATCGTGGTGGCGTGGAAGTTTTGGCGCGGTCGGCGATGAAGGTCAATTGGGCGGTGCCCCATGGCGACTCGAAACCCTCGGTGGGCACCGAGAAATCACTGCGGACCGGCTTGCGCAGGTCCACCAGGCCCCAGTTGGGCAGTGCCTCTGCCCAAGGACCGAACAACAGGCCTCCTTGTTTGAGGTTTCTGAAGTTTTCGCCGTTGATCCACATTAAGTCCACTGAGCCATCGGTAGTTCGACCGGTGTTCATTTCCGTCTGAACGCGTTTGACGATTTCAGCCGTGTCGGTGACTTTTACGTGGCGGACTTCGATGCCGTAGCGCGTCTGCACCTCTTTGGCGGCCCATGTGATGTAGGCATTGGTCGCGTCACTGCCGCCCCACGCGTTGAAATAGACCGTTTGCCCTTTGGCCTCCGACTGAATTTTTGACCAATCAGCACTGGCCAAAGTTGGCATCGCCAGGCTTAGCGCGATTGCTGCGAGTGTCGAGAGCTTCATGCAGGTGAATTCCAGTTGCTGTTTGTCAAAATAGCTTAGTCGGGCTGTCATTCGAAACCTTACAGCTTGATGGTTCCCAATCATGCATTGGAATATACGAGAGTCGGAGGGTGTGACAGTGAAGAACGGATGCGCGGTCTGACGGAATCGGCTCACGGCGACGGGCAGGAGGTCTACTGCAGTCAGGCAACCGGCATTTCTATCGCTCCGGAGCGGTCACCCGTCTAAGCCCGCAATTGGTCGGTTACGGGTACCCCGTTGTTTGAATGAACGGCCGCACTGCGGACATCAGAA
>Ga0315270_10001044_pt1 | contig 14791 bp, 12 predicted proteins | sample C1_bottom_MG_FD_204932 | JGI IMG/M metagenome (GOLD analysis project Ga0315270, IMG submission 204932) | Sediment microbial communities from Yellowstone Lake, YNP, Wyoming, USA - C1_bottom | ecosystem: Environmental > Aquatic > Freshwater > Lake > Sediment | place: USA: Wyoming | collected... | reverse complement strand
ATCTCCAAAGTAATTAGTTGGAAATTCTGGTACCATTACAACAGATGAAATTTCAGTAGCCAAATCTTTATGAATTACAGCATTAAGTTCTGTAGCATAAAAACTTTGTCCAAAATCCCAATTATCAATAGCAAAATAAGAGTTGATCATGAAGAGAACTCTTGATCTTATTTGATCGCCTGTTAATTTAGCTCCAGGAGAAACTATAACTCTAAATTTAACTCTAAGTTCTGGTACCGCGGCAGGTCCAAAGATAAATTTAACAGCTCCACTGTGCATGATCACGGTGTCAGAAATCATTTTATTGCTTAGTAATTTACTATAAGAATTTCTTAATTCTAGTGAAGTTGGAGGCTTAGGTTCTATCGTAAGCAAACCATTAACATAATCTTGAACTTGAGAATAATATCCACTAGTTAAAACATAGATATCATTTATGTTAGATGGAGATGGATCTATTAAATTATCATTAGGAGTAAAATGTTGCCATAAAAAGTCAAGATCATTACGACCATATTTACGAGCATATTTACCATCTAGTGTTGTAGCATCTCCAGCATCAAAGGCAGCAAACAAACTAACAATATAAGATGTCGTTACTATTGGTTTTAAATTACCGTTTGTTTGGTCAATAGAAAAATAAACATAATCTTCGCTGCCAATAAAATTTAAAAACTCTACAGGTGTTTGAGAATTGCTAATTAATGGAGTGATAGATAGCGCTCCAAAGTTAGTTTCACCATTAGAGTATTTCACGTCAGATATAACTTTATATGCTTGATCGACTCCAATTGCCTTTGATTTTGTAACATCCAAGTTTGATTTTAATATCTTTATTAAATCAACTACTGGCTGTTGGGTGCTAGGATCGATTATTTGCATATCTTGATTATACCAAAAATTAGTGGTTAAACTTTCTATCACTAAATTAAAATTATGATTTTTTACAGTCCAATAAGATACATTTCCATTTACATCATCGGCGCGTTCTAAAATAAAAATCCATGAAGCATAAGGATCGCTAGGATCATAGGATAGAGTTTCTGCGTTTATAGGCAATAATAAATCATTTATTAAATCAAAGTTTCCAACTAAATTTGTTGTATTAAAATATGGTTCATATCTACCTAAACTTGTGTTTTTATCTATATAGATAATAAATGCATCACCTGGAATTATAGATGGTGTTAATGATTGGCTACCAATTTTAAAACTAATTATACCATTTGAATATGCTTCACCGACTATACCAGGTTGTTGATAACCTGTAACAGAACTATAAACAGTAAATGAACCAACAGTATCTAATATTTCAACTGTATAAACCTCTTCTGATGCAGCAGTTTGATTTATATCAGCATAAGAAAGTGTGCTTACTTGAAAACCTGGAACCGCTGTACCAGTACCAGTTCCTGAATCTGTGGCAGTAAATGTTGTTCCAATATTATTATTGACAGAGCCGATTAATGTAAAATTTGTAGTTCCTACATAATTGATAGTATAAGATATTCCACTAACAAAATTACCACCAGAAGTTACTGGTGAAACTATTTTAAGATCTGAGGTGAATAAACGGCCAGGGATATATCTAATTCCGAATCGTTTTTGGCGAATAACAGTTTCTTGAATACCAGATGTACCATTAGGTGTTGGAATTAAAGTATATACACCAGTGTTACTATCTTTGGTAACGCATTTTAATTTTGCGTCCCATATTAAATTATCAGTATCTCCATTAACAACAGCATAGGATGTTTTTGGATTTGATGAAGTATCTGATAAATTAGCGTCAAGTTGAACTATAACATCAGGTTCACCATACCAATGTCTATCTAAGAAAGCCTGAATGCTAGTTTTTTCTTTAAGTGGAACACCATCTACTAATTGAGCAATATCCTCGATAAATTTAATTCTCGGTTGAATAAATGGATGAACCTTAACGAGGCCATCAAAACTTATTATAGAAACTGGAGTGCTATAATTAGCATAAATCAATAAATTATAAATTGAAGGTAATGATAAAGCTGGTTCAATAACATCATCTATTAAAGATCTAGCAGAAGTTGTAGAAATCGTAGCTGATGATGAAATGTCATAATACATTCTAAGATCATCTCCAAAGATCTTTATATTTTGATAAGCACCTGAAGCATCATTCCAATTTATATACTTTGGTTGGCCAGCAAACGTACGATTTACTGCATTTAATCTTAAGATTGATGGATCCTGTAACAAATAAGAATTATAATCTTGTCCATTTACCATACGATCTTGAGTGTAATATACCGATGGGGCAACACTTTGGATGTGAGCAGTATCCTCTGTTACGGCTGAGTTCTGTAACGCTGATGCTAATGAATAAACAAACGTGCAACTTTCTGTACTACCAGTTTTTGAGGTATAAGAAAATGTCATCGTTTGATCGGCAATTAATGATTTAGGAACTGTTATATTAGCTGATTCAGATGAACGAACCCAAATATTAAAAATTCCAGTAGGCATCGCAGCAAAATCACCATCACCAAAAATTAACCTAACTTGGTCATTTTCAAGAGTTTCTATTTCATACTTGTTCATATTTTGAACATTATTGAAAACTAAGTTAACGCCAGCAACATTTGGAACCGCTTCCCATGTTGAATTGATCGTTCCGCGCTGATCGACCTGCTGAACCCAAATATCAGAATCATTAATATTCTGTACATTAATGTCTATAGTTCTATTAGGTAGATTAATATCGAATACATACGATAATTTTTGTAGCGTTCCTTGCTTTAGATACATCATAAAACCTGTAGTATCTGAACTATCACCATATCCATCATCTGCATATAATAAAGTGAAATAAGAATTTGTATTTGGTTCGCGCTCAAATACACCAGCCTGATCTACGTCAGCTGGAACTAATTCAAAACTCAATGATTTTCCATTAACATCAACAGATGTTTTAATAACTCCATTTTGGAATGAACTGCTATTAGTATCTGTTTCTACTAAATTTTTAACTTCATATTGTTGAAATACTGTGTCATCTATTTGGAATGATTTAAACGGGTTACCGTAAGATTGAGTTAAAACTTTATTAACAACAGCAAAAAATTGCTCGCGCCATAATACATTATTTTGATCATCCCAAGTAATTACTCTATTAGATAAAGAATTACCCTGAGAATCTGATAAATTTTCAGATGTTGATATAGAATGAATTTTTACTAGCCCGCGCAATGGTAAATTTCTTGAAGCTGTATATGAAATTAATTTTGCTAAACGTAAAATACTTTGCTTACGAGTTGCAGTAGATATTAAATTTTCATGAACAGATAAGTCTACACGATATGCTAAAAGTTCCGCCACGTAGGCAAACATTTCTATAATTGCAATTATTTGGGCAGATTCCGTGTAATCATTAAAATTCTCAGGGTAATTTAACTTAAGGTAATCAAGCAATGATATTTTCACGGCATCGTAATCGTATGCGGTGAAGTTTATTTGCTCGAACGCTGTATAAATTTTTTCCCAGGATTCTGCAGTATTCAGAAGAGAGTTTGTTGTCATTTGTTAATTCCAAGTGTCCTATTATATTTATTACTTAATAAAATCTTCATCTTGAGGCAATTTCAATATACAAGTCGCTTGTAACATTAAAAGATAAATATGTTAACTTAGCAACGGCTATAATAGCATAACTATCCTGAACTTGTTCTATAGCAAGATCTTCCAAAACAACTCTTGGATCATTATCAAAAACAGTAGTAAGATCCTCTCTAATAACATCCATAGAAGATGCATCATTTGGTTCAAATATTAAAATAGGAATTCTTGTACCATAGGTAGGCATATATAATCGTTCGCCACGGGTAGTAAAAATTTCATTCATTAGATCTTCTTCTATACATTTAACATTATATAAGTCAAAAGTACCACCTTGCTCTTCATAATTGCGAGTAGAAAAACCTTTATAAAATCTGGTTATTATAGCCATTAAAATCCCTCTTTAATTCTTAAACAATAGTTCCAGTTCCTGAATCACCATGATTATCTGTAGTGACAACTGTTCCATTTTGTTGTATTTCATCAATGATACCTTGACACATTGCTAATATCACTGCGTTCTGCCTTGCCAAAGCTGCAGCAGGATCTATGCTAACTACTGGTGGAACAGCATTAATATAAGTTTTTACTTTTAGCGCCATGCTTGCAGCTGTAAGTGGCATAATTATATCTCCTTAGCCTTGATATTTTTTATTACGTGGAGTCTTACATAAAGATTCATCTTCATCACGAATCCAAGGTTCGTGATCTGGTCTAATCATATGATCTATTACTATATTAGTAGATGTTTCATTGGCTATACCTGCAGTTGTAGCCAATGTTGCTGTATTTTTAGCAAATACTTGTTGAGGACCTTCAATACCATCTATAACTATTAGACCAATGTCTGCTGCAGAATAATTAACAGCAAGACCTTTAATATTTATGTTAGTTTCAGCTTGTAAATTTATATTTGAAGTCATTGATTTAATGTTAATGATTTCTTTAGATGCTAAATTTAAATTTTCAACTGCTCTAATATCCAATCCTTGAGCAGAATCTATGTGAATAGCACTTGTGCTTGATCCTCCTTTTTCAGGCCAATCATAGACTAATCCTTTTGTTCCAGTTGAGCATGAAGTTTGTTCTAGCACTGGTAAGGCAGTTGGACCATTTTTAGTTTTAAGATTGATATCCCTAGATGCCGTCACCATAATATCTGCTTGAGTGGATAATAATCTTATATCATGGAGGGCTTCAATGTTTACAGCTCTTGTTTCAGATTTTATGTTTACTCTTTTATTAGCAACAATGTTTATATTTTCATCAGAATAAAGATTGATATCATTTTTAGACCTTATAGATACTTTAGAATCTGAGTAAATGTAAACTTTACCATTACCTTCATCAAGCTCTACCCAATTTTTACCTTGGGCGGTTGAGATGTAAATACGTTCATTAGTATCATCAAAGATTATTTGAGAACCTTCAGTAGTTTTTAGGCGAATTCTGCAATATTCATCAACATCAGACATAACAAAATAATGTCTGCCTGGAGAGGTTAAACAAATTGTTTGAGAATCTGATTTATCAGGTTGATGTGCTTTAGGAGCATATCCATTAGTTGTTGGTTTATTTTTTGTTTTATTTGATGGATAAGAAATAGAACGTTCATATCCACCACGGGTTTTATAGTGAATAGAATCTGGAGCTAATCCAGCCTTTGTTAAATTTGATTTTAAATGTGGAATAGTTTGTTGAGGATAAATTCCAGATTCGTCAATTTCAGTTAATAATGGATCAATGTTACTTGGCATTGTACGATTAAGCTCTGGCATAAAAACACAACCCATCCAATATCTAACATTAGGGTTACCTTCCATAAATCCACATAAAACTTGAGCCCCTACTTTTGGTATAGCCCAAAAACCATAAGATGATACTCCAGGAATAGTAGATTGTTCTCTACCAGCTTTATAATCTACAGTTGTACCTCCAAATGGTGAAATATAAGTCGCCCATGGAAGATCTGAATTATTATAATTTCTTGAATCTACTGAAGGAATAAAAATTTGAAGACGACCATGCTGTGCAGGATCTGCATTATTCTTTACTATTCCAATGCTAGTAGAAAAAATACTATTTTCATTATTTTTCATGATTGTTGTTCTTTTGATACCATCTGAACGGTTAAAGTTTGAGTAAACCTTCCTTGAGAGAATGAATTATTGATACCTGTCAACAGATATCTACCAGTATAGTAAAATGGTGAATGATTTCCATTAGGTTCTCCATCTTCATTAGATGGAGAACCTAATGTTGGAACATTCGGAGATTTAATATTAACTTTTATCCAAGTGGGGGATCTTACTCCTACAGGAGTTTTGGATTTACTTTTAAAATTAATAGATGTAAGATTTTCATCAGGATACATTATACCTCTCATTAAAAGTTCTAAATTTCCACGTATATTAAATTTTAATTGATTTTCTGTTGCTGCATGCGCAGCTGTAATAGTATTAAACATTAATTTATAACTAGGTGTTGCATTATGGTTCATATCATTATATCCAGTTTGTTCACCATTTGAATTTGGAGACAAAGCAGCAAGATCACCAGCTTTTTGGTCAGTTATTATTTTATTCGGTTGTGTTGTTAATTGATTAGCGGCAGCATCTACTGTTTGTATTTTCGCATATTGCGTAGGATCACCACTGGCTAATTGTCCAGATTGATTTGTATAAGAATCAACACTAGATTTTGAAGTAGCTGCAAACCAAACATTAAGATCTTTAAAATTTATATCAAAAGAAAGAACATCTACGTTCAAACCTGGTTTTCCAAACATAAAATCAAATTCATAAACATCATCTAAACTTCCTTTATAAAATGTAACATCATAATGAATTTCTAGTACATCATTTTTAATTAAAAATCTTGTTGGTATTGAAATTAATTTTACATCAGTATGACCTGATTTATTAATTCCATTAAAAGATTCTCCAATAGTTTTATTTAATGATTCACTAGAACGTGTTATATTATTAATCCAAGTTAATATAGATTGGTTTTGATCTAGATAATGGTGAGCTTGGTCATCTGAAGAAAAAGATTCACGGGATATTAAACTTATCTTACCATCTATTTCACTTGAGAAATTAACAAAATATTTTATTTTTTTAGCTCGTCCTATATCTATTTCATTTTTAATAGAGTAATCATAATTTTCATTTAATTTAACTTCAAGTTGAGTTAACGCCTCTTTAACAGATTTAGCATTTAAAGAAATATTTTTATTACAATATCCAAATGCTTGTCCCATTCCTGTTGCTTTTCTTGATATTAAAAAAGAACTATTAACAGCGAATCTGAAAGAATATTCTCCACCCTTAGCCGTAAATGTAGCTGATGAATTAAGAAAATGCAATGGAATAATAGCCTGCATTGCTATAGTTTTTATTTCATTAGTCTCAAGTCTTCCTACAAAAAATATCTTCAATCCAAATTGTAAACTACCAAGTGTTGAAGCTTTTAATTCTCCCATTTTTCGTTCAAGTTTTTCTATTAATAAAGATCCATTAGGTTCTATAACGTTCAAATGAAGTTCTCCAGTTGCTGAAAATTCTCCATTTGGATTCATACCAGGAGTCAAATAGTTAAAGTTAACATCATCTATAACTTGATGTGCATCTTTTCTTGTGTTGATAATTAATGTTTTATTACATAAATTAGGCTTAGTTGCATCATTAGAATCTAATGTTTCAATTTTTTTAAGTTCATCCCAAGAATTAGCGATATGAAGCTCAAAATGATAAGTATAAGTAACAAAAATATCTAGAGGGTTAGTTGGTTTTGACATTTATTAAGTCCTAGTAGATGGTATACCACCTGTACTGTTATTTGATAATATCTGAGCCTTTATTCTATCTATAGTAGGAATTAACAATAATTTTCCTTCTACTATTTCATTGATAGGATCGATTATTCCATTATACAAGCAAATAACCCACCATAGACCAGTATCACCGTAAAAAACATAACCTAATAAGTGAGGTTTTTCTTCATATTTTTTTTCAACAAAATAAACTATATCTGATGGATCAGATGGAAGTATATTAACATCCCACATTTCTAGTGCAAATGAAGACACTTCTGTTGTTCCTCCAAGCGTATAACGACCATTTTTAGTATTATAAGCTGAGTTATTAATTGTTGAATCGTTTATGTCTGATGTAGTAGTCATTATGTTGGGTTTGTAGGTTTAATATTTTTAAATCCACCTTTCGCCGAATAACTTAATTGGCCAGATGATTGTGTAGTTGTTGTAACAGTTGTTAATGTAGCAACACTATCTTGATTAAATCCAGATTTTATTGGTATAGCTGGAGTTGTATTTTTTGGAGCTGTTATCAATGGGCTAGGTGTCACTCCTAATGTTGAAGTAAAATTTCCATTACTAAACGGCTTAGCGACTTCTACAGATTTATATCCAGACAAATCTGAAGTAGCTATTCCAGTAAATCCTTTTGAATTTGCTAAATTTACCACTGATGGTGTAGAAAAAACATATTTACCACCACTAGAAGCAGTAAAATCATCAAATAAATTACCATTAACAAAAGTTCCACCTTTTGAGAGATTAATTCTCCACTTACCATTGGTTATCTGTTGAGGAGTATAAACCTCTTCCAGCTCCATACTTAACATACAAATCACCGGCATAGGTATATCAGCTCTATAGATCCAATCAATATCATCAGGATAATTTATAGAATAACTTTTAATGACACACTGAACATTATTAATATTATTATTATTAAATGCTTTTAATTTTACTATTGGTGGAGTTGCTCCTGATTTACCAAAATCAGGTAGGATCCAACTTCTAATTAAATCTACGCTTAATGCATTTGCCGCGGCTTCATCACTGTTACGTGAAACTAATTTACCAGCAATACTAAAATGCCTACTAGAAGTGCTTTGATATGCTAAAATATCTGTTGGTAAGTGAAGAATGCTATGTCCTTGATAATTAGCTGAGCGGCTTTCTCCGATCGGGGTAGATGCCTCAAAAATTACCTGTTTTTCACCTACTGATATTGACACTTTATAGGTATTAATCATAATGGGCTCTTTACTGGGCGATTGTATGCATCTAATTCTAATGGTAAAATTTGCTTCCTAATAATCAACGCATTATTTTGTTGAACTCCTATAACTAAATTAGCATAAGCATCATTAAGTGTGCTATTATAGAGATCAGTTATATTATTAGTTAAGTTATTTATGCTTCCTGATATTGCTAAATTTCTAACTACATTAGTCGTTGAGCTATATGGTCCTCTTGAGATATCATTTATGCTCAGACCATAATAATCATAGATGAATATATAATCATCTCCTGAAGGATTAACAGGATTATTATAAAAGATTTGATCATTTTTAAATGGAGAGTCTACATTAATTATCTGTGCTGGAAAACCAAGCGTATTATATGTAAGTTTTAACGGCTGACCAGCTTCATCATATACCTGAGAAAATCTACGCTTGAGCGATGTGTTTTCATCTTTTGGTTGAGATTGAGTTGGTAATTCATAATTGATAGATTTTGTTTTAACACCCGGAACAGGAACTACCTGTGAACTTGTAACACTATATAATGATCTACGAGATGATTTTTGTGGTGGGGCTGAGCTGGTAAATATATCTTGGATCTCTGAATATTTCACCAGTTCAAATGAAGGCAATAACCTAAAAACTCGATAAGTTTCATAAAAATTAGTTATAAAATTTTCTCTATAAGAAGCTGCTGTTCCAACCTTATCTCCAATTTCTTGACCAAACATCCCAAGTAAAAATCCACCTAATTGAGGATTTTGTTCGGCAAATAAAATAGCAGCATTTAACATCATCTGTCCGTCAATTATTGTTGTAGTTCTTATATCATTAATTGTAAATGAATAATCATCTATAATAGTATTAACTAAAATATTCGGGAGATTGATATTATTTTTATTCCAAATGCTAACATTATAAACATCTATAGATTCGCCTGGCTCAAGCTTATGACCAGCAGGGTTTGTTATTGTTATCGTAGCCCCATCTCGAGTCCAAGATAGATTATTAATAATTGGGCGCTGAGCTGGAGCTCTACCTTCATCGCGATATATTCCAATAGTGATCCATTTATTATTAAATGTCCAACGCTTGGCACCTTTTGCGGTGCTTGGTGATATAACATTGATACAATTATAATCATCTTGATTATCAGGTAAAAAGATATCAAAGTGATCAGGTATTATTACAGTTTCCGCACGAACAGAATAATCATCGTAATAATAGTTAAATGGATCATTGAATGCTGGAACTGTCATTATTCTTTAACATCCTTTAATTTTGCTACAATGAGAGAATCTATAGTGCTGTCATACTTCCCAAAGAACCGCCTAAATAAACTTTCACGTTCATCTCCAGTAGTATTCTTTAATTTATCACGAACTATAGTGCCTGATATTTCTTTTGCTTGCATAGGAACATCAATAAAATATCCAACTTTATCTTCTATAGTGTTTAGCATTTCAGCATCTTTTAACATGAATGGTCTTGGTAAAGGTCTAAAAAATGTACCTGTTTTATATCTGTCACTATCTTTTTCACCAACAGAAGAGACATAAATAATTGGAAATCCTTTATAAAGTTCAAAAATCTCTTCTGGATTAAATACTGGATTTTTACACTGTATAATACGCCTTGGATTAATATTATATAAAGATACCATTATTTCTTTCTTTTCTTTAAAAGTAAACGGTGAAATATCTCCATTAGCTGGATTAAAATTTGTTTTATTTGACGAGGCTATCCAGACATTTTCATCACCGAATTTTTTACAGAGCCATTTATAAGCGTCATAATGACCTTTATGAAATGGTTGGAAGCGGCCACCAAGGACTACCACTAATCGCTTAGATTTATTTGTCTCAAAGAGTTCTATTAATTTCATAATAATCCAATAATTAATTATATTTCTATTTATTACTCGTAAAATATACTTTTTAACAATATTATGATAGTATAATAATATCATAAACAACAATAAGGCAGGTTTTATAAGAAAGATCCAAAAATGACAAACGCAACAAAACAAATAAAAAGAGATAAAAATCCTGATACACCAGAAGCAGCTTCAAAATATTATATAACAAATAGTAAGATGCTTCCTGAGGTGATAAAATCAAAAGAAACTGGTGTCATTAGTAATGAATTAGCAAAGATGTTTATGATGTTGACTAACAAGTATGCTCGCCGTCCTTGTTTTTCAAATTATACATATAAAGAAGATATGATCTCTGATGCTTTAACTAGCTTATGTCAGAATGCATTGAAATTCGATCCAGTAAGATCCAATAATCCATTTGCGTATTACACTACATGTATAAACCATTCTTTTTTGCAATTTTTAAATACAGAAAAGAAGCACCGTAGAATTCGCGATCAACTATTAATAGATATTGGAGAGAACCCGAGCTTTAGTTTTCAAGAAGAATCAAGACATGATAGTGATCATAAAGATGATATAGCTGAGCTGAGAACTAATATTGAAGAGGCTAAAGTTAGAATGGCTCAAGATGTGATACATGCCGCAAATAAAGCTGCAGCCGTTGCCGCAGCCATAGAAAAATTAGCTGCAGCGGAAGTTGTAGATGTAGAAGAAATTATAGAAGATGAGTTAACTGTAGAGCTTGAAGCTGAACTTATACCTAACTTAGATTTATTAGAATTTGAAGAAGGTGTTAAACATGATTAAAATTATAAAATAATTTAATGCAAAATAAACCTGAAAAATTTACAAAGATTGCTATGTGTACCGATATTCATTTAGGCCGCCGTAGTAACAGCCGTGTACATAATCAAGATTGTGTTGATTTTATACGCTGGTTTTGTATCCAAGTTAAAAACGAAGGTTATTCTCATGTCGCATTTCTTGGTGATTGGTTTGAGAGCAGGTCAGCTATCAATATAGAAACTATGGAATACTCTTATCAAGCATTACAGATGCTCAATGAGCTAGGATTACCTGTTTATTTTTGTGTAGGTAACCATGATCTACACCGAAGAACTACTCGCGAAGTTCATTCAGTTCGAATGTTTAATGAGATGAGTAATTTTGTTGTTGTTGATAAACCTATGGTTGTTGATAATCTTTTATTTTCACCATACTTATTCGAAGAAGAATATTCTTCATTATTAAAACATAATCAATTATGGGCATGGTTTGGGCACTTTGAATTTAAAAATTTTATTTTAACTGGTCAATCTTATACTTCAGAACATGGTCCAGATCATAAGTTGTTTGCCGGTCCTAATAGAATTTTTTCTGGACACTATCATAAACGGCAAACTCAAGATAATGTACATTTTATTGGTAATTGTTATCCAATGGATCGTGGTGATGCAGGTGATAATGAACGTGGAATGTGCACATATTATGTTCAGGAAGATAAAGTAACATATACAAATTGGAATGATTGTCCTAAATATTTAAAAACTACTTTAACAGATGTTTTAGAAGATAAATGGAAACCTCTTCCAAAGATGAATGTTAAATGTATTATTAATGGTGAGCTCGGCTATCAAGAAGCGCAAGAACTTCGTGAAGCTATGATAGAAGCTTACCAGTTAAGAGATTTTATTCTTGAAGAAGATAGAGAACTTAAGCAAGGATTACTTGAAGGTGATAATTGTAAAGTAGAAGAAACATTGCTTGATTTTTCTAGTATAGATGATTTAGTAATTAAACAACTTGAAACAGTTAAAGATGACAAAAAAGCAAAAATTGATGGAGCTATGTTAGTTGAGATTTATAAATCTTTACAAGCAGAAGCAACTGAGGGAGAGCAAGCTTGAAAAATAACATTCAAAGAAGAACAAAATGAAAAATAAAATAAAAATAACATATCCAAATTTAAGACACCCTGAAATGATGTCTGAAATAAAAATAGTAGTTCTTAATAATGAAGATTTTACAAGAAGAATAAACATTACAACAGAATGTTTAGAAGATTTATTAGATATTTTAAGAGCTTGTAATGTTGAAGTTGAATGGATTAAAGAATAATTTATAAATGACTAAAGTTAATAACGATCTTGGTATAGTTTTTAAGACTTTAAAACTTAAGAACTTTTTATCTTTCTCTAATGTAGAGACTGTTGTAGAGCTTGATGGTTCTGGCACAACATTAATAGTCGGTGAAAATCTCGATAATGGTGGTTCTTCAGGAGCTGGTAAGTCTACTCTTATTAACGCGATCTCTTACTGTTTGTATGATAAGATACCATCTGGTGTTTCAAAAGATAAATTAATCAATCGCACAAATGATAAAAAAAATACTACAATGGAGGTTGAACTTACACTCACTAAGGGTATAGATACTTATAAAGTTAGACGCTGGAGAGGTGGAGCAACTGGCGTTCAGCTATTAATGAATGATAAGGATATCACCCCAGCCAGTGTTAATCGAGGTGAAGATAGCCTCAACTCTAAGATTGAGGATATCCTTGGATTTTCTTATAATCTATTCTCTCAGATAATTTTATTCAATGGAAGTTCTGTAGCATTTCTTGATTTAAGTGTAAGTTCTCAACGAGCTTTAATTGAAGAACTTTTTAGAATAACTATGCTCTCAAGAAAAGCCGTAGCACTAAAGAAAGATATAGTTGAACTTGAAAAATCTATTAGCATGCAAAAATTATTAATAGACCAACAAAGAAAACAAAACGTTATATATCAGAAACATCTATCTGAAGCTTCAGATAGAATTCAAAAATGGGACACTGCTAGAATTATTGAGCTTGAAGCTACACAAAAGCGTCTTGATATTTCTGTTAATATAGATTTTGATACTGAAGAAAGCTTGCTCAATGAAGTAACAATTCTCCAAGCCAACATCTTAACTATTCAATCTGACATTAAAGAACTTACTTTATCTGAGCAATCAGAGCAAAGGGAACTTCAAGCTAAAAAACAAGCTGAACTAAAAGAACTTCAACTCTCTAAAGCAACAATGCTTCGTGAAACTTCACCTAAAAAATCTCAGTTAACTATATCTTCTTTAGAGTTAACAAAATTAAAAAAGGATTTAATTAAAGTAGAACAAGAGCTTATTCATCTTAGAGATACAAAATGTCCATATTGTCTACAAAAAATTGCAGATGCTGAAATTAAAATTAAAGATGAAGAAGCTAAAAGTTTAACTTTATCAACAGAAATTTCTTTATTGTCTGAAAAAATATCTCAACTTGAAGCTGATGTTGAAGAATTTGATCGCTCAATCTTAGAAAATGTTCAAGATATAGATGAGCAAATAAAAAGTTTTACTGTAGATTTACCTTCAAGTGATATTTCTATCATCAGAAAACAAGATATTATTGATAAGAATATTATTTTTAATGATCAACAAATGCAACTAACTGAAATAAAAAACATTCTCACCTTCAAGGATCTTAGTTCCTTATTAAAGACTAAGGGAGAAATATCTATAATAAAAACAAAAATTGAAACATTATCAAAAGAAATTAATCCTCATGTTGAAGCTTATAATGCCTTGATAGCTGAAGGTGAAGTTAAGGTAGATATAGAAGCATTAGATGAATTGATATTGTTCCAAGAACATCAACAATTTTTATTGAAATTATTAACAGATAAAAATTCTTTTATTCGTAAAAATATAATTTCAAAAACTATTCCATTTTTAAATAAAAGAATAGCCTATTACACTGAAAAGTTAAATCTACCTCATATAGTGTTATTTCAGCCTGATATGACTTGTGAGATTACTGAATTTAGTAGAGATCTTGATCATGGAAATTTATCAAATGGTGAAAAGAAAAAACTAAACTTATCGCTATGCTTATCCTTTAGGGATGTATTAACATATCTTCATTCAAAGGTTAATGTTTTATTCACGGATGAAATTGACGGTGGGGCAATTTCTGGGATAGATTTAGAAAAATTAATAAGTTTATTAAAATTAAAAGCTTGGGATGATGATATCTCAATTTTTATAATTTCTCATCGTCATGAATTTGAAGGACGTTGCGATCATAATTTAGTTATCCGTAAAGAGCGTGGCTTCTCATCAATAATAGTGCAACCAGATTAATATGAATGAATATGAAATATTAGGAATATCTGAAACAAGCACGTTACTTGAAGTTAAGCGAGCTTATAAAAGATTAGCCCAAAAACATCATCCAGATAAAG